>JAAUXU010123065.1_pt1 | contig 13748 bp, 10 predicted proteins | sample 7278151 | NCBI WGS metagenome assembly JAAUXU01 (sample SAMN14350113, study PRJNA611818) | marine sediment metagenome | isolation source: surface marine sediment (1.8m) | place: French Polynesia: Moorea | collected 2018-08 | reverse complement strand
GTAGATCTACTGGTCCTGCTGAAGGGCGGAGGCCCAATCTACAAAATCTGCAGGCCTTACTAGCTCCACGCAGATGGGCATAAATCTATGGTTTGCCCCACAAATTTCCCTACACTGTCCGTAAAACAAACCAGGCCGGTGTCCAATAAAGTTAATCTGATTAAGTCGACCAGGGCAGGCGTCGGCCTTGACCCCTAGAGAAGGCACTGTTCAGGAGTGAAGCACATCGGCAGCACCGATAAGGGCTCGTACGTGAGCCCCAAAAGGGAGGACTGTTCGGTTGTCAACGTCCAAAAGGCGCGTAAAGCCCCCAGCTGTGTCGTCAGGCAGCATATAAGAGTCAAACTCGGCGGCCCCCTCTCTCCCCCACAGGTCGGAATACTCGTAGCTCCAATATCACTGGTGCCCCACCACCTTAACCCTGACCCTGTCCCCATACCCCTCCTCCAGCATATAGAGCAGGAGAAGGGACGGTACGGCAATTTGAACTAAGATCGCAGCGGGTACCAGGGTTCAGATGCACTCGAGCACCTGGGCCTCCATCAATCCCCGGTGCACAAACGGGCTAAAAAGCATTCTACCTATAACGCAGCCCACCGCCCCAATAATAAATACAAGAACCACTATAGCAAAATCATGAAAAAAGATAAACTCCTCTATCACCGGTGAGCAGGCATCCTGCAAGCCAAGCTGGGATCAAGTCATCATTCAACTGGCCCAGAAAGTAGCCTATTTTTAGGAAGCCCCTCCGCCCTCTTTTTTTTTGGGGGGTAAGAATATACAAATCCGACACGCGCATTTCTCCCCCATTTTTCTCCCCCTCTCCGCCAAAGAATGACGTGACATTCATATGAAACCCTTAAACTCGCCGACCCGAGAGAAAGAGATAGAAAAGTAACGTAACAAAAATAATCAAAATTAACATATCTTTAAATAAAAATTAAAAATTTCCTTTCGTACTTTAGGTTTTTCTTTAAATCCCAGATAGAAACCAATCTGACTTTCGTCGATCTGAACTCAAATCATGTAAGCTCTATAGTCGAACAGACTGTGTGATTAAAACTTTTGCGTCTCTAGGCTTAATTCAACATCGAGGTCGTTAGGCTCATTTTAATAAGGACTCTATTGGCTTTACGCTGTTATCCCTTTAGTAGCTTTGTCATCAGTCTTTTGAGGGACTTGTCTGAGAATTTATTTGTTAAATGAATTGCCCCAATTAAATTATATTTTTAGTAAAATAATTTTGTGTGAGCTTAAAGGGTCTTCTCGTCTAGGGAAGCTGATAGGCATTTTCACCTAAAGTTGAAGGTTTGGAGGGTTGATTAGGACTTAAAACACAATTTCCCTCATCCAAGATAGCAATTAACTAACAAATTATTGCGCTACCTTAGCACTTGCGCGGCTGTATAGTGGGTCACTGAGCTCGGGCTTCTTGAGGCGCAAGAATTGTTTTTGGTAAACAGTTTGTGTTAATTTGATTTCCCTAATCACTATTCTTTGAAGAATTTTCTAGTTGGTTAATGGGCATTTGAGTTTATTAGTGTTTAGATAGGTAAACAGTTTTTTGTCTTTCCTTACAGGTATTTAAGATTGTGGTGATATTACAGCTTTAGATAGTTTAATTCTTTTTATCTTTTTTATCTTTTCTTTTTGGCTTACCCCAAAAAGGATTAGTTCTTTTTAAGAGAGTCAAGACAGCTACTTACTGAGAATTAATTTATATCAAGCTATTCTTACCTTTGTTTGGTTTGTGACAACTCCATAGGTGAAGAAAATCTTTCTCTATTGGAGGTATTTTGGTAGGGCTTATTCCTGATCTCGTGATGCAAAAAGAAGTTTCTTGGTCGGTGAACTATTACGAAAGTTGAGAGGAGTTGACTTCGTTGAAATAGAGGGTTCTGAGGACACTGAAGACATACGCTTGAATCAAGGCCACGGCGGTCTCGAGGGTAGCTAACAGGACTAACGTAAGAATCACAGTTAATACAATTCCGACTGAGGCACCGGGGGCTTGGTTTCCGAGAAGGGTCAGCAAGAGATGTCCTGCTACCATATTGGCAGCCAATCGAACTGCTAAAGTTAAGGGGCGAATCAGTCTTCTCACTAATTCAATCAAAACCATAAAGGGTATTAGGGCTGGAGGAGTCCCAAGGGGTACCAGGTGTGCTAATATCGCCTCTGGGGTCTTAGCCCAACCTATAGCCATGTGTCCCACCCATAGAGGAAGGGCCAAGGCTACTGTGAAGGTTAGATGGCTAGAGGAGGTGAAAATGAAAGGAAACAGCCCAAAAAAATTGTTCAAAGCAATAAATAGAAATAGAGAAATAGGCAGTAAAGAAAGGCCAGGCGCGGAAGCCCTTCCTAAGATTGCATTAAATTCTGACTTCAGGAATTCGGTGACTTGCCCAAAGAGCAAGGAAGGGGTGGCAGGTCGGGATCAAAATATTGAAGGGGATACAACGACAATGAGTAGAGATGAAATTCAATTCAGGTTTAATATTCTGCTTGTCGAAGGGTCAAATACGGAAAATAAGTTATTCATTAGTTAAAATAAGTTTTAGTTAGAACTACTACTCAAGATGAAGTAAAAAACAAAAATAAGACAATTCAGTTTATTGGAGATATCTGAGGCAAACTCCACTATAAAAGGTAAAAACTTTTAATCTAAAAGATTTCTCAATTCATTTTTAAGTCCTAAGCTTAATGCATTAATTCTGCCACTTAAATGGATTTTTAAATTGGAAATTTAACGTAATACATATACTAGCGTACTTCATTTTTAATTTTGAAAATTAATAGTTTTTTTTAACCTACTCGGACAGGGGGTGGGGATATGTGAGGACCGGGATAGGCTGATTAATGCCCCAAGGCCTAGCCCCGCCTCTGCTACCGCAAGGGTGAAAAACAACAAGAGGAATATTACAGGAACCTGGCTTAAGGTTCATGAAACTACCAGGAGAGTTGAGAGCATCTGAGCTTCTAGGCTTAAGAGGCTTTCAAGAGGGTGGGAAGAGAATAGGAGAATCTTTCAAGATAAAAGCAGTATTATTATTATAGCTATCTCTCATGGAGATACGGGGGCTCGTCTTCTTACTAGAGCACTTCTTAGTAGGAGACCTGCGAGAGTTATCAAGATTTTTGTACAGCACCTTTAAAGCTTTGTCTGAGGGCGACCACTCTAAATAAGGCTCTCAACAGATATAACACTAAAAATAGCACTATGGCGGAAGAGAAATTGAAAAAAGTGGGGGTGAGGGATCCTTGGGGAGTTAGTCCTTGTGAGGTTGCCAGGCCCATAGTCCCTACGATGCAGACGGAGATAAGAGGTGCTCCTATTTTTCAGATGCCGACACCCGGGAGTTTAGGGGCGACCAATTTTTCGTTAAGCGCAACTCTGCTGATGTACAAAAATACGATTATTATTCCCCCTAAGAAAATTAGGGCTAAGGCGTAGGCGGTTCATTTGCAGGCCAGGCTCATTAACAAAGCCCCCACGCTAAAGGAAATTAAAATTAGGAGAACACACAACACAAGGGGCGCTTTTATTTTTAGAAAAACTGATAAGGCCACTATAGTTGTGGCGGAAGCTCAAGAAATTATTTTAATCTAATAGTTATTTCTATAGCCATTACTTTGCTACGACTTATCTCGAAGAGAGCGACGGACGATATGTAATCTACTTAGGCTAATTTGCTAGTTAGAGAGGTACTGCTGAGTCCTAGCCATATTAATTTTTAGGCTTAGTTAGAAAGGTGGCTCAAAACTTTTTTACAAGGCTATATGTCACTTGAGGGAATTAAACATTTTTGTATTTTCTAACAGCCACACATACGCAATAAGTAGGATTAGATTGTGGTTTGACTGTGCTCAAGCCCCCCCAGGGAACAAGTAGCAGGCATTTTATTTGAGTTTATTATTACTCTTAAAATTTTATTAGATACAAGAGTTCTATTTCTTTTTTTAGGAGATTTAAGTTTTAAAAATTAGGGCAGTTTTGTACAAATTATGCCTTTATGTCTAGTGAGAAAATTGTTAAGTAAAAAGTGTAACCGCTGGTGCTGGCACTTTGTAGACATACCATTAGTGAAATCTTCTTCAGAAATTTATTTATCAAGAGTTTTTAGAAATTCTTTAAGAATAGGAAAAATTTTGAGCAACTAGTAAAATTAGAAGCATTTCAAATTTACAAAATTTGTGTTTTTATTAAACTAGCAATAACTCAGTGTAAATGAGAGGTAATAGATATACTATTGCATTTAAGCTCCCCCTCACCAATATAGCCAGACATATAGAAATAATCACACAACATCAACAAAGTGCCAATACCAAGCTGCGGCTTCAAATCCAAAATGATGAATTGCGCTAAATTGAGCCATAGAGAGACGGACAAGACAAGCGAGTAAGAAGGTAGTTCCAACTAACACGTGAAGTCCGTGAAAGCCGGTAGCTACAAAAAAAGTGGCCCCATACACCCTATCTGCAATTCTAAATGAAGCTTCATAGTACTCTATTGCCTGTAGTGCTGTAAAATAGGCGCCGAGAACCACAGTTAAAGCGAGCCCAGTGATTGTGGCCCTTAGGTTGCCTCTTATAAGAGAGTGATGGGCCCAAGTAACGCTTACTCCCGAAGACAGAAGTACTAGGGTGTTAAGGAGAGGCACTTGGAATGGGTTGAACACCCTAATCCCGTAGGGGGGCCAGACAGCCCCCAATTCTGGGTCTGGGGCCAAGCTTCTATGAAAAAAAGCTCAGAAAAAAGAGACGAAGAAGAATACTTCGGAGACAATAAACAGAAGTATTCCTCAGCGTAAGCCCAGCTCTACAATTCTAGAGTGGAGGCCTTGGTTAGCCCCCTCGGAAGAAATGTCGCGCCACCACTGGGCTATCACTAGTAAGATTGAAGATAGGCCTAAGACTATAAGAGATATAGAGTTGCAGTGGAATCACTTGATTAATCCGGATGTTAAAAAGAAAGCCCCTAAAGAACTAATCAAAGGTCATGGGGACTCGTCTACTAGATGATAGGGGTGTCGTACTACATTGGACATATTTTTATAAAAATGACTTATACTAAGTGGCTCTGATCCTGCAACCATAAAGATATTGGCACTCTCTACCTACTGGCCGGGGCTTGGTCTGGGCTTATTGGCACTGGCTTAAGTATATTAATTCGCTTAGAGTTAGGTCAACCTGGGGCTCTAGTGGGGGACGATCAGTCTTATAATGTGGTGGTTACTGCCCATGCTTTTATTATAATTTTTTTCATAGTTATGCCGGTGTTAATCGGAGGGTTTGGTAATTGACTAGTTCCACTAATATTGGGTGCTCCAGATATGGCTTTTCCCCGACTTAATAATATAAGATTCTGATTTTTATTACCTGCACTAGTTTTGTTGCTCAGAAGAAGGTTAGTTGAAAGGGGCGCAGGCACAGGCTGAACTGTCTACCCCCCTCTGAGAAGAAATCTAGCTCACGGAGGAGGCTCTGTGGACCTGGCAATTTTTTCTCTTCATTTGGCAGGGATTTCTTCGTTGTTGGGGGCGGTAAACTTTATTAGGACTATCGGTAACTTGCGAGTGTACGGCATGTTTCTAGACCGCATACCGTTATTTGTTTGAGCTGTGCTCGTTACCGCGGTCTTGTTATTACTATCCCTACCGGTTTTGGCGGGGGCCATCACTATACTATTAACGGATCGTAATTTGAACACCACATTTTATGATGTTGCGGGAGGCGGGGACCCGGTGCTATACCAGCATTTATTTTGGTTCTTTGGGCATCCTGAGGTGTATATTCTAATTTTACCTGGGTTTGGGCTAATCTCTCACATCGTTAGGCAAGAGACAGGAAAGAAAGAACCTTTTGGGGTTTTAGGCATGGTTTATGCGATAGTTGCCATTGGCGTTTTAGGGTTTGTGGTATGGGCTCATCATATATTTACGGTAGGAATAGATGCGGACACTCGAGCCTATTTCACCACTGCTACAATAATTATTGCGGTTCCTACGGGTATTAAAATTTTTAGGTGACTAGGGACTTTCCACGGGGCTCGATTAAGGTTTGGGCCGTCAACCTATTGAGCCCTTGGGTTTGTGTTTCTATTTACCGTTGGGGGACTGACTGGTATTATCTTAGCCAACTCTTCTTTAGATATTGTCCTACATGACACCTATTACGTAGTTGCCCATTTTCATTATGTTTTAAGAATAGGCGCTGTGTTTGCACTGATGGCTGGTTTTGTTAACTGATTTCCGCTGATGACGGGAGTTACGCTAAATCCATTATGATTAAAAATTCAGTTTTTAGTTATATTTGTTGGGGTTAATCTAACCTTTTTTCCAATACACTTTTTAGGGTTGGCGGGTATGCCTCGACGATACTCAGATTACCCGGACTCTTTTGTCACCTGAAACATGGTTGCTAGGATGGGATCTATTATTTCTTTAGTCTCTGTTCTGTACTTCTTGGCTATTGTGTGAGAGGGGTTGATTAGACACCGGCCTGCCTTAGGTAGAAAAGCAAGGGTCAGCTCTTTAGAGCTTGCTCATTCTTTCCCCCCAATAAATCACAGCTATAACAGTTGTCCCAAATTAAGGGCGTGTTAACCTTTCAGATTAAGCTATATAAGCTAAAGGGCTCATAACTCTTTGAAAGATTATCTTATTCTGTAGTTAAACACTAATATCGGCTTTGGGTGCTGAAGATGCTTCAAATAGTTTATATAAAAATATTTGTTTGTCAAGCATAAGAAGATTGAGTGGTGTAATAAACATTTTAGAATTTCTCTCTAAGGTTGGGCTTAAGCTTAGTGGAATCCAACCACTTAGGGTGCAAGTTAGAAATTTGACCCGTGCAGCAGCTTAGGTGGCATGATGACTATTTTGAAAATAGCCTACAGAATTGATTTTCTCTACCTAGTTCTTTGTTAACAGCAAAGTGCTCTAAGCTTCCTGATTAGGCAAACCACTCAAGTTGTGCATAAGCTCACTCAAGCACAAACCCGATGGTTAAAAGAGCCAGAAACACAACAAAGACTAGTCCCATGGAGGACAGTTGTGCAGATAGGGCGGCAGGGACTATAGGGAACATTAAGATTAGTTCGACATCAAAGATCAGAAAGATTAGTGACACAAGAAAGAATTGAATTGAAAATCTTTGCCACCTGCTCTCCAAGGGGCTGAAGCCGCACTCAAAAGGTCTCAATTTTTCAAGATCTTGGCTGACTTTTATAGAGAGATTGAAGGCCACAAAAAGGACGATTAAGGAAAGGCCCGCCCTGAGCAAAATAAGCTGAAATAGGATAAATATTATAACAGGCAATAGAGAATAACACACAGAAATACAGGGTATACCGCGTGATGTCACCCTAGTGACATCTCTATATTTGCTGAGCCCACATTCACCCTTGCCTTGAGAGAAGGTTGACCGTGGGAGACAATTGAGTATAGCAAGAGGGAGTAGAGAACCGCCACAAAAGCAGTAATGAAAATCGGAGCCGACGATATAGCGTCAGCTTGTACTAGAGAAGTGATCAACAATATCTCTCTAACTAAATTTATAGTTAAAGGCCCCCCCATATTTCTTATACATAATACAAATCAAATTGTGATAAATCTCGCAGAGAAGACTAGGTTGTTTTTTAGGATCAGGATACTGCGAGAGTGTGCCCCAAGGTAGGGGAAGAAGGCTATCCCAAAAAGACCGGAAGAGCTCAGGCCGTGAGCAACTATTATCAAGATTGCGCCTTTAAGCGCCCAGAGAGATCCCTTTCTTAGCGCAGCGATCACCATCGCTATGTGGCACACTGAGGAGTAGGCAATTATCACTTTAATATCTTTTTGGCGCACGCAGAGAATTCCCACAACAGCCCCCCCCAGCAGTGAAAAAGCTTCTAAGTAGGACAATATCCTAGAAGGGGCTCACAAGGGAGAAAAAATGATTATCCCATACCCCCCTAACTTTAGCAACAGAGCCGCCAAAATCATAGACCCTACCGCTGGAGCCTCTACGTGGGCCTTAGGGAGCCACAAATGAACAAGAAAAAGTGGGAATTTTACCAGAAAAGCTGCAATTCTTCTAAATATTACTAGCCTTGCCCCCCCTGATGCAAGGGAAAAGTCGAATAGCAATCTCAGTATTGGCAAAGAGTAACACCCGTGGGACTCGAGTCTAACTCTAATGAAAAGAAGAGGCAAGGAGGCGAAGGCGGTGTACAGTAGAAGACTCAGACCCGCGGATAAGCGTTCAGGTTGACCTCCTCACCCCAGGATCATTCAGAAAATTGGTAGAAGGGATAGCTCGAATAATACGTAGAAGCCTATTAGCCTAGTTGTCCTGAAGATATTTACCAGGACTAGTGCTAGTCTTACGATTAATAGCTGAGCAGGCGCGCTAGATTTGTTCCTTTCAAAATGTGTGAGCAGAATTATTAAGATAGTAATGAACAAAGTTAGTTGTGAGAGGACTACCCCTGGCAAACTATTTCCTAGGCTGTCAAGAGATATGGCGGGGGACTGGCCCCTAGGGGCACCCCTAAGACTGCAAGCTAAAGCCACTAAGCAGGCAGCAGACGCCCCCCCCTGTCCTCGTGATAGAAGGGCCGTGAGTAGGGCGAGATTACAAGATACTATAAGAACTTCTCGATTTGCAATCGAGCGTACACTTATACTGAATTGCCCAAATTTTGAGCCGAAATCAAATATAATATTTTATTTCTAATCTCATGATCTATTTTATCACAATAGTCCTTTTATCAGGCACATTTAGCACCTTAAAATTGCAAATTTTATATCATAATTGACTACCGGACTCCAACTCAATGACCACAACATTGTGTTTTATTAAACTACAGTGGCAGAATAGTGCCTTAGCTTTAAGCGCTAATAATGGGAGAAGAGATTTTTTGTTGGACTATTTTCGTTAAGCCGACAACCCCATACGCAGAGAAGTATAGCAATGTTAGGACTTGCCCAGTGAAAATATAAGGGTCTTCTACTGGGCGGGCCCCGATTCAGGTGAGGAGAAACACGATTCCCACCAATCCTCAATGGATTGGCTTAGCAACTCCCGAAAATTTTAACCCTCGAGGGAAAGAGGGTGTTACAAAAGGAACTAAGAATAATACTAACACGGCAGCAGCTAGGGCGACTACTCCGCCAAGCTTATTTGGGATTGAGCGAAGAATTGCGTAAGCAAATAAAAAGTATCACTCAGGCTGAATGTGTACGGGAGTAACAAAAGGGTTGGCCGGAATAAAGTTCTCAGGGTCGCCCAAAGTTCAAGGAAAGAAGAACACAACCCTTAAAAAACCAGATAGAAAAATTAGTGCTCCAAACAAGTCCTTGACCAAAAATGAAGGATGTAGGGTTAACTTATCTAAGTTGGAGTTCAGACCTAAGGGGTTGTTTGAGCCAGTTTCGTGGAGGAACACTAAATGCACTAGCACTATAGCCGAAATCAAGAAAGGTAAGAGAAAATGAAATGCGAAAAACCGGGTAAGGGTGGCATTGTCGACCGCCAGCCCTCCCCACAGCCAGATGACGAAATCTCCTCCTAGATAAGGAATGGCGGAAAATAGGTTTGTAATCACCGAGGCTCCTCAGAAAGACATTTGGCCCCAAGGAAGCACATACCCTAAAAATGCAGTCGCTATTGTGGCTAAGAGAATTACTACACCAATCCCCCAAGTAGGGCCATAGACGTGACTCCCAAAATAGAGACCTCGACCCACATGGAGGTATAGACAAACAAAAAAGGCCCTAGCCCCGTTAGCATGGGCTATCCGCAGGGCTCAGCCTGAATTTACCTCACGCCCAAGATATGCTACCCTATTGAAGGCGGTAGAAATATCCCTTGTATAGTACATGGCTAAAAAAAGTCCAGTTAGAAGCTGCAAACCTAGACACATTGATAGAAGCGACCCGAAATTCCACCAATAGGAGATGGAAGACGGAGAAGGGAGCCTGACCAGGGCAGACTCTGCCGTAGAAATAAGAGGATGGTTTTTCTTTAAGGTTAGAATTAGCCCATTTAAGAGTTTACAGCTCTATGTTTTTATCAACCACAGCTCTAATAGTTTCAAGTCATTTAAGACTATTAGGGGGGCTAACTATTTTATCTAGGCTAGCATTAGGGGCTCAATCTAATAACCTCTTACTCCTCTGAGTTAGCTTAGAGATAAGGTTGTTAGGTTTTATTATTTGTAGCACCAGAGGGGGATTAGGAGGTAGGTATGTGTTTAAGTATTTCATTATCCAGAGAGTTGGGTCTGCTTTGTTACTCTTTAGGGCTCTCAGAGCCTCTTTTAGTGACAAAAGGGTCTGGCTTCTTCTATGTGCAGCTTGTCTCAAGCTAGGGGCTGCTCCTTTTCACGGCTGATTTGTACACCTATCAGCTGAGAGCCCTTGGCTAATTTTTTTTATTCTAAGATTCCCCCAAAAAATTCTCCCCACCCTTACCCTCACCAATAGGCAAGGGGCTATAGGGAGTGTTTTTATCTATAGGGCTCTGACTTTTAGGGTGCTTGGCAGACTGAGGGTAAACCAGATTAAAAAACTTTTAGCCTATTCCTCAGTTTTTGGCTTAGCTTGAGTATTTGCGGTCTTAAAGGATGCTATGTTTTGATTGTTGTTCTTAAGGACTTACACTTTAGGGATGGCTTTGTTTGTAGGCCCATTTTTACAAGATTGACTAGAGGATCTCTCTGAAAACAACAAGTCGATTAGACCATTTATGGGTATCGCTAGAATTCTAGGGAGGCTATCTATAGCGGGGTTCCCGCCGAGTCCAGGGTTTTTCTTAAAATTTCAAGCCCTCGCTTTAGGTGTCTTATCCCAGGTTAGGGTTGGAGTGCTAAGTCTGATGGTTGTATCTTCAATTTTCTTCTTGGCCCTCTATATCAGCGCAGTGTTGCCCCATTTTACAGGCTATGGAAGACTTAGGGGGCACTCTGAGAATTCTATGCAAATATTTCTTTTGGTCGCTATTATGATTCTATTGGTCGTCGTATTGGTGTGATTCCAAGTGGGTGTATCGCACAAGAAATTTTGAATTTCTAGGACTTAGGATAGTATTACCCAAATACAAAGAAAAGAATAAGGGGCGGAAGTAGTAATATTTCCAGGGCACGTGTTTTGGTTAGAGTACCATCTACTGAGGAAATAGCGAATAAAGAGCGAGGTATCATCCTTAGAGTGTTAGGAAGCCAACTCAGATCCCAGCCCCGGTTGAGTGACCTTAAGGCCAAGCCTCTTGCTGTCAACCCAGGGGACCTGGAAAGAGGCAGCGACCACATGAGACCTCAATTCCAAGAGTATTCCTTCATATAGGCTGAAGACTCAAAATTAAGCCACAATATTCCCCCTAGAGTCCCTAGCCTAATAACTCCTAAGGTGGTAGATTTAACGGACGCGGGGATCACGTTAATACAGGGCTCGCTGATTAAGGCCCAAGAGAGAAGGGACCCTCCCATTACAGTCAGTGGAAGTAGCACCCTGTTAGCAAGCGGCAAGTCCGTTGGCTGATCTTCTACTCATAGCCTCTTTGGAGTCCGAGACTTCCCAGCTATGATTCTTAGAACAAATCGTGATGTATAGGCGGAGGTTAGTAAAGTCGCCATAAAGAATAAGCAGGGCACCGCCCCCCCGCTGCTGGTGGCCATTGGGTGTTCCATGATGAGATCTTTTGAGAAGAACCCCGATAGGAAAGGAAGACCTATGAGTCTTATATTAGCGACTAAGCAGAAAGCCAAGGTGGGTGAGGAGACCCATGAGTCTGCCCCGGTTTTTCGAGAATCTTGAAACCCATCAGTTAGGTGAATTAAATTGCCCACTGTCATAAAGAGAAGGGCTTTGAAATATGCATGTGTTAGCAGGTGAAAGAATGAGACCGCCCTTACCCCGGCCCCCAGAGCTCTTATTATCAGCCCTAGTTGTCTTAAGGTAGAGAGCGCAACAATTTTTTTTATATCGGACTCAAATAGGGCCCTTGTCCCCGCTATTAGTATAGTGGCCACCCCAAATCCTAATACCACCCTAAGACAGCCATAGTATGAGATTGCCCTGGTATACCGGATTAGTAGGTATACACCGGCAGTAACTAGTGTTGAAGAGTGCACTAAGGAAGATACTGGAGTGGGGGCTGCTATTGCTGCGGGCAATCAAGCTGAGAAAGGGACCTGTGCACTCTTGGTGAAAGCAGCCACCACCAGGGTTATTAGGGCTAATGAGCTAAGGGTCACGGTTACGGTGGACCCTCCTTCCCCTGGAAACCACCTTACGCTAGCTCTTAGGGCTGCAATACTGAGTAAAATTAAGCAATCTCCAACTCGATTGGAGAGCCCAGTAATAAGCCCAGCATTAAGAGACTTATGTCTATGAAAATAAATAACAAGCAAATAGGACGTGACCCCCAGCCCATCCCATCCCATTAATAGCCTAATAATTCTCGGCCTGAAAATTAGGAGTATTATAGACGCCACAAATAGCAAGACCAAACAGTGAAAACGAATATAGAACTTCTCGCCTGACATATAGTTCTTAGAGAATAAAAAGACTGCCATTGTGATCGCTAACACTGAAGCTCTAAAGATTAGCCTTGTGCTATCAACTAGGATAGGCAACTCAACCGGAATCATTGATATCTTTAGGGGCTCTCAGGTTATATGAATTGAGGTACTTTGAGGGCTTAGTTGGCAGAACCAAAAGGACAATAGCACAAGGCTACAGGTCCTAACGATGCTTAGAACTACCCCTAGGTTAAAGTTTTTAGATTTTGCTATAGAGTAGGTAGCTTACGCAGAGCACTACATTGAAGAAGTAGAGGTGAAGTTATATTTTTAAGACTAGTAGAGGGGGCTTTTATTGTAGTGCCCATTCTGGTAAATGTGGCTTTTTTTACCTTATTAGAGCGAAAGGTGCTAGGTCTCTCTCAATCTCGCAAAGGCCCAAATAAGGTGAGAGTGGTAGGGATTATGCAACCTATTTCTGATGCTGTAAAGCTTTTCGTAAAGGAAAACAAGGCACCGCTAAGAGGAGGAAGGGCTTTTTTCTTTGCCCCTGCTACCGCTCTAGTTATTATGTTGGCCAGTTGGCAACTAATTCCAGGAGGGGGAGGAGCAGATCGTGGAGAACACTCTTTAATCCTCCTTATTGTGTTCTTAAGGGTTGGGCTGTACCCTCTACTTATTGCGGGGTGGTCTTCTAATAGGAAGTATGCCCTGGTAGGAGCTCTTCGGGGGGTGGCTCAGACCATTTCTTACGAAATTAGGATAGCTTTAATTGCACTGTCTTTTTCATTCTTGGTGGCTAGGCTTCATCTTAGGGCTTGAAAGGATAGAGGGGTAGGCCTTATTTGAGGCCCTTGTATTCCCCTGCTGTTTTTTTGGGTTGTTAGGTGTGTGGCCGAAACTAATCGAACCCCCTTTGATTTTGCAGAAGGGGAGTCTGAGCTGGTCTCTGGGTTTAATATTGAGTATGGGGCCGGAAGATTTGCGCTTATTTTTATGGCCGAGTACGGGAGAATTATATTTCTGAGGGCCCTAAGCTCTGTGGCTTTTTTAGGGAGCTCTTTCAGAAGCCCTGCCCTCTGAACTATAACACTCATACTGGCTATTTTTTGAGTTTGGGCCCGTGCCACGCTTCCCCGATTCCGGTACGATAAGCTGATAAGCATAGCTTGAAAGAGAATCCTTCCCGCTAGTTTAGGGGGAGTTGCCCTATCCTCTGGCTTAGCTAGCTAAGCCAGAGGAT
>JAAUXU010128826.1_pt1 | contig 13753 bp, 12 predicted proteins | sample 7278151 | NCBI WGS metagenome assembly JAAUXU01 (sample SAMN14350113, study PRJNA611818) | marine sediment metagenome | isolation source: surface marine sediment (1.8m) | place: French Polynesia: Moorea | collected 2018-08 | reverse complement strand
TTTTGTTTTGTTTTTATGGTTGTTTTTTTTTTTTTTTTTTTCGTTTGTTGTCTTTCGTTTTTTGTTGTCTTGGTGTTGGTATTGGTGTCTGGTTGTTGTGGTCCTCGCGGGTGGCGTGCGGGGGGGGCCCCCCCCCCCCCCCATATATAGGGATACCTTCCCGTCCGATAAATGGTTCTATCAGACTTGGGTCAAGCACCCCAAAATGCACCGATTTCGGAAAACCCTGATGTTGAGAAACAGAGCACACATGACCAGCTGGGATTAAACTCTTGCACCCAAAATGCTCCACGTCCTTGGGCTACTCTGACATTTGAGTGGAGCATTTGGGGTGCAAGAGTCAAGTCCCAGTGGGTCATGTGCACCCTGTGTCAGCTGGTGCGAGTCGGAGTGGGCGGGACGGACGTTGGGGGCATCTTTGGGGTGCGTGACCACGTAAATTTTGGGACACCCTGCAGCATGAATAAGTCTCACAGTGAATTCCTTACAGGCCGTTGAATGAGAATGTTTTGACTGCCTTCACTAACGAAGCAGCTGTTCTATATTATTCAAGCCTTCCTTGTTAGGTGTAAGTGTAATGTGTGTGTGTGTGTACCTTTCCGAGAGGAGAGGAGTGAGGGTCATTCAGTGAAAAAATACAGTGTGTCTCACAAACGAGCGCACCCTAAATAGCTGACTGCTCTCTCTATCTCTCTGGAGACAGAAGAATCCTTTGGTGTGAAATAATCTCAACTTTATGTACCATTTTGGGAATTTTGGAAATCGGACGACGACTTTTTTTGCAACTCTGTGGGCCTTTTGCCAAGCGACAGTGACGTCAAGCTGCGTCCGATCAGTGTTGTGGTCGACTGGTTCCAGACTTGGGATCTGCCATGTCCGAGTCCCCGTCAGCTTTCGTACCCATGACGTTCTCGACATTAGCCTCGGTGTCCTCTGCTCTTTCCGGATTTGCGGCGGCATTTTTTGCAAAAAGGCCTCCCCAGAATCATGTGTTGCACCAAAATGCCCAGCAAATGGCCCAAACTGGTCGGATTTGGCGAATTCGTCATGTGGAGACGAATCGTTTTGGCACCACCAAGCAGTCCTACCGACTGCGGGGTGAGAGAAAATCAGCTTTTTTAAGGATCACTCATTTACTGTTTATAACATAGAGTGATCAGCGTCATCTAAACACACCAGTGAGCATTCGGGCAATCCATATTGTGAACCTGATGAATCGTAGGGAATGAGTAGTTGTGGTATTGCAAAGGAGCACAAATACATGCTGAGCATTGCATTCTTTTTGGATGTATGAGTCTCTCAATGTTGGACAAGAACAGCATCATAATACTAGCGACTAAAAAGCATGCATACACGAGCCTGTCTAAGTAAGCAAAAACTTGCGGACAAATACAGCCACATGCTGACGTGTAACACTTAAAACCGTTGTTTTTCCAACATGGGGAAGAAGTACAAGTCCTTAACGACAACACAGAAAGAAACACATGTCCACGTATGAGCGGTGACTTGCTTAACAGCACTTTTAAAATCCACATTTTTTAAAGGTGACAAACAGAAACACGTACATAAGTCTGCTCGCAAACACTTTCGGCAAGAAATACATCAGGCTAATGAAGAAACACTGATGCAAGTCGAAGGACGACTTCAGGGTCTTCGACATGGATAAAAGTCATACTGTTATTTATGACTATAACAGTCTCAGTATGTGCACACGTGAGTGTTTACTGGGAACGTCTCTTTTTCTCTCCAACGTCTGCTGTTTGCTGGACAAAATGGCTGAAGCCTGCATGAATCCCTGTGATTGGAGGAGGAATTAGCAGAGGCTCTCTGGGCCTTGCCAGGCCTTGGGTGACTCAGTGAGATCGATTCTTTTGGCGATTGGAGACAAGAAAAAACTTTTCTGCTCGTGTGCTGCTGACTGTCTGGGGTACTTTTTATGTTCCATATCCCTACTTTTCCTCTCACTTTCATTCTATCTTTTCCTACTATATCAGAACATATTATTCGATAGGCTGAGGATGCGTTTATCCTGGCATAGTCTCCAGAGCTGCGCCCCCTGTCTTATCTGTACCTGCCTGGTGACGGGTGCCAAATCTGAGCTTGCAGCAGCTCCTCCTCCGCGTGTACGTGACATCCTCGGACTGCAACATTGTGGCAAAACTATTCCAGTTCAAAAGTACCCTCAACTTTTGCAGCAGTCTGTTAAAATGGCCCCCTTCCCTCTTTCCTCAAGCTTTCTCAGGCAATTTGAAGATTTTTAGACACTGAGGGAAGTGGGTTCTTCGCATATGAATGTAGTCGTGTATAATGTATGAGAGTAAGTAACACACACGCACGTACGTGTGTGAATCCATGTGCTTAAGCCTGCACAAAATGAACCCTCACTCCTCCACCAACTCTATACGACGATGGGTGGGTGAGTGGCACACAGCTCGAAGAGACTCTGTTCTCTATTATCGGAACTCTTTTAATGTTATACTGGCATGCTAAATCCCTCTTTTCTTGACTTTCTCTAAGACTCGAGCTGTGTGTGCGTGTGCTCTCTTCCCAAGCCCACACAGACAAGAACTCCTTGGAGATGTACTACGTATACAACTACGGTGGGTGCAGCACTCTGGGCACACCCTTCTGTCAGGACTGTCGGTCCTCTCTTCGGTGGCTCACGTGATTTTGTCATTCTTGTACACTTGCACGCATGCACCATGGAGAGAGGACAAACAGGAAGGCATTCTGAAACAGAGAATCGACTCTTTCTCTCTCTACCCATTCTGCGCGCGCGCGCGTGTGTGTGTGTGTGCGAGAGAGAGAGCGAGAGAGAGAGAGAGAAGTGCGTACGTATGGGTGTGCGCGCGCACGCGTCAAAATCAATTTCAGGACTTGTGGCCAAGGAACAGGACAGATGTGACACCATCTCCTCCAACAGGTACCCCATGTGCGCCGTGCACACAGGACTTGGCGTCGCTCGATCCACCCTGAAGGGCTTGCTCATGGACTTGGGTGAATCTGGTGCAGTTGGGTCAGGCATAATGTTTGACCGAGTTCTTTTTGAAAAGGGCTAGAGATGCGTCTTATATTTCCAAACACTGTCCTTCTCAGCTTCCCTTTGAGTTCTGAGAGATCTTGGCCGTGGAGCAGAAGCCTAGCGTTGTCGTGGACACACTGCTTGTGCTTGTGCTCCAACTGCTGGAAGATGCACTTGAGGTGAGCCACAATATGGTGCACCTTCCACCAGGATGTCCCTAAGTGTTGAGATGGCCTGGCAACCCTTACTAGAGTCCTCAGTGTCTCTGCATGTTCACAATGCATGATCATGCTGAGCTCTGTGGTCTTCACTGTTTGGTGGATATGGTAAAGATGAACATGTTTCTGTGCAGGTTCATGTGTTTGTGCTTAATTCAGCACATGTGTCAGAAAAATTTCCATTTAACGTTGCTCAGACATTTTAGTACTCACTAGATATTGACAAAAGTTTTGGAGCTACTTGTCAAGCATTAGTATGATATACCTCAAAGGGGATGGCCATAATCTTGAGCAGGTAAATTTTTAGGTTATGCTCTAAGAATCTTTAGAAGAAATGAGATACAGCATTAGATGAGTAACATACTTGTAGCAAAGTGTATTTCTCAGTGACGCAATCACTCACCAAAAGGCAGTTGCCTCAAGATCATAATTTCATAAAAGCGGAAGTTTGAGAGGGATGGCAAAAATGTACATGTGCAAGCCTTTTCGTCATTGAGATACTCACACATAATTAGATCCGGTAGCGGGATCAACTCAGTGGCAGCCCTGGTTTCATGTTGGAGCGCTCAAAGTGCGCAGACCCATAGAGGCACCCATTTAGGCACCTCCCTGGTCCCTGGTCACCTCTTTGGTCACCTCTTTGGTCACCTCTTTGGTCACCTCTTTGGTCACCTCTTTGGCCACCTCCCTGCTGCCCTCTTTGGCCACCCCTTTTTCACCCTTTTTAGTGGTAGCAAGAAAATCTCAGCCGATCTGCCCAAATTGATACTCGTGAAAGATCAGCGCCCTCTTGGGGTCGCTGTAACATCAAAATGCGCTGTCACAAACTTGAACTGATGCAAGCCTGATCATCCGTCAGAATCAACGATTTTAGTCGGAAATTCAGCCTTAAAATGTCTCCTCAGGTTTGCGAATGTTAGTTACGCCATGGACTGAAAAAAGGCCTCAAAATGGTCTTGAATTCTGCAATGTACGCACTTTCCAGCGTGATTTAGCATTACAGCATGCCAAGCTGGAGTCCTGGAGACTGTCAGCCAGGATAGCCTTGACACTAGGCTCGTGCTTGACCATGAAATGAGGGATCACCAAACCTATAGAGGAACTCGTTCATTTCCGAGAGAAAAGCAACGTTTCAGTCACTGAGTGCAGCAAACAGAGCCTGAGGACTGGTGGCATGCACGTGGCACGTCATGGGTCACTTGTCCTGCTCCACGAGGTTCATCACCTGCTCATTCTGTAGCAGGGTGGCCATTTGGCCAGGTCTGCCCAGTCTGTGGCAAGGTGGCCATTTTGGCTGCCTCGTGTGCCAAACTTTGTGACACATGGACATGGCTTGGCCAGAGGAATTTCTGCCTTCATGCAGTAATGTGTCCATTTCCTCTTGGAAATTTCCATCTTGCGAAAATTGCTCGTGTGTCATTTGGCGTTTCAAGACAAAACGAATCCGACTGTTTGAGGGCTACCTGGCAACTCTGGTCTGCAGTTCAATCTTCCTACATTGCCCAATACGGTTACGCCACGTGCGATACGCACACTCTGGCCGAGCCGACCTGACTGTGCGTGTGGAAAGGGAGCACCAAATGAAATTCTCCTTATGCCCCTAGACACACTTTACCAGCGCTGAAAATCTCGCTGCACGAGGACTATCGACATATGGAAGCTGCTCGGGGGCCCAAAACATTGGTCCTTCCCTGCTCAACGTAACCGTGATCGTAAATCCTGGCCAGCCTTGTTTTTACTCTCTCTTCTGTCCGTGTGCCAGGTGCGGGGTCATCAGTGGAGCCGTCACTTTTCGTACCTGCAGTAAGTACTGCTGTCGAGGTGATTTGCCAGCCAGCAGACGCACACCTTGCATCAATTCAGTGCACTCCAGTGTGAAGAGACGCAAGATCTCCTCAAGCACGCACGCACGCACACAAATGCACTGGGCGCTCGCTCGCGCACGCACGCACTCACAGACACCAGTGCACTGAGATGCAGGTACTCACTTCGCACGCAGACACTCAGACACGGTGCACAAACACTCGACGTAGAAAAGGTCCTTTTTTGGAACAGGACATCTCTTTGGTCTGGGTTTGGTTGGCCTTTGGCACAAATATTACGATTTCACTAGAGTCATTTTGTTCTTCACCATCATTTGCTACGGGCACTAAAAGTTTCATAAGACATTGTAGCTAGGAATTACTGGCACCCCTCGCAAAGTTCGGCATTTACACGTATATTATGACCTTGAGGCAACTGCCCATTATATAGAAGAACACTTTATCTTATGGGCACCCCTTTGACGAAGACATGAAATACTGTACTCATATTTGATGACAACTAGTTCCAATACTTTTATCAGTATCTAGTATGCTATTCAGTGCTAGAGAAACAGTCAATGGAAATCTTCCTGACACTTGTACCCTCTTGCTACTCTCATCTTTTATGTGCTCTTCACTTTTGGTTATTACTTGGCCATAATCTTCCTGTTTTACTCATGTCAATTCGTGGACTTGTTCTTGCAGCGCCTTTGTCTAACATTGGTTACTCTCGTTTTTGAATCGTGGTTTCGATCTTTGACTCTGCCAAGATCTTTCTAACAGATGCTGTCGACAGATTCTTCCTAAGTGATCAAGCATTGATGGTGCGATTGGTGTTTGTGTAGGACTCACACGTCTCATTTTTTTCATCATCCGTAACATCGTTATAACTCATCGGTTTCATTTATACATGCAAAATTCCCCATTTTTCAGTGATTTACTTTCTGAGGAGTCCATCCACTTCGCTGAATGAGTTGTGCCTTTTCAGTTCGTTTTCTTCTTCATTGCATGCATTAATGTCGGAATTTACCTGTGCTCGCTCATTTTGGGAAGAACGTTCTCCTAAAGTATCGTTCAGTCTTATCTTACAACTTAACCAATGTATGGCCTCTTCCATGACCTTTTCACATTCTTTAAGCATGGTGGACAATTCTTCCCTCGAGCTGTCCTTTTCCTGAAGCTTGTTTTTTGACACATTTTTATTCTTGCTGCATGTTTTTCTTTCATATATCTCTGCAAAGGATTCTCATACGGTGGAAACTGATTCTCACGCAGGCCACTCGAGGCAGCCAGTATAACAGAGGGTTATTCGTATCAGAGGCAGCTTCAAGCAGTCTCTGTCACTGACACACCCTGCCCTGGATGTGGAATGATGACCAGTAAAATGTCCCAGGGGTTCTGCCGATGGATTCGGACAGCTGAGAATCTCAGGATTCCAGAATTGTGAGCAGAAAAATCGTAGAGGTGCTTTCTGAAAAGCCATTCCCTTCCTTAAAACAGAAGATCCAAAATGTCTATTGGAAACCTCATGAGTAGTGTATTGCTGACTAGACAAGGAATTTTCAGAGACATTGAAGGTTCATGATGAAGTATTTCATGACATATTTCTCATCTTGAGTAGGCATGGAAAGAATTGTAATTTACAACTGCTTGAAGAACTTTTGTCGGATAGTCTGGAGCATCTTCATCATGGTAGTAACATTGCCAAATTTCACCCAAATCATGGTTGACTGCTTCTCCAGGTTGTTCACTGGAGCTCCCCAGTCCTTTTCCCTTTTTCTCACAGAACTCAGCCATGTGGGACATCACAACATGAACCTTGGGAGTGATCGCTAAATTTTCAAGTTAAAGGCCAAGGAACCTCTGTTTGAAAGAATTGATCTTCACTTTGACGTCAGGTTTCGATCAGGTTTCAGAAATCAAGTCATGTCAAGGTTCCCAATTTTTTGAGCTCTTCTGGCAAGACATGACAGAGTAGAGGAGACTTCAGAAGGAGTTTGATACAAGAAGGGCTTTTTCTGGGTCCCACCCTGATCATTTTTTCAGCACATGTTTTCTAAATGATCCCACTGACCCCACTGACCTCAGGCAGCATTAAGCTCATGCAAGCTCATGTCAGTGATGCCCAGCACCAGATGCAACTCTGAGACAGCTGGGGCATCCACAATTTCAGCGGAATCATCTCCTGACAGCAAAGGTTCATATGACCTGAAGTCATTTTGAGCATTTTTCCATGGGAAACCATCTTTCCTGAATGCTTGTGCATGCTTTCTGATTGAGCTACAGGTCCTTCTGGGTGCTTCTTCGACCCTTGCAGAAGACACAAGGAAAGCTTGCAGCACGATTTTAGAGATCTATAATGATCTTTCCCCGCTTGAGGTCACAAGCAAGGTGGAGATTGAGTGATTCTGGATGAAGCTTTTCACACAGCAGTTTCACATTATCATAGTTTTGTTGTATCTCTTCTGCGATTGATAGAATCAACTGCTTCACCCCTGTGTCAAGAAAGGTTCTTGCTCCATAATGAGACTTCTTTTTGGCTAGAGACTGGGTCTGAGCACGGGAGAGACAGCCTACCTGGCTTCCAATGCTGCGTGCCTCTTGGAGCTTCCCTTGGATACATCGGCTGGCAAAGTGCTCCTTGCTACATGGGGTCAGGGACTTGTCAAGATTGTCATATTTTCTGGCCCTATCGCAGGCACCTCTGTGTTGTCCTGGCCAATACAGGTGTCCACGTACCTGGTGGTGGACGTGTTCTTGGAACTGCTCCAGTGGTGGAATTAGGTTGACTCCAGGGACTGTCAGGTATCCAATTCTTGCCAGGCTTTGATGAGGCAATGCTGCAAAGTGGGCATGAACATTCAGACTTGTCTCTGGTGAGCGGAGGATCATCTTGGGGTAGTTGAGAAGAAAAGGGAGGTGTCAGGTTACACTGGGAGAATCCATGCCGTGAGTCTGGAGGCCCTTGCAGTGGTCTAGAGGCCCTTCCAGTGGTCTAGATGCCCTTGCAGTGGTCTAGAGGCCCTGGCAGTGGTCTAGAGGCCCTTGCAGTGGTCTGGAGGCCCTTGCAGTGGTCTGGAAGCCCTTGCAGTACGTGGAGCACAATCTTGCAGGCAGAGCAGCCTGATTTGGGCTGAATTCGTCGAAATTGAACCCTCCCAACAGCTTGTATCTGTTCTCAGAGGTGATTCTGTCGCCTTTCCTCAAGCAAATGGCACACAGGAGCAGACAGTTGTCCTCATGGGACCCCCTGAATGAGTCGGCATGTTGCTGGACTAGGGGAGCCCTGCATTCAAGCTAGAAGTCTACGTGCAAAACTGACTTTTCCCCAGGAGTACATCATATTCAATGGAAATGATAAGCCATGATTGCCATGGCATTACTGCATGGCTGTAACTTTTCAGGATGAACCTCTCGGATTTTTCTGCTGACAGTTCCGAGATTCTCAGCTGTCAGAATCCATTGGCAGAACCCAGGGGCCATCTTACAGGTCAATATTCCAAATCGAGGGCAGGATGGAGAACGTAGGCTTTATTCACCAAAAATACGCCTTGTTTCTTCTCATAAAGCTGGTGGTCACACTTGCACTATCCAAGTTTGTTTCTGCTAACGTGGGGCCCGCGCCATTGCTCTTGACACATACGGTAATTGCCCCCGACAGTCAAAGTGACCTTGGTATCTAGCAAACAAAACTGTTTTCCTGGAGAAAGTCAAAGCTGAACTCAGGTCTTAGTCCTCTCGATCAAGTTGAGGCGAGCACCATTGCATTGAGGTGAGATTCACAAGATTTGACCCTGTTTTCAGTCCTCTCATGTCCTTGCGAATGGTTGCAGTGCAGCTATGGGGGATGCAGTGCAGGAGGGCGACGTTGCCAGGGGACACCCCAGCCAGGTCGAGACCACCATCAAGAGGAAGGTCTCTGCGCTCGCCAGCTGGAACAGCAAGATCTACATAGGAAAGACCAGCGGACCCTACGGCCTCGCTGAGAGGTTCAACAATACGTACAAAGGGAGAGACTTCGATGCGATCGTACCCGTGTACGAGACCTCCAGCGCCGACTACGCCGACCAAGTGGAGATCATAGCAATCGATCATGCGCGGGAAAAGTGCCCGGCGAAGTTGGGGAACGAAAACCGTGGCGGAGGAGGTCCTGATGGAGTTGGGACTCCAAAAATAGTGTATGTCGCTACAAAAATTTAAGGGAGGTTACGGCCTCAATACGTAATATATGATGTGTTCTAAAGAGAAATAAATCTATTTGAAGTGTGAATTGAACAGAAAAGACCTATATTGACTTAATTAACCTGTCCCACCTGACAAAGTGACGTGAGGGGATAGTGGCAAAATTGAATTTTAAAGAAATTATAATCCATTTGGGGCTTGGGGTCCACTATGACGAGACATACAACTCACACACTTCTTTTTTCAGCCATGACCTTTGACTGGACTGAACTACAGAATTGGTTCACCCTCTTTGGAAAGCTACGAAGTCCTCTAGAACTAAACTCGGATGCATTTTCGCTCTAGAACCTCGCATTTGTCCGCAGCACAGTCAAACTTTTATGTATTATACTCTGCTACGGTGCATCCCATTGACCCCATATTGTGGAAAAGTGAGTAGTCCTGGAGCGAGCATGTACATCATTACAGTTTTAGCGGAGCTTAAGAGGGGGAGGACACGAAGTTTTCAGTTTGATATGCCCATTTCAAAACACATTTTTTTAAAAAAACACCAGCTGAAGCAATGTCTAACGCCATTATCCCACCCCCCCAAAAAACCAAATTGTCATTTACGAGCTATCCTGCTGCACATGCGCATGAAATGCTGCAGACATTGACGCACACATATGTACTGATGTCGGTGCTTTGCACCAACATCCATATGAACATCCGCATTCATTCTCCAAGGCACGAACGTACATTAACTCTAGCTCAACCAAAGTTACACACAATAATTACGCACATACGAATTACACGGCTGAGATGTGAATGTTGCGCGTGTGGCTTTGCGGCTACACTGCGATCGACGCCGCAGCCTGGATGACGATTTGGTGATTCATGCAGTCATTGCATGCTCACAACACGCAGGAAAAGAGGCTGAAATGGCGACGTGGCGCTGGCGCATGCGCAGAACGGTACTGTGGTTTGGTAAGGACAACGAAACGTTCTTGTTCTGACTGTCGTTGACGAAGTTGACCGAGAAACCAAACAAAAGCTCGTCAGGCCCTCGGCAAAGCCATTCTTTGTGTACTCTCAGAGTACAAGGACTTTTACTAGGAACAACAGATCATTTATGACAGTCCTATGAGCTGCGCACGCGCTGTTTCTGAGAGAAACGTTTCCGTCTGACTGCTGTTGCTTGGACGCCATGACCAGAGTTGCGGCCAGGACTCAGGTGGATACAAAGGGAGACTCACTTAGTACAACAGATCCACTTTAGCCAGGAGCTGCTGCAGTTCTGCTTGGAGCGGAGATGTCGTGTGGTGACCAGACTGAGACCTTAGATTGTCATTAGGTGACGTCAATGGTGCAGTGCAAGACATCGACGTCTCACAAGCACTGCAGTAGCAGCTCATGGTTAAAGTGGATATGAGCCGATCATGCTAATGGTCCTGGACCAGAAGAAGCGTTGGGCTCGCAGGACTCGCAGTTGCAGAAGCTCAGAAATGTCTTTAACATGGCATTTTTTTCTTTACTCACCTCTTTTATTTACTGCGAGCGTGGGGTCAAGTGATGCTTTACCACATGCTGGAGTGAAAAACGTTTGTAAAGTGTGAAAAAACGTTTGTAAAGCACTTTATCACACGCTACAGAACTGCAGAACCCACAGAAATTAGATGCTTGGGGCAGCCCCCCAAAAGGGAAACAAAAATGCCATGTTAAACTGCAAACATCATTCTCATAAAGAAGCACAATGCACACGATGTCAGATTTTGCAGCTCTCGAGGCAGCTTGACGACCCTCGACAGGGTTTTTACTTCATAAAAGTATTTGATCTAGTCAAGTTCAGCCGTGAGCGACTCGGGATGTAGTCAAGTCAATTCGGGAACCTTTCCTACATGAGAAGCTGGTAAGAATCGAGTCAATTTCACAAATCTTGCTATGTTGAAAAACAGTCACATTTATGAAAAGCCAATAAAAATGATATCAAAGCAACGCAAACTCAAAGCGTTCAAAAGACGAAGCTGCCATCCAAGACGTCCCTTAGCCGATCACTGTTCAGGCCCCAATCATCGAACTTTCTGTTAACAGAAGGTAAGAAACAACGCAGAATCACAGTCAATTTAGTAGGGATTTGATTTGGTCAAAACTTTTGATGCTGTCAAGTTTTTCCTGGTAGGCACCGACTTGACTAAATCGGGATGCCACTGTTCTATTCAGCCGCTAATCCTATAAGGATCCTATAAGTGCCACTCTCGTGGCACTTTTCACGGGAGGTGAGCGCTTATACACAAGCTGCGTTGTCGGGAACTCAGTCATTCTGTGATCCGGGACCGATGGTTCTCCAGGAGGCCTCCGTGGGCCTGCACAACAGCCTCTGCGTCTGGCTTCGCCACCTCAGCCTCTATATGGTCGTCCCACGACCATGGCCTCCACACATAATGAGGGGGTGGCATTAGTTTTTTACCTTGATGGTAGCATTAGTTTTTACCTGGAAAACAAAGAAAAGTCTGGTGGTTTGAGGTCATAAGTGATGGAATGAAGGTTAGACCAGAAATCGTTGAAGCTTCATTGACAGAACTTGATCCGAGGAGACGTCTGGAGACGTTTGGCATCTGCTTGGACTTGATGCAGTCTTGACTCTGGGCTGACGTTTACACACCAATGATCTCTGTGATGCACTTTTGTGACTCTTGCGCAGATCAAACACACGTTGCCTTTCACGCTCCACCTGTGTCAGTTTTTGAGCAGAAATCGAAAATTTGAACACCGCCTGAACGCCGGAAACCATCCAACTACGATGAGATTCCCAAACAATTGCTGGCAGCTCTGCCGAAGTTCAAATTACGGACCGCTCATTTTTCCTCTCGCACCCTGTAGAACACATGATAGTGTCAGGTGACGGAACTGAGGGGTTTTTCCCCCCTCAAAAGTCGACTTCACTCAACGAAATAGCAGGAATTAGGAATTGGAAAGCAGAGATTGAGGTCTCTGCAAACGGCACCAGCCACAATGTGTCCTTGATTGTGATGTGACCGTTGATTGCAAAAAGACAAAGTTTGAAGTGCCGCCGCTGGCCGTGAGTAGAGACAACTTGTGCAAGTGGGTGGAGGACATCGTCGCTGCCGACAGCGTCTGCATTGAGTGGTTTTGGTCACGTGTAACACTCGTCGTTATGTATGAAACTAGCACTTTATATGTGCCACCTTTCCCACTTCGTTGGGTAGGAAAAACATCAAGCTATAGCGGACCCCACTCGCTCAACACGCACGCATTCAACCAGAAGCTGACCTCGCCCACGATGCTGATCTCGCACTTCACACTCACTCGGCACCCGGATCGAATCCATTTCGTTTGCACTTTTGAAACCGACCAATCTGGACAATATTCCTCTCTTTTCCCCCGCTTAGTGATAGCAGCGGGCCATCAGTCTACGAGTCGAGCCGCAGTTGGGCTTGCCTGTTTTTCCTGGCTCAGTATCCACCCCTACTGACCTCCTTTTTTTACCTTCCTCTTGCCTTAAGTAGCTACTGACACACGGTGGTGCTGAATGCGCTAAATGTTATGTTGAACCTCTATTTTGGACTCAAAATGACCTCAGACCTCAGGTGCGATGCGATCACTCTCGAACTTGTAATATGTAGCATCTGCTGACTAAGTTACCCGTATAGAGTTGAATGAAATGACGAGACAAGAACGACGAGTTGTTGCCTACTGTATTATGTCTAGGTTAGGGCTAAATGCACACGCAAATTATAAGAACGATCTGCGACCACCTGCTGGACTGGGACAAAAGGTTTAACGTTAAAGGCTGCTACAGGATGTGCCAACTCGACTATTCCACTACCTTCTCGTAGGAATGATCGACTCGGTTCATGCAGTCCATCTTCGGCGATCAGGTCAGCAACAGCTCTAGCGCTCGTCCCGTAGTAGCTCGTCTCAAGGTCCAACTCGGTCGGCCACTCGGTCAGGGTCCAGCAGTTCAGGTGATCGCTAGCGTTCTTAGCATTGTTCCAGTCAAGCAAAGGGGTACAATACGAATAAGCATCCATCGTTCCTATAATTCCACCCTGTTGCGTGGAAGCTCAAGTAAGCACTTGAACAACAAACTTTGCCTAGTCTTTTATGCATTCACCAAATCGTTTATCTGGCTTTCTTATTCTGTCCGTTAGTCTTGTTCGTGTCCATCGCATATTTGGCCTGGCATAGAAAGAGCTCCTTCTCCGACCCGTGCAACACCAATGCGACCATGGTGGCGGGCGGCGGAGACGTGGTGCGCCATGGTGATGAGTAGGGCCCCAAAAATTATATTTCAAGATTTCTCATTTTCAGAAGGAATATAAGGAAGGCTAAAGGACAGCCTAAAAGAAAGAATCATATTTATTTGTTACTATTGCTACCATTAAGATACATATTTACAGCGCAATCATTCATTATAGAAGTTGGCTTTGGCCTTGTCCAAAAATATTTTAGTTTTGTTTACTTGGATCACTACTTTCTTTAGAAGTTGAGGAATAGAATTTTGTGCTTGCCACAGTTCTGAATTTGGC
>JAAUXU010117030.1_pt1 | contig 13755 bp, 11 predicted proteins | sample 7278151 | NCBI WGS metagenome assembly JAAUXU01 (sample SAMN14350113, study PRJNA611818) | marine sediment metagenome | isolation source: surface marine sediment (1.8m) | place: French Polynesia: Moorea | collected 2018-08 | reverse complement strand
GAGTCTGCTTGTTTGTTCTTGAGATCAGTTGGAATCTTGTCCCTAAGTTGGTCCTCTTCAGCTGTCACCTTGAGTCACCCACTGTCAAAGCAGTCTTTGAAGTATCGAGCCGTCATGACAACAGCTGAATGGATGGTGTTCATGACCTTGAACAAGTTGGTCCAAGGCTCACGATGCTGAGGAGTGGAAAGCAGTGGTATAAAACAAGCATTTGCTTTGGAAGCTCGTGTGTGACAACGGATTTTGGTGGCTCGCGGATGGAGAAGAGCAAAGTTGCTGGGTTCGGCTCTGCTCGACCAGATTCCCGGGCTTTTTTTGCCAGTTTGAGTGCAAAGCCTCCCTGGTCGGCCCAGCCCGGCAGGACTGCCCGGCCCAGTGGTCACGTTGCCACAGGCACTCATGTGATGTCAACTTGATCATTATCTGGCTGTCATGTACGCAGTTTGAGACTTTTGGGGGAATTTTGTGTGGCTTACTCAAAAATGTGCCAAGATCTACCCTCACTCGGGCTGAAAATGTCCGCGCTGAACCAAGCTCGGGCTCGCCGGCGAGGCAGCTCAGTCCACCTCTAGCAATAAGTACAAACTACCCCAAATGCTAACGCAGAGAAGGCAAAAGGGGATCTTGCCAGAGAATATCACACGCAGTCCCCAGGCAACTGTTCATCAGGCAGGTGTCAATTAGAAATCAACACCCTGGCAACTAATCGATGACGCGTACGTTCTGCAACTGCCGCAGAAAGGCTTCCACTTCTCGACCGAGGAATATGATCCACTCCAACGTCTGATTCGCGCAGTGGTCGACTGTGAAAATTCAATTTAGGTGTATTTTTATAGAGAACAATGTTCCAGTGTTTGTTTAGCTGTCTGACCTAAGTGAAGCATTTAAGCAGAGAAATAGTAATTGTATGAACAAGAGAGTCTTTCCTGTGAGTCTTTAAAGAGCCCTGCATTGTTCTTTAACCATTCGTAGACACTCGTGGTTTGGACTTATCGATTGGATTTTGTGTGGCAAAATGCAAGTTTTCTATGGCTTCCAAGAAGGTACCACACGAAAATATATAATCCGTCCATCCAGCGATCCACTTAAGCAAGAAAGTTGGCATCAAGCATGTCTTCGTGCTCTGTGTTCTTGAGGTGACAGAAACAAACTGTCCATTTCTCGCACTGGCTTGAACAGATCAACAGAGCACAAGATTGGTATAGCAGTGACCTTGGGTTGCCGGAGAGAAAAGATTGTGTCACTGGGCTGAAGCTTCGAGAGTACACCAGACTTGGCATTTGGGACTGAATGAAGCTACGTCATTTCAAATCTTATGATCAGTACCAACATCTTTCTGTTCAATGCAATTCAGGTGACATAAACTGTGACTAATTCAAATGCATGTCCTTCTTTTACTCTAGTGTTCGTGGCTCAAAACATAGTTCAGTCCTTGACAGCTGTGCCTATGCACTACTGCATCTCGAGGACGATCGCACTGGCGTCTGATCAAGTGCCAGAACTGAGGGAATGCTTCTGCACAGTAAAAAACAACAGATTTTACTCATTTTACACTAGAAGTCATGCAATATTAGGACTTTTAAAGCTTCAGAGACTCAAAGGACCCCCTATCTACTGCCCTGACTCTCAACAGGTTGGAGCGTATTTTCTTGATCATGTCCAAACACATATCTCCAGTAAATGTTGTTAGATTTTTAAGAAATACGCAGTTTGACAAAGAATAATAAGCTGAAGAACTTTTTTGTTGTAAACCAGCCCTAAAGAGCACTGTAACATATAAGCTCTTTTCTAGTCTCTCGTTTGACCAGTTCATGGAGCGCGACACGCAAAAATGTCGTCTGATATAGATGAAACGTTAGAGTTAGAATCGTGAGTTCTACAACTGATGTTTAGCGAACTGTGTCCAAAAGTGAACTTAAAAAGCAATGTTTTCTTTACATTGGTATGCTCTCACAAGATTTAGAGGCCACCCCTGAACCTCATGTGCTAGCCTTATATGCTGCAGCGAAAGGTTGGGATATTAATGATTCTTGGCTGAGAGGTATAGCTTTCCACGGAAAGAAAATGGGGCCCCCCAATGACTTATGGTGGTAGCGATCGTTGACTTTTCATTCCCCTACATGGTAAGCATACGGTAGAGCAGGGAAGACACTTGCAGACTTCCTACTACTATCAATGGTCCTGACAGGCCTGGTAGGCATATATCAAGCCAATTTTCTCCTGTTTTCTGCTTAATTCTAGGAGAGACGGGCGGGTCGAGTCAAGGACAGTACAATTTACGACAGTAGAGTCTCAATTGGATTTCGAAGTCTGCACCAGACTCATCCTGGCAGCTCTCATATGCTCGGGGCACATTTTGAAGGCCTCGTCGAAGAAGAAGTCGATGTTTTTTCTGTCTGCACCGTTCGATCGACCGATGTGACTGCCATTCACATCCATCAATTTCTTTAAGTCTTTCTGACTCACTTGTGCATGCGCATAGGATTTCGTCCTGTTCCAGGAAAGTTCAACAATCTTTTATCCAAACTTGTACCAATTCTTCTCCATGGTGTCGAAAAAAAAAACCGGCACTGCTGGTGTCTCTCTCTTGAAAGCAGCGGTGAGAGCAGTGGTTAATTGTTTGGCCGGTAATTACTTAATTAATTAACGTTTGGAGGTTTTAATCAGGGAAGCTTGATGATGACGCCATTAATGACAATGCTGGGGTGCATGTTTTTGCGAGACCTTCTCTGCTCGCAAGAAAGATCCATCTCAGCATCTGTCGAGTTAGAGTCAAAAGGTTGCAATGATGGTAGCAACAGCAGAACTGAGAAAGCGACGGATTCTTTTTACAAGTTTCAGCACTGCCTTTTCTTTCAACTTTGGGAAAGCGCAGTGCAATCACTACAAGTCTCTCAGAGCATCGACTGCCCTGCTCAGTACCAGAGTGACAGTATGCAAAAGCTCTGCCCGCTGCGATGACGCCAACTGCCCGTAAATATCCCTCGGAAAACATTGCTGCAAGCAAGAAACAAGATATCTGATGATAGAGCCCATTTTTAGGTGCTTTTGAGCCGTCAAATGTCACCTTTCATGAGCTATCGAACATTTTTGGAAAACATTTTCACTCAGACTGCACAAAAAGTCCAACAAGGATGGGTGACTTTTCTCAATCAAGTGAAATCACCTATAATCCCGCTTGCAAAGTTTAACTTAGTTACGACTCCAGCGTCCAACAAAAAAAAATGAGGCAGAAAATAGCAACTTATAGCCTAGAGCGATTTTTTTTCCTCAAGTTGATGAGGGGATGCGGGCGAGGCCGAGGGTGTCGGCCTCGGCCTCGAAGACGCTTTAGATTCTTCAAAGAGCCCATAGCGACCGCGAGTGCCCTTGCCTCGCGCATGGGTTTTAGTATAACAGTAGTGCTCACTTCGCTGGGTAAAAAGACAGGCAAAAATATAACTTGGGAGAATATAATACAGCGCTGTCGCTGTCTGTCCTACACCTCGTCCACGCGCTTCAGGCTGTCTGCACGCGTCGAGTGACAGTTTTCGTGCTGCTGAACAGAAATTACGTAACGCTCGGTCCACCCAAAAAGATATGATGGGTTCGCAGATCACTGTGAGCTTGCACATGTCGGCGAAATTGAGCAAAATTCGGATTTTTGCACAATGCTAAGGTATTTTGTGGAGCGCTCGATGGACTCAGGGACTGTGCAGAATTTCTTGGGAATGAGAGAACAGCAATCTTGTTGCTGCAGTAGCATAGAAATTCGTAGTACTTCTTCATTCATCTGAGCAGGGTTATGGCATCTACTGTTGCACATTACATCCTGACAAGAGCCCTTTTTGTCGTGCACTTGTTAACAGAGGAGCACGCACGCAATGTAAAAATCCCTGGCCACCAGAAATAGACTCCAATTTGGCACATGCACGCATTGTTCACATTGGCTCTATCCTCATTTCAGACATACTGAGATGCCTTGTCTTGTCGTCGTTGAGATGAATCAACTGTTGCTCATCCATCCAGCAAGCAACTCCTGAGGGATGCCACAAGGTAAAAGCAAGATGTTAAAGTTCCCACCAACAGTCGGGGACTTGCAGAATCCCTATGAACTGAGGGAAGTACCCGGAACTCTGGCCAATGCTGATTTTGCTCCTGGCACTCCACAAAATGCCTGGGCATTTCGCGAAAATCCGAATACAGTTGACTCCCATTAATTGGGTCACTATGGGACAGGACGGTTTGAGTCAATTAAGCAGAGTCTTTATTCATACCTGTATCTGTGAAATGAAATGATCAATAGTACTTTGGCTGAGTGACTGTAGTGTACTGCATTTTCTGGGGTTTTTTTTAGCAAATCGAAGTCAGAGAAGTCTTGTCCTAAAGCCCTGCACAAATGACAGAGAGAGCAGCATACATTTTTTTAGCACTAGGCACTTTTTCCTCCTCCTGTTCCTCCTGGTCTTCTTCTTGATCCTGAGATTGTGTGAACTTGGCAATGATATTCTCAACAATTGTCTCATCTGACAAGGGTGCTGCTTCAAGTGCATCACCATCAACTTTTTCAACCCAAGCTTGAAAAATAGACTCTGAAATTGAGACATTATTTTTCATTGAGAAGTTCATAGCTCGTTCATGTGGACCCTACTTTAGTCCAGTTTTACGCCAACAGTTTCTGATGCTAACAGGATCAACATCAGCCCAGGCATCATGAATGGCCGCATCCAAGACAGAAATTTTCTTTGCTAAGCCTGAAGCATTTGCGTGGTTGCTCACTTCAATTTGCTGAAGGATATGTTGGCACATGTCTTGCCTGAAGTGGGAAGTCCTAATAATATCCTTGGCCGCAAGGCTGGAGCAATGATATTGTGTTTGCAGGGAGGAAGACCGCTTTAATGTTTGTGAGTGGGATTTCTGTTCAATGTGCTGAGCAATTATTCACCAAGAGCAAAAATCTTCTTTTCTTCTGGCATAACTCCCCGTCCCATTAATTCAGCCAGTCTGAGAGGAGATTTGTGGTCACCCATGCAGGTGAATTTGCAGCATACCTGACAGGTATTTTAATGCCCTTTAAGTACCTGGACATCAAGCCCAGGTATTGGGTGAGCACTAAAAATCTGCACAACTGGAGAAGAACAGTTTAGATAAAAGTATGCAATTTTTAATCCTTTTCATGGATGGATATGATTGTTTGGACACTCCTAAACATTTTCAATTTAGGGAACAGCAGCCATGACCCTCTCATCTGCACATTTTTGGAGGATTTTTTTGGTGTTTAAGAACATCTTCTGGCAGACAGTGAGGTCCATCCTGCGCAGCTTGTTGCGAACCTCTGCTTCAAACCACGAAAGGTTTTAGCTGCTCAGTCTCCCTCATACACAGAAGCCTTCAGGAAGCCTCAGAAATCCTCAATTGGTCACAGCTGAGGCCATATTCTGGGGGTTTGCAGACTTGGGGATATAGCTGATCAGAAACTCATCAAACAGGTCTGTTGTTTGTTCGGCAAAATGACCGCTGGCAAGGTCCGGCCAGAAGTAGTAGTCACCATCTGCATGGCGTCGATGTGGACGATCCGGACTGCCTTCTCTCACTACTGTATGATCAGGTCCGAGGATGATCGGAACAGCCAAGATCTGGACTGCCTTCTCTCACTACTACTGAGTCTGATCAGGTCTGCCTTTGCCATCTCTCACTCTTGCCAATGATGATCGGAACAGCCAAGATCTGGACTGCCTTCTCTCACATCTGTGTGATCAGGTCACAGAGCAGCAGCTAGGAAAGATCGTGGGCAATAGATGTCCTGAGTGTCATTGACGAGTTTTGTTTACCTGTCCAAGTGTCACCCTTTCGCTCTCTTTTTGCTGCTTCACCGAACCTAGCAACCTCTCAACCCAGACACAGGGTTTTTGCATGCTTGCTCATAGCGCTGGAGGACCTGGGGGATGAATCCCACTGGAAAATGTCTGCCTTTGGGTCCAGATTGTTCCATGAAAATTTCAGCCAATTTCATCCACTTTTATTCCCTCGAAAAGCCATCTTTCTGTTCTGTTTGGCATGGCCCACCCTCCAGGTGGGTTCCTTTTGAGCATTTTAGCACCAAAATGGGCAGTCTTGACATTGATCCAGTGTACTGAACATTGTGTCCCAGTATCACAACTACTCGTTCCACGTCCAAATTCCACCTCAATGTGTTTCAGTACAGCGTAGGAGGTGCCGTCATGCCCGACGCAATTACTTACGGCCAGGACTGTAGACCAGAAGTTGAGTGCAGATCTCATCACATTTGGGCCACAAATTTGTCAGTTTCTTGTAAACCGAGAAAATAAGCAACAAGGTTGCTGTGCAAAGGCCTCTACTCTAGCGAGGTAGGAGCGCAAGAAGGCAAGTCAGTTGCTGTCTGGATTGGTGTTTGTCACGAGAAATTTCTCGTCTCGAGTCTCTGGCTGTATTTGTCACGTCTCGAGTCTCGACGAGACAAAATGAATTTCTCGGATCATCGAGACATCATTTCTGTCCTTCTCCCAGCCCCATTAGGCATGTACAATGACTCAATGCAATCAAGGATAATCACAGTTCCTTATTTGTCTCAAGACTTCAATGTCGATGTAAGCGCAAAGGAGAGAGGAGAAGCAACCAATCAGAGGAAGGGAGGAGTTGGTGCTGATCAGTTTGTCAACACAAATTCCTCTTTATTTTGTGTCACGTGCTGTTGAAATAATTAATTCACTTCATGCAATCCAACATCAACCTGCCCTCACTGGCGTCATTTGCATGGCTTCACTTTGCAAAGTAGGGTACAGTGAGTGCTCAATGTAGTCGGTGCAGGAAGAAGCTGTCCCTTAGAGGTCCAGCACAACAGGGCTGCTTCGCCACCTGAAAAGAGTTCACAAGATAACTCCCCCAAAGGTAAGACATTGCTTCTTTTTAACAAAAAAGCTAGTGCTGTAACGTACACACTCTGAGCTATTGAGTTCTAGCTATGCTAGAACTTTATAGCTACGATAGTGAGGGTGATTGTAGTGACCATCTTACTGATGATTGTAGTGACGATCGAAGCGACAATCTTAGTGACGGTGGTCATTCATGTCATGATGGCCCCCATGTTTATTTATTAGATGTGCAAAATGGGCGACAGGGTGAATATCTTGCTGTGAACCGATTTATGTGACATTTGCAGGCCAAGGAGCAAGACGAAGACCAAGAAGAGGGGGAAGTAGGGCCCACAAAAAGGACGAAGGCCCCTCAGATTCAGGGTCTTACAGTATTGTAATACGAGTATTGCAATACTGTATTGTTGGCTGAAGTATTGATATCGATATTGTATTGAAGAAAGGCTCAAAATATTGTATTGCATTTCCCGCCAAAAAGAAACATTGTGTAGCAATGCAAAACAAAATGGCTTAGAGGAGGAATACGGGCAAATTTTTTGGCTGCACAACATTTACTTGTAGCATGCAAAGAAAGTGAGTTGCCATTTCTCAACGGCTTCTGATTTTTCCACTGAAGATAGGTTAAGTTAGGTTTTCTCACTGTGTATTATACATATTCTGCAATACTTTGGGCAGAAAGTATTGAAATTGCACGACATACTTTTTTGGGAAAGTATTGAATATTGTATTAAATATTTTTTGGGGAAGGTATTGAGTATTGTATTGCAATACCAAAAAAAATGTTTTGTCTAAGACCCTGCTCAGCTTACTATTCAAAAAGCCTTTCAGAGGACTCATAGCTTGCAAGCAATTGTTGCTAAGCTTACTGCAGAGGATGGCATCACCATTCACACAATTGAACGAAGCTCCTTCATCAGGGAATCACTATCAGCGAAAGGCTTTGCACTTCTCCCAAATCCCAACCTTGTCATGAATCTTGTCAAGAAACACCATGCAGAAGTGACAAAGAAGACCAAGTTGAGGTTTGAAGAGCTAAAGAAAAAAGGAGATAAATTTTCCATCATTCTAGATGAATATACAAGCATGAAAAATCGGCGATACCGATATCTCAACATAAATGTCCACCACACTTCTGATCAATGGAACCTGGGTCTCGTTCAAATCCATGGCAGCTTCCCTGCTCAAAAAATCAATGATGCTGTATCAAAAAAGCTTGAGCAATATGGAATCTCACATGAAAGTGATGTTGTTGCATCAACAAGTGATGGAGCTGCAGTTAGGACGAAGTTTTGAAGAATATCTTCCTGTGAACAGCAGCTATACATTCTCCATGGTATCCACCTTGCAATAGTTGATGTACTTTACAGAGAGGTCACTGAAGGAAATATAGATGACAGTGCGGATGAAGAGAGTGATGGTTCAGATGAGAGTGAGGAGGAAGATTCTGAGAGAGAGATGATTCTGAGGCGGAACATCAGGGCCCTTCAGTGGACCTGCCTCCTCCTCAGGCCTCCCTCCTACTGGATCTGCTGCTTCTGGATCATGGTAAAGGCTTGCCAAGCCATTCTTCAGGCCTATTTTTCTATCTCAACGTCTTTTCTTTCTGCACTGACTAGTTGAGTTGGGGGAAACCACTCCTTTCCAGTTGCAGTTTGGCTAGGCACACTTTGCTGGTTCTAATTGCTCCAACTCTTGTAAGATAACTTGTGTGTGTCCCGTCCAAGTAGAAGAATAAAGTATGTGTGTTAAACTAAGCCCTCTGTGTGGGTTTCAAGTCATTGAGTGAGTAGTCTTAAAAGAGTTCCAGTCAGGTCCTATTAGTCCTGAACCTGGTCTGTGTCTCTACTTGGGACATAGTCACCATGGTTAGAGGGTTTTCTCTGTGCAAGCCTAGTCTCTCTAACAAACACCACTGGTGATCTCACAAGCAACCTCTGCCGCCTCCAGCGAGTTCTTTTAGCCGTTCCCCCAGCTTCAATTGAAAGTGAGAGAGTTTTTTCAACAGTTGGTTTGTTTGTGACAAAACTGCATTGCAGACTGGAGGATGATTCCATCAGTGTTCTGTCCATGCTAAAATATCATTTCAAAAAGCAGAAACACTGCAAGTAAGTCATGAAAAATTACATGTTAACAACAGAAGTAGTCATTCTGTGTAGTATCTACATTTTGTACTGTATTCTTCTCAATCTCATCTCGGGAATGACATTGTCTTGTCTCGATTGTTGACCTCGAGAAAAATTTCTTGTCTCGATAAACACTAGTCTGTGAAGTATGCGGCCTATCCGCTGCATATGCACATATGTGCATGTACTAACAAGTCTATCAGTGAACCCAGCACATTAACCAACTGTATATAGATATATTGTACCTGCAAGTACCTACAAGTGGGGGACTACAGTGGTAGGGGAGTAGAGAGGTGGGACTACAGAGGCACAGATTGAACAGGAAGTGACTTTATAGTTGGGGGCTTCATTGGAACTACCGAAGCAGGTCGGATCTGCTAGTAACTATATATACTACCAGTAGCTTGCAGGTGGCTGTACAAGCAAATGGTCGATGGCATAAAGGGTGCAATCTACTGCCACCAATTTGCACATCTCAACAGCAATTTTAAGAATGTAGAAATGAAAACTAGCATCAAGCATAAAACATAGCACATCATCATCAAGCACATAACACAATGATGTCATTGCTCTCCAAAAAAATGAGCCGTAGACAGAGAAATCAGGGCCATTTTGAGCAGTAGGAAGCTAAACAGGGAGTCCATCTTGTCTGCAATCTAGCACTTGATGACCCGCTAGATAGACTCTCGAAAGGGACATAACTAGGGCCATTGGATTCGCAGATGATGCAACCCTTTCTGGAACTGGGCCACCTCCTTCAACTCCACGGGCAGAGAGACAAAAAACAAGGCAATGGGATTTCGGCCTAACCTTTGGTGTCGAGAAAACTGTCTGAGTTGTCTCTACGAGGAAGAAAAAACTCCAGGCTGAAAATCAGTGTAAAAAGACGTCTGATGGTCCGATGACGTGAGATACTTGGGAATAAGCCCAGACCATTCGTTTTGTCAGCTGCCATCCTGAGAGAAATGGATGCCACAAAAAGCCTTCTACTCAAAGTCAACAGCGCTGAAGGTCAACTCTGGGGACCGTCACCAGCACTGATGAGATGGATCAACACAAGCATCATCTGGCCTGAGCTGCCCGCCGGTGCGATAGCGTGGGGTGCAAGCTGCCAAGTATTAGATCATCTACGAGCAGTATGCCTGCTGCAGGCCAGAAGTTGGCAAAATTTGCTCCACTCCACTTCTGCACTTTTTTGAACCTGCATCTTCACTTCAATTTATTGTTCATGCCTGCCTTAAACTGCATGCACCGAGAAAAGACCGGGTCAACGCCTCTAACACCAACCGCAGACAGCTTTTTTTCCAGCGCTCTGAAATAATGCAGATAACCGTAGGTCAAAAACTTCCCCGCCATATTGTTCTTGATGAAGTTCAACGTGCTGCCTCGCTGTGACGAGACTAATGCATGTGATGTTAGAAATGATGCATGACAAACCAATGCGACATTGTCATGCACAATTCCGTCCCAGAAGTAAATGTTTTATACAAAAAGTTGCGTTTCATGCATCCAACAATGCAATATTGGTTAAGCCTGCGGTGAAGCTGTTACTTGTGAGTATAGTAGTTTGATGCTTCCAGTCGAAAGGATACTTTCGACATCGACCGTAAGATACTCTCTGCTGGCAGAACATTACCTGGCAGGCGATGGGAAATGAATGACAAGGAGAAAAGGACTGAATGCACGAAGTAACCGCTTACTTGATTTTCTCGTCCAAGGCGGCGAAGATCTTGCACTCCTTGGCGCCGTGCTCCTCTCCGTAGGCGCAGATCTCCTCGCAGACAGGCAAGTTGCACTCTGGACACACGTAGCCGCCGTCCACCTGAGAAGTTTGCACCAAGGTTAAGCTCACAACACATGCCAATTTTTTGCAAGCATTAATCTTGTGATTCAACTCCAATTGAGAGAGAGAGAGAGAGAGAAACCGTTGCCAGACTTCATGTTTCCGTTGGGCACCATGCAGAACCGCAGGGAGGAGGACTCCTTGTTTGACTTTCCCACTTCAAGCTGCAACGATGAGGCGGGCAAACAGATTTCCCCCACTGCTTTGGCGCCAGCGTGAGGTGGATCGGTTGGCATAAGATCACCTTGGCGTTGATGCAGGCAAGGGAAATGACTGCGAATCACGTAGGGGCTCGACTCACGTCAGGGGTCTGCACCAGGGCTCGCCTGGCAAACACTGACTTGGCGGCACAAGACTTGGCAGTATAATGGACGCCATCCTGGAGTCCTCCTCCAATATGTCGGGGTCAACAGTTTTTTAGGGCTTCTAGGGGCTGCAGCTTGTCGGTGTGGTTGACCCAGCCAGAATGGGCCGAAAAAATTGCTAAATCGCCCAGTTGAAAAACACCATGAGAATGTCACTGTTTTATGCATTCTTGCACAACTACACTTTGCAAACTGATTAAACATCAGTCTCAAATAAGCTGTGGCAAATAATTGGAACTTCCTAGTCATCAAATTGCGTGAATTGCAACTGCAAAGGATTCCTGGCTTCCGGGCGATCGCGAGCTTTTGCCCAGCCGTGATTCAATTGGTTTTACCGCAACTTTTCCCCAATGCTACCACAGCTGTGGATACAAGCACTGCAGCATCAGGATTTAACACACTGTCTTTTATGAGCTCTTGACCAGACGCTTCAGAACGAGAAAAAGGCCTGTGAATGTCATGGGCCAATAATTTCAAGAACTTCAACAATTCAAAAAAGTGTTCAACTGCACAGCAATTACAGTGGATCCTGCTGCGCCAGTGAGGGCTTCCTTCAAGGCCTTGATGGGCTTCTACGGGTTGCGTAGTCCTACTTCATGGGATTTTAAAGGCCACACTGATGTCCCAAGAAAGGCTGACCGCCCAAACTCTACCCTGATGTAATATTGCTCATATCTGAAAGTTTAGTTTCATAAAAAAAACGAACAATGTTTGGTACCTCAGCTCGCACATGAAAAGTTGGCAAACAAAATATGCTAAGTGACATTTATTCTTGCGTTGACAAATTCTCTTCATAACTTACTTTGGCACGTTTGTGTGTAGCGCGGCATCTAGACCGACCGACCGGTCAGGCCCGACCCGCCCTTGCTCGACAACATTGAACCCGGACCTGGCCCGAGTGACAAATATGCTGCTAGACCGTCGCAGCCACATCCGTCAATAGTTACCATCGACCTCTAGTCGAGGAGCTCCCAGTAACGCAAAGTCCAACTTCAATCGACCTTTGAACAGTCGAATATTTGCTGTAACTTCATAAGGGAGGAACAAACGCCAAGTACGAGTCTGATGATGACTTGATATCATGACGTTTTAGTCTTGATTTTCCAAGACGAGAATCTTAGGACTCGATTCCTACGACTCGACTCTGGACGAGACTCATTTCACCTCGCGTGAAATCGACTACGTGAGTACAGTGGGTGCCGCTTATGTTGGGGTGATCGAACCTGACCCCGGGGCAGCGGCAATCGCGACCAACCCGGGACGCGATCGATCCTCAATGACCACCTCAACAAGTGTGAACCTCACAACTCTTACGTCAAAGGCCAAGGCCCTTCAAGCCTGCACCCAGGTCACAGGGTCGAACCCGAAAAAGTACAAAAATGCGGGGGTCAAAAGTCTTCGAACAGAAGCTCCAGCTGAAGCTGACTCATCCATCTGCAGCACATTCCCGAGGAGGAGTGCAGATCTCACTTTAAGACCCACCTAAACGAAAAAAACCCTCTACAATAGACGTTTTCTTTTCTTTTCTATTTTTTTTACCAGAAAACGTCGTAGAATGAACTGACATCAGAACTATGAACTGATGATTGCGACCATCAAATCAGATTCGTCTCGCTGATATCAAAGACAAAGGGTGCAACACCAAAAATGTGACTGAGTCTCTCAATCTCTGGCCACACCTTGGAGATGGAGTCTCCTAAACTCGGCCCGAGAGTCAAAGCGTTCAAGTCATTTTCTTCCTTGAACGCAGCAGTAGCCAGCAGTGGCCGAAGCAGTACTTTTATTGGTGTTTGTATAGGATGTACCTAAAAAAAAAGAACTCAACCGGCGGAAGAAGTTTGAGGAGAATCATGTGCCTCAGCAACATATCTTGGTCGACTCAAATCTGGGTCCAGCTTCCCATGACAAATAGGATTAATGGCCAATGATGACTTAATTGACGACCACTTGCCATTTTCATGCAGTCCAGACAAGAAGGAGGTGTGTTGTGGTTTGGACCCATCGCAATGGCTTCCTCGCTGAAGATGAGCTCTCCCGGGTGGATGTCACGAGTGGCAACCATGAACCTGAACAACAAACTGTGCTGTAATCAATTTCAGCATTACTATGATAGTGTATACAGTCCTTGGCGTAAAGATTAGCCACGGGCATGACTACACCTCATGTGCTACACTGGAACATTTTGAGGTGGAATTTTGATGTAGAACATGTAGATATGATACACAGGAACAATGTTCAGTACAGAGTTTCAGCCAAAGAGGCTGAAAATTTGGCTTTTTCAGGAGGCAAACGTTGATGAAATAGACTGAAACTTTCATGGAACAATTCCAGCCCCCTGGCCCATCATTTCCACCGGGTTTCACTCCCCGGGTCCTCCGGCGCTATCCGCTGCCATGCAAAACACTATCGTCCTGGCCAAAGGTTGCTAGGTTCTGCAAGGGGGTGAAAAAAGCGTGACAAGGTGACTATTTGACAAGTAAACAAAATGCATGGCCGACAGTCGGCAAGTGTCGGCCTCATCCTCTCGAGTCCAATCAGGTCTGCCTTCTCTC
>JAAUXU010042522.1_pt1 | contig 13757 bp, 15 predicted proteins | sample 7278151 | NCBI WGS metagenome assembly JAAUXU01 (sample SAMN14350113, study PRJNA611818) | marine sediment metagenome | isolation source: surface marine sediment (1.8m) | place: French Polynesia: Moorea | collected 2018-08 | reverse complement strand
TGTTACTTTCTATCCCCCCCCCCCCTTACCAAAGAAAGAATAAAAAGAAGTTCGTATGCAACTTTCAATGGGTCTGTTCTGGTATTTACTGTGACACCGTAGTAATCAAGTGTTGCTGTGTATACTCGTACAGTAGTAGTAGGTGAAGAGAATGGGGGAAGTAACATCTCATCATGCAAGCTAAAGGCGCACGCGTTAGGGACTAATAATTATTTATCATGGAAAGTTTCACTACTATCTGAGAAAGGTGAAGGGGGGAGAGCGCTTTTTTTACGTATCTGCGTCACTTCTTGCATTCTGTGCGAGTTTCGTCTACTTGGAGGAGATGGCTGAGGGGGTGACGGTGGCTGCGGCGGCGGTGGTGGCGGTGGTGGCGGCGGTGGGGATGGGGCAGGAGGATCGCGGGACAGAGGGGGGCGGGAGGGAGAGAAAGCAGAAAACCAAATTGGGAGGCTATGGCACAACTGATCGGCCACATGCAGGATCTTGTTGTACTGACATCTTCGTCATATTCTCAGTTTGCGCTAGTGAAGAGCGAGGATCCGTTGAATGGGAACAGGTTCTTCGCGAAGCCGATGGTGGGGGTATCTGGAAAAGGGAGAGAAAAACGGTCTTCTCATCTCTGCGGGCATTAATCAAGCGGGAGCCTCGCAATTATCATTACAGAGCTTCTCATCTTTTTCCCTCGCTCGCTCTACCGCACTCGTTCGCTCTCTCGCTCTCCCTTCGTACGTAGTGTCTACCTGGCTTTGTGGAGCTGCTACCTGCCATTAAAGTAGGAACAGAAGAGGTTCGGTAAGTGCGACGACGACGACGACGACGACTTGTTCCAAGTGAGCGAATGGCAGCATGCATGAATCGATCAAGCGCCGTCTAAACCAATGATATAACGCTGCACACTTGGAGCGCCAGGTAGCGACTGAAGTCGTCTTTGCATTGCACTCGACGCTCTACCCTCGACGCTCTGTCCTCTATGCTCTGTCCTCTATGCTCTATCCCCTATGCTCTATCCCCTATGCTCTATCCCCTATGATCTATCCCCTATGATCTATCCTCTGCTCTCTATCCTCGAGACTCTACCCTCTGCGCTCTGCCCCCTGAGCTCTAGCCTCTTCCTCTACCCTCTGTCCTCTATCGCTTGTGTCCCATGCCCTATGAGCCTCATACCCCACGCTACACACTCTTTGCTCCATGCTCTACAGTCCGTCGGCTCACCTCGGGTAGTGGTCGGTGGCGGTGCTGCTGGTGGAGGGGAGTGATCGCCGCCGCCTCGCCCACCGGCGGCAACTGCCGCCGCCGCTGCTGCCTCCTTGGCACTACTGACTTTGGCATTGAATTCGGAACCTCCTTCGTCCCCGCTGTCCGCCTGATCCTGAAGCTGGTCCTGCTGCTGATCCTCGTCTGCTGCGTCCTCCTCGTCCTTGTTCTCCTTCTTCTTGTTGTCCTCCGCCGCCTTCTGTATGGACTCAGTGATTCGCTTGAGCGTGTCCGCAGAGGCTGCCCGCAGGGCGTCCTCCATCTGTTCCCGGCGCTTGCGTTCCTGCTCCAGTTGTTCCTCCAGGCGCCGGCGCAGGCGTTTCTCCTTGCGAAAGCGTCGGAAATACACCTGAGTGTTCTTCTTCACCTCCTCCAACTCCCGCTCCAGGGCACTTTGGGCGGAGGAAGAAGAGTCTTTCTCCTTGATCAAGTCAGTCTTGGCGTCGGCTGAGGTGAGGTAAAAACAAGAGAGTAATTAGCTGACCAGGATGACAAGGAGTCAGAGAAAAAACACCTACGTTTCTGTGACATTGATTGGCGCTCTTCCTGCTTCGCGTTCTCCACGGCCATCTTGAGCAGCGCTTGGATGCTGCCGATCAAGCCGTAGACAGAATTGAGCTGGTTGCCACCGGATGTGGCCTCTGCTCCGGAGCCCAGGGCGGCCAACCCGGGGAATCCAGCCATGGCGGCCAGCGACGTCGGCGTCGCCCCTGTGGCCGTTGCGGAGTCGCTGCCGCCAGTGGCGGTGACCCCGCTCGACTCTTTGTTGTTGTTGGCCTCCTTCTTCTCATTGGTATCTGAGAGGTCGTCGTCGTCGTCGTCGTCGCTCAGCTCGATGCCGCCGCCTGAGCTGGCGCGGCCGCCGCCTCTGCCGGTGGCCCCTGTTGCTCCGGCCAAAGCGGAGGAGTTGGGAGCCGCCGCGTCGCTGAGCGGAGACTCGCTGCCCGGGCCGCGGGTGCCCGAGGAGCCGAGATGGGACGAGTTCTGACCCCCCGGCTTCGTCAGGTTCAGGATTGGGCTTTCACTGCCGCGTTCGTCTGTGTGAGAAGAAAAGAACACATGAGAGAGAGACGTTTGCGTGGCCACTGGAAGGTTTGCCTCGAACCTTTTCCCAGACTGTCCTGAGATGAGTCCCTTCGGTCTCTCCGCTCACTTTGCTGCTCAGCTCTTTCTTGATCCTGGAGGTTTCTTTGTCCCTCGCGCATTCTGCAAGAGAGGAGAAACCCTCAATCACGTCTCCACCTTACTTATTATTAGAGTAAATTCTTTTCCGGAGAGAAAGAGAAGGGATTATAGCGGAAAGGGAGAAAGCCTCTTTCATTCAACACGCGCGCGGCTGCAAAAGGGGGAAAGGATATGAAAACACGATGAAAAGTTTTATATCCTTTCCTCCCTCCCTTTCTCTCTCTCTCTGTGCTGGAGCTACCAGCTTAAGCCTCCGAGATACCAACTCCCTAAGGTTCTATTAAGACTCTCTCACTGTAAGGAGCGCACAACAGAAGCCGCCGCCGCCGCCGCCGCACTACATAGTCCGGGCAGTCAATAGCGGAATGTCGTACATACAGTAAAGTAACGCTGAAACTTTCATACCCACTCTCCCCTCTCAATAATACGGTTTGTTCATCACAAAGCAACTCTCAAGGCGGGGATGTCGTCGGCGTCGGCGCCGACTTCCAGCACCACCACCACGACGACGACGACGACGGCGGCGGCGGCTCTTGGCGATATTTACGGCGCCAGAAGTTATGACTATTGCTTTTCCTCCTCAGGGCAAAGAATGTCATTTATTGTTATGAACAAAACTGCACGCGCGCTGTCAAGAAAATCAAGGGGAGGAAGGAGGAAGAAAGTTTGCCAGAGTTGAATGTCCTGCCCCAGGAGGCATGATTTTGAAAGTGTGCACCAACTCCTCCATCCCAAATGGCTGCAACAAAGTGTATCCTCATTTCGCCGGGAGACGCGGGCGTCGTCGGGTGATACATGGAGCATAAAAATGACTGAATGTGTTTGGCTTCGACTTTTTTGTAGCGTTTTTGATCTGCATCTGCTGTCACAAAGGAAGGGAGGAAGAATTTGGGCGACGAAAAAGCGGCATTTTTGGCTCTGGCGCAAAAAAAGAGAGAGGAGAGATATCCTGTCTTTACGAGCAGCTCAAGCTCTTTTTGGCTCGCCGAAAAGTGAGGAAGAAAAGGAAGGTGCCAGAAATGATCGCGCAACGATTATAAACACAGATTCTCTCTCCGCTCGACTCACAACACAATCTGTCGAAAGTGTCAATGGGTGTGGCGGCCTCGGTGGGCCAGACAACCGACGGACGGGGCCAGCAGCCGGCCTGCCTGGTGGCCTGCCGGGTGGCCGGCCTGGCCAACAGGCAGACAGACAACCTCCTGGCGTCTGTCTCAATGTACAGTGTGAGTCAGCAAAAAGGATCTCCAGTGTGGAGAGAAAAGAAGGTGGTTTTGTCCGAGCACTTTTTTGCTCCTCTCTCCGGCATTAATAGTCATTACTGTGAGCGTCCACCATTCTTTTCTTGCCGCCTCCGTCAGACATTTGTGTCGGACATTTGCTTCGCACGTGCCTGCCTTTTCTCTTTCCGTGAAACGCCGCCAGACATTAAAGGCCGAGATTAAAAAAGTCGACTGTTGGCACCGATAACGCGCCTAATGACTCGGGAGGGAGTAAATAGAATGGGAAAAAGTCGTATCACATTTCCCCTCCCTCTTCCATTTTGATTTATGGCCAAGTTTTCCCCCGCCAGCGCCGAGCTCGGAATCAGGGAGAAGTTATTGATTTCGAAAAGAGTGACTCTGGTGCCAGGGGGAAGTGTCAAAATGTAGTGCTGCAGCCTGGGCTGACGGCGTCCAAGCGCTGGAGATGAAACCAGATTAATCATTCGAACAATTTATAATCATCAAAAGCATTGCATGCTCCTGGCTGGGATCAACGAACCAAATTTCCCCCCACCCTCCTACCCGCTCTGTCCCCGGTAGTGACAGCACCGTCGTACCTGCTTTGGTCGCCGGCACAATGGCCGTCGATGCTGGTGTGGATGTCGAGAGAGACCGACAAGAACCTGGCACAGTTGCCATAGCCAACCACTCCCTCCCTCCCTCCCTCCGGACGGGTCAGTCCACCCACCCACCCCAGAGGATGGACCTCTTGACGTTGTGTCCGTCCGCGGACCCCGTCCGTGGACATCAGACCAGGTCCGCACTTGTCCTCCTCTGCTGCTTTCGGCAGGCACGGTAATTTCATGCAAATTCCGACTTCTTCTATCCCCCTCTCCCCGAATTAGCATACGTCGGTTTCTTAGTTGTCATCAAGAAGCGATCGGAGGAGGAGGGAGGTAAAAAGAAGGACTCATCATTTATCCTTTGGGGCGTAGCCGCAACACGCAAATTGTTTCTTCCCTCCTCACGTATGCAAAGTGTATGACTGCGACTTTTTCCTCCCCCATTATGGAAAAGACCTTTCTCCAAAGAAAAAATAAAAGGCAGCGGGATTTATTGTCTAAGGAAGGATTCCTTCCTCAATCCTGTTTCACGCGCTCTTATCAAATCAAAGCATGGCGTCATGGCCATAATCTACATAAAGACGGCTGCGGCGGCTGCGGCTGCGGCGGCTGCGGCGGCGGCGGCGGCGGCAGCAGCAGCAGCAGCAACTACTGCTCCGACTACGGTTGCAACCGCCACCACCTGAGTCCCATGCTGAGAAGAGTAGCGGCATCTTCGGCTGGGCGCTCAGCGGGGAGTCGAAGTATCATAGGAGAAATGGAGACTTACTGGATCGGGCGGCACGCCCTCAATGTCATCATTCAAGAAAATGGAAAGCTCGCGTGATAATCACCATAATCGTATGAGGGGAAGGAAGAAAGCAAGATTTCCTTTGTCATGGGAGCAAAAGGGCACAAAGAGGGGCTACTCGCATGACAAACGTACGTACCTTTCCAGATATGCAGCGCCGAAAAGACCGCTCCTGTAAGGGGAGAAAGAACCAAGAGTCAGTGAGTGGACAAAGGTCTTGACTTGTCTGGTCTACGCACCTCTGCAAGGCCTCGAGCGACGTCAGCCCCGGGTTCTTCATGAACTGCTGCGGCGCGTCTGGGCGGCTGGAGGCCGCGGCGGCGGCAGCCGCTGCTAGGTTGGGACTAGAAGTGACCGCAGCCGCGGCCGCGGCTGCTGGCAGACCAGCGAAGGGCGGCGGCACGCCGGCTTGAGAGAGGAACGCCGCCGGGTGATTCAGGGCCATGAACTGCGCGGCCATCGGGTTGAGACCTGGAGGTCCGTGCGGACCGAACCCATTGCCGAAGTGCTTGTCCAGGCGAGGCTCTGTGGAGAGGAGAAGGTCTTTATCTGCGTCCGCATAGCTTGCATCCACTTGTACGTGTACGTAAGCTATATGAATAAAAAGGATGAGAGCGAGCGAGTGAGAGAGAGCAAAGTTATGCGATATTTCAAAATTTCATTCCCAGGGAACGTCCGAAGGCTCTTCTTTCTCTCATTCTTCGTCCGTATTGAAGTTTTCGAATAATAAAATTTCAGTGAATAATGGAGGGGGAGAAGGTAAAAGCATTCCAACTCGCTCTCTCTGGCTCGCTCGCTCAATTTTGTAATGTCCAGTCAACAAGATACATGTATGCGAGCGTGACGGAGAGAAATAAACCTCCTCCTCCCAGAACGCATCCATATACCTACGTTAACCCTTCTGCTGCTGTTAAATACGTACGTACGTACGTACGTACACCAAAACATATTGCAGTGGAGAATGAGAATGCAAGAAAAAATATTCGTGATGGAAAGCGATTTGTTCACCCTTCCGTGAAGACTTTCGAGCAGCACCTTCCTTTTTCTCGTGTGCATTTTGATGGGTAAAAAATTGAGCGCTGAGAAGAGGAGAAACTTTGTTGAAATGAGCTTGCACACAAACACAATATCTTTAACCTCTCAGCACCCCCTTTTCTCTGGCGGCGTCGGCGTTGGCGCCAGCCTCAGCAGCCTTCGCGGCAGCCTCAGCAGCAGCCTCAGCAGCAGCCTCGGCAGCAGCCTCAGTCAGGAATTTCCATATGGGGAAGTTTGTCCGTGATCATCGTTCTGCTGCAGCAGTGGAACTTTGGCCCGAGGGCTCTCAGAAATGGATACAGAGGGAAGAAGAGAGAACTGCGATGACGGAATTCCTAGGCAAGATGGATGGAAATTTCCGAATTCAAAAAGGGGGAGGGGGGGGGGAAGTCCCACCGGTCAGGAAGAAGAAGACCTTCTTTCCCTCCAAACACGCTGAATGCCAATGAAACGTTTGACCCCCGGGGCTCTTCCTTACAAATAAGACATGATAAGATCCCCGCCGGTGTCATGAGGACACGGATGGCAACCCCGTCCGCCCCGCTGTCACTGACTACCTATGCACACTTGACGGATGATACATGATAATGCGGCAGCTGAAGGAAATCAGAAGCAATTTCGACCGAGTAAAAACCGACGGTTTTATTGAAAACGATTTTGACTTGCTGGAGGAGGAGGAGGGGGGCGATTTTGAGCGGATATGGCTCCATCCGTCAAAGCCAGTGTTGTGAGGAGCGCCTCTCCCAAACTGTTACACATTCGATATAACAAATGCATCAGCGGAAACCCGATTCCTTCCACTGTTGCCCTTTGTTTCCACGCATGGGTTTTTACAAATTTGATATCCCCCCTCTCTCTCTTCCTCTCCACCCACCCAACAGAGAAATATCCGGTTTAAGTGGAGCGCTGTGTGCGTGCGTGTGCGCATGTGTGCGTGTGTACATATGCTCTCTTTCTTTCCTCTACTGCTACTTATGGCGTATGTAGTTTTCCTCTACATGCACACGCAGTATACATGGGCGCGTGAGCATGAGAGAAAGAGTAAGTTGATGAAGCAGCTGCAGATTCGTTTTACTGACTCTCGCTCTCTCTCTGTATACAGTGGGTGAGATAGCAGCATTTGGCTAGGCTGTTTGAACAATGAAGATAGCACAGGACCCAACAGCGTTTAGGGGCTTTTGTCTCAGCTCTCTTCATAACCGGGGCTGGGCTGTCAATCGGAACCAGAAAAAAAGCCTGGCTGATCACAAAATGAATAAATGCATGTGATGTCGATAATTTATGCTAACTGCGCGAGGAAGCTCCAGGCAACAACAAAAGCGGTTCCAATGGATTTTTGGTGTCGTCGTCGCCGTCGTCGTGGTCGTCGTCCCCCCCCCCCCCTCTCCTCCTCCTCCTCCTCTGATGCTCATTCAAAGCGGCATCATGTAACCATCCTATTAATAAGCATTCAGTCAGCTGTGAGTCACGCTGAAATAAATCAGACGATCAATACCGACTACAAAAAACTCATCGCGGCTCAAGATCGTCTGGCCGTCCGGAGAGAACTTTTTTTCCGACTCCACTGTCATTTCGATGAAAGATTCGAGGGATGATGCAGCAAAACGGCACGAATTTTGTGCGCGGACGAATAATTCCTCCCTCCTTCTACCCTCTCCAGCTCTTCCAAACAAAAAGAATCAACTCCCAGAGGACAGAGACCGACAGACGGACGGACAGACAGACGGACAGACACAGAGTCCACCATCAATCTGCATTTGGACGACGACATTTGATTGGGAAACAACAACTGGCTGGATTTGTGTCGAGGCCCCACGACGATGACGGAACAAATGGGCAACATCCTCGTCGTCGTATGAGAATGGCTGCTTGGGTGAAAATGAGAAGCAGCCGACAAAGAGAGAGAACTTTTTTCAGATGATCGATGAGCGAAATGAGTGGGCAAATTTCTCCCCCCTCACTTTTACCGATCGATCGCAGCAGCAGCCATTTATACAATTACAGTCGAAAGCATTTTTTGAGAATGAGATTAGAAACGAACCAGAGACTTTTTTGAAAGACGAGAGAGTGAGAGAGAGAGAGAGAGAAAAAAACTGCCGACACACGACGATCCGCAGTTGGTTCTTTGACGAGTCCAAGAAAGGTGTTGGAGTGTCAGCACCGCCTGCAACAGGAGCTGCCGCCACTTCTTGGCCCCCCGCCACTACTAAGTCATGGCCGACTGTCATGAGTTCGAAAGAGCAGAACTGAGGCTTGGTGTCATGAGCTCGAAAGAGCAGACCGAGCTGGGGTGCAGCAAGACCGCCACAAAGTGAAGGCAGCCATGCACGAATGCATGTACGCATGTGTATGTATATGGACATACTGTACACACGCGGCCAAGCCCGGGCAGCCAACGCGGGGCGCTATACAAAAATGCATTGTGCTCTGAAGAGACTGACTGACTGACTGACTGACTGAGTAGCCATCGACTCCCCCCTCCTTCTCTTTACCCCTGATGGTGGAGAGAGAGGCGTAGAACCTATAGATTCGGCGCTCCCATATAAAAGTTTTGCTTGCTTGCCTTTCTTCTCGTCAGTCAGGGTGGCCAAAACACACAAGTTGCCACAATCACGCATACCAAAGGGTGATGAACGGCTGGAGGGGTCAGGTCAAGACAGTCATCCTGACCAGAGAGCTGAGTTATCACCTAAAGCACCGTTACAGCCGATAAAACGCAATGTTTTCCGACGTGGAAAGCTACGATAGTCCCTACTTTTACAAATACGTTCTCAAACTTTCTGGATATTTTTTTCTCAAAATGGTAGAATTACTCTCCGTCTTTGTCTCTCTCCCTCCCTCCCTCTCTCTCTCTGGTTCAGGTCTTTTGGCACTCCGCAAACATTTGGTTAGAATGTCGATACCTTTTCCATAGTGTTCCTTGAAGGGATCCCCTGGAGCCACGGCCGCGGCCGCGGCCGCAGCGGCGGCCGCTCCATTATGCTGCATGGTTTGCTTGAGGTGTAGCATTGCGTCCTGCGGAGACATTGGCGGGAAGGGCACGCCGCGCTTGGGCGGCCGTCCAGGCCTGGAGCTGAGGAGTGAGAACAAGTTATTCTTTATTAGACTAATTTCGGTGGTTAGTAGCGCCAGGCGGAAAACAAAGAGAGCAGACGTGCAAAGCTGGAGCGATCTTGAGCATGCCGCAAAACCAACAACCTCCCCAACAACTCGGTGAGCACCACCAACCAGTAGCCTAATTTTAATCGCCCCCAGAGAGGAGGGTGGGGATCGGAACCGTGGGGTTCGGCTGTTGCGAGGAGCCCGCATTTAATCAGCCTAAAGAAGGTTATCGCGTTCGAGCATCTAAACTCGATTTGTTAACAGATTTTCCCCCCAGCTACTTTTTCTGCTTCTTCCAATTTTGGGTCCCGGCCCCGGGGCGGAATCGGGGGCTTCTCCGCCAATAAACAGATCAATAAAATGATCGAATGGGCAGTAATGACCGCCTATTTGTCCAGGATCTGGAGCCAGAGAGGATATTTTGATAGTCGACGGCACCACCCTCCAATTTGTTCGTCACTTTCTCGCTTTGATTTGTCTGGGGGAACCCACGCGAGGCAATCAGTCAGAGCGAGGAGGAAAGAAAAAAAAAGGAGACCCCTTCACTGCTTTCCTGAATACACAAAAGGAGGAACACAAAAGTTGGAGCGCGCACAAAAGGTGAAAGACTCGTGACAAGCTGATAATGCCGTGATTGTTGCTTAAGGGGGAAAATACGTCTCTCTTCGTACTCTTGCGAGTGATACTTTTTCCGGACTTGCTCACGTCACACTCGTTCCAAAGTCGTCGTCGTTGCTCCGTCATTAGACAAAGATTTGCTCCCTCCACCACAGATGAACGCACTTGTTCAGCACTTCTCTCTTCCACTCCCAACCCCCTCTCCGACCCCAACCCCGTCTTTCCTTGGTGGAAAGCGAGAAAAAGAAAAATGGGAGCCTCGCAAGGGAGAAATGGTGAACTTGGAGGGGGAGAAAGGGAAGCAACAGTTACAGATGAAACGACCCGTGTGATTTTATGGCCTCGGCCACAGTAGAAAGACAGAAGAAAGAAAGAGCAACAAGGGACGTGCGATGGAGGTTAGTGATTTTCCTTAGTGCAATGTCAACTTTACCTGGAGGTGGTGCAGTCCTTGTACAGGCAGTCGAAGTCGGTGTCCGCCAGCAACTTGCATCGGTTGACGCCGGGCTGAATCGCTCCCAGTCCTCTGAGAATGCGCACCTGCTCCACGTTGCACACAATGGGAGTGATCTCGAGGCGCTTCAGCTTGGTGTAGACGGTGTGCAAACCGCCCACGAGATGCTTGAGGAAGAGCTCGAAGGCCTGCGGAAGACACAACATGGTCTTGCCACCGATGACGAAGGCTGCGATCTTCTCGCCGCGATAGTCCACGATCTTGCATTCGTTAGCTGTGGGATCGTTCGTGGGGACTGTGGGCGGCGGCGGCGAGTCACCGCCGAAGGAGCGGTCCATGAACTTGTGCATGTTGGCGGCAAAGTCGTCGCGGCCAAAGTCTCGACCGTGGTAGCCCAGGGGTCCGCCGGGAGACATCAAGAATGGCGGCGGGTGATGACCGAGCATGGAAGCCATAGACACCATAGACAGCCCGGACGAGGGCACCAGTGTGGGAGGCGGACTGGCCGCCGCCGCCACGGAGGCTACCGGCGGCGGGTGCGGCGGCGCACGACTGCCGGGTGACAGTGCTTGTGGAGGATGAGACTGCTGCGGCGCGCCGCTGTTAGGCGAACGATTGTTACTTGGGGGCGAGGAACGGGGCGTGTACTCAGAGGTCTTGTCCATGTCTGGAGAGTTCGAGGAGCGACGGCTGTTGGGCGTGGCTGCGGCTGCGGCGGCTGCGGCTGGTGCGGAACAGCCTACTTTTGACAGGCACATGTCAGGCGACCGTCGAACTGGAGTCTCTGGTCTTTAGTAGACATTGGCACTTGCACTACGAGGTATCATGCACTACGTGGTACAGTAGTAGTAGGTAGAGCAGTACAGTTACACTTTGTTCTGCACTTCTATAAGTAGAAGGGAGAAACTCTTTTGTGATGCTCTTCGCTCGAGTTCAGTACGAGGAATGGTGCCGAGGATTTTGGGGCGCCGTCGGCGGCGGCGGCTTCACAGAAGCTCACACACAACAATTGTCGGCACAGTCATCACCGAAAGGTAATCGAATTGAGAGAGAGAAGAAATCCGTCGGCGTCGTCGGCGCCGGCCTCGTACAGCGGCGTCGGGTGCGCGAGCGAGAGCACGAAGAACTGGCATGGGCGTTCTGCGCCGCCTCGCACCGTTTGCCTTCCCAATGCAACTATCACTGCCTCTTAGCTGTGATCGCACTCACTCTCTCCATTTGTATTGTCATCATTTCCCCGGTGCCGGCCCGTTCCTCCTCCTACTCCGGGGCCGGCACGCCCGAATCCAATCCCACATTCGGAGTCGCGGCCGTACATTTCTTGGCCGCCGCGGGCTCAGACGCCGCCCGCGGCCTCTGCAGCAGGAGACGACGCAGCTCTCGCCAGCTCCGTCGCCGACGATGACGACGGCGTCGTCGTCGACGCCGCCGTCGTCGTCGTCAGCGCCGTCGTCGTTGGCGACGCCGCAGCCGCCGCCGGCGGCGGCGATGCCGTCGCCACCGTCGAGCTCCATTCCATTTCCAACGTATCTGCGATTCCGCGGCGGCGGCGACGGCTGCGACGCATTCGAATCATCAAACGGACTCTTGCAGAGCAGAGGACGGTTCGGACGACGGATGCGACCGGACGAACGAGCCGGCGAGCGAGCGAGCGAGCGAGCGAGCGAGTGAGAGAGGCAGCATTTACCTACGACTGCTTCTTTCTCTCTGCAGCTGCTCCAGGCAGCTCTGTAGTAGTCGTTGCTTGCTATATGTAGCGCATTCTTGTGTATGAAGCAGGCGCTTTTTCGCCTCAATTCGTGAGCAAGAAAGACTTGTGCTCATGTATGAGGCAGGCCGACGACCGGGGTCTCTATAGGCACCCACTCTGGCGAACGAGCAGCAGCTCCTTTCCTTTCTTTGGCCGTCGACGAAGTAGCTGGCACAAGCGATGCAGCCCAAGTAGAAGTTTGTCGAACTCGTATTAATTCCTCTCTTATGGAGCAAAGATAGAGGCCAGCAAAGATGTTTGTTATTGCTCGCTCTCCTCGTCTGGCTGGCGAGCTGCATGTGCGTTGTGGGTGCCCACCCGTCGGGCTCGGGGCTCGTCCCTCCCATCCAAGCCCCGGGTGGATGTGGTGGATGTTTGTGTTTGCTCGTGCCCTGCTTGTGGAGCCACCACCACCGCATCCTCTTTCTTGCCTCCTCCTCCTTTGTGGGTGACGCTCGCTCTCTTGCTCTGGCTCTTGCTCTGGCTCACGCTCTGGCTCAAGCTCTGGCTGGCTGGCTCGCTCGCCCTCGCTGGCCTGCTCTCCGCAGTCAGACAGTCAGTCGGCATTTCTACGTCTCTCATTGGTCGGGTACTTTTCGTCTGTGACTTCCCCGCCAGTGACAGAGGGGAGCACGAGGGGGCGGGCGACCGGGGAGGGCGACCAGATGTAGAAAAGGCCGGCAAACACGATTGGTCGAGAGAGACCGAGAAAACACAGACAGAATCTCCTTTTCCATGCACACATTTGCTTTTTTGCGTGAGGGCGGAGGAATTGAAAGGGGGGATCAGGAGGAAGCAGTTGTCAGATTCGCATGTCTCGAAACTAATCTCGGGTGTCGCATGTCGGAAAATCGCTCAAGAGACACACCAAGAGTCAGTCGTAACATGCAGCCAGATATGAAACAAAATATCGGTGACCACTGCTACTGGAGCCACCGGGAGCTGTTGTCCTCCAGCTCTTCTTAGTGTTGTTATTTGGGGCAGGAAGGGCACAGCGCACAGGAGGAAGGGGGGGGGATCGGATTACGCCTGGAGAATTAATGCATTGGATTTGGAAGATTATTTTACGTATGGTTCCTCTCCTGCCTCACTTCCAAAACATACTCTGCAGCAAAGTCCAGCCAGGTTCTGTCATCAAGCTGAGAAAATTGGCAGCTGCAGCTGGAGGTAGTTCAATAGACCACGCAGTGCACAAACTTTTCATCGTGGTTGGTCACTTCAGGATTGATTTTTTGCCAGTGAGTATTGACCAAGCAATCATCACCCCCTCCACAATAGTCGCAAAAAAAAGGAGAAAGAGAAATGATTGTGCACTCCGTCGTTACGTCCGTGCACACGTCCGAGTCAGTCAGCCAGACCACGATCAAGCCTGCCAACGCCGCTTTTGTTTGTGGCGTCGAGCCCCTTTTCTTGCCACGACGATTGCGACACTTGTATTCCCAGCCCTTTTTTGCGCGCGACATCCCCGAATTGAGGGTTCTGGACGACGGAAGCGACGTGAAATGGCACCGCAGTCTCGTTTCATTGGCCGAGGCAACCACACTTGCAATTATCTTTTTCCTCTCAAAATTGCCCCAACCGACGAAAACATCAGCTGCGCGTGGGATGAAGGAGCGAGTTCAACAAACGCGCCAAAGCCTCTCTTGTTTTAGCTGTTGCCTCTGTGCTGTTAGGGAGGTGCTGGTAGTCGTCGTCGTCGTCGTCGCCGTCGTCGTCGTCGTCGACGACGGCGACGACG
>JAAUXU010083318.1_pt1 | contig 13758 bp, 13 predicted proteins | sample 7278151 | NCBI WGS metagenome assembly JAAUXU01 (sample SAMN14350113, study PRJNA611818) | marine sediment metagenome | isolation source: surface marine sediment (1.8m) | place: French Polynesia: Moorea | collected 2018-08 | reverse complement strand
GTAGTAGTGTGTGTCATCTGGACGCTTGCTGCAACTTATTAACCTTCTCGTTCAGTAACAGCCTGAAACACTAAAAAAACAGACATTTTAAGGGCTTCTGATGACAGTTACAAGAACTGAGGAAGCTTCGGAGCAAAGGAAACCTCCTTTCCTCCCACAAACTTGCATTTTTATCAAGGTGTAGGAAAAAAAACCTTAAGCATTCGTAACAAGTCAACCAAAGTGATCATCAGTTCAATGTGTTTAGGCTCATGGTAGGAGAATGAATGTTTGATTCTTCTTAAACATAGGTTGATCAGTCACAAGAAGACTTTTCTTGCTTCCTCCCTCAAGAGTTCTTCTCGTGGCTCTTTTTGGGTGTGAAGAAATTGGGTAACACTACACGACTTTGACTTGGTAACCACTTGGGCACAATTATTGGTCACAACTTTTTTCTCTCTCTCTGCATCATCGAACTTTTTCAGCACTTCATTCTGCAGCCTCACAAACTTTAATTGGCATCCCGCAGAGCCCAAATCGAGCACGATTGAACTCCACTCCTAATAGTCTCTTGAACGGTTACGTCGTAGTTAGGAGGTTGCTTTCAGAAACTTTCAAAACTTTCAATGAAAAAATAAAGGAAACAACAAAAATAGACGAAAGTATTAAGAACTTTTGCACGTAAGCTTAGAATCCAGCACTCTGCGTGCTGAGGACTGTGATGGAGCTGGCCGAGTCAGCTTTGGAGTCGGCCCTGAACCCCAGCGAGGTGAACCTGCCGAGCGCCCTGATCGCGTGCGCAGCCTTCTGCCAACGCCGCCGCATGAGGAAGCTCTTGAGCTTGTCCGTGTTGAGCTCGCGAAAGGCCTTCTTGCTCTTTCTGCCCACGCTGCTCAGCCAAACGTGCTCGAGGCACGCGCCTGCCCGCATTCGCTTGCGCTGATCCTTGACCAACAGCCCGCGGATGAAGTCCTTGGCGTCTTCGCCGATAGGGTCGAAGGCCTCGTCGTCAAAGTCAAAAGCGATGCCGCTGATGTTGGCGAACGTCTCTGCGTCGCTGTCGCCCATGAAGGGGCTGAGGCCGGAGAGCAGGACGTAACATACGACGCCTACGCTCCACATGTCCGACGCGATGGAAACAGGTTCGTAGTTGATCACCTCAGGACTCACAAACTCGGGCGTGCCGAAGAGCACGCGCACGTCCTCGCCCGGAGCCACGCGCCTGGCAAGACCAAAGTCGATGATCTTGATCTGGTGGGATCGCTGAGACCGGCACAGGATGTTTTCGGGCTTGAGGTCCAGGTGCACCACGTCTCGGTCGTGCATGTACCCGACGGCCGAACAGATCTGGCGGGCGAAGAGCGCGCAATCGCGCTCGGTGAGGGCAAAGTCGTCCGCGACGACCTTCTCGAAGAGCTCGCCCCCTCCGATGTACTCCATCACCATGATCACCTCTCTTGGGCTCTCATAGGCTGCGGCCAACTGGAGCAGTCGCGGATGCTCCAGACCGTTCATGATGGCGATCTCGTCGCGGACCTTCTTGCGCTCCTCGGACTTGCGACAGCGGATGAACTTGGCTGCGTAGTGGTCGCCGGTGGCGCGATCCTCCACCTTGAACACGACGCCGAATCGACCGCGGCCCAGCTCTTCGTAGATGCCGTACTTGGACCTGAAGAAGAGGAGTTCACTGGAAACAATGATATGGACACCCACAAGTGTGTAACCACAAACCTGAAGTCCGCGCCGGGCTCGAGCGTGACCTCCCTGTGCTGGAAGGGAGCCTCGAAAGTAGGGTCGTTCTCCAGGTCCTCGATGTCGATGTCTTCGTCGTCGTCGAGACCGATCTTTTCGCTCTCTCGCCGTCGACTTTCCTCGGCACCGCCACCACAGTGGTGCGAGGCGCTGTTGTTGTTCTCGTCGTCGTCGCTCTGGGCGAAGCTGACGGGCTCTGAGGGCAGGCTGGGTGCCGAATCGCCATGCACGTTCCGGGCTCTCACCCTGAAGAACAAGTTAAAAGTGACAATGCTGGCCTGCACAACAGTACCCTGACGGAATTGTTTTACTTAATTGCTCATCAACAATTTTCTTTTATAAACACTGTCAAGCAGATTGGATGCATGCCGGCGCATGAATATATATAGTCTACCCTTAGTTTTCTCGCCTACTCAGTGCGAGCTCGTTGTCGCACAGATATGTGAAAGAAACTATATAAGCATATATTAGTCCAACTCTAACATACATACGTACATGCAAACTATCGTTATGGCCTACGCTGTGCGTGCTCTCGCACAACCGTACGTATTAATGATCAGCACTGGGGATAGAGCGGACTCATAGCTGTCGGGCTCGACAGTAACGCATAAAGCTCACATAAAAACCTGCCTTGACGTTACTTATGGGCACAGCCCGATTCCATCCCCAGTCTGCGCGAGTTTGAAGACACTTTTTCACTTGCCTGAAGATATACTCTCTGCCGGGGTCGAGCCCTCTGACTACACAAGAGGTGGAATCCACGTCCGCCACCATGACGGCCCAGTCAGTGGCTGCTGGTGGACGTGGGTCTGAAGTCACTGGCCAAGAACTGGCCTCGACTGAGTAAGCGGTGACGATGCTGCCACCGTCGAAGGTGGAGCCGTACCAAGCCAGTGTGAGGCCACAGTTGTCGCTTCCGGAGTCGGCCGCGTTCGTGACCACGTCGGAGGCGAACGGGCGTCCGGCTGGTGGCTCGGGAGGGCCCTCCACACTCAAAGAGGCAGCGGCCGCGTCGCACCCAAGTTCGTTCTCGACGCGCACCTCGTACTTGCCCGAGTCGTCGGCCCTAAGGTCCCTCACTATAAGCGTGGACTCGCCGGAATAAGTCTCGACGGCAATGCGATCCACCCCGGTCACATTGTCTACGCGCGCCCCGTTGCGCAGCCAACGCACACGGGGCTCTGGGTTGCCGAAGTAATGCGCGCTGAAGGAAGCGGCTGCGCCCAAGGACAGGGAGCAGTCCTCGGGACCCTTCACGATCGTGGCCGAGGCCACTGTCTTGATCCCGCCCTTGGTCGGGAACGTCGGCGCTTCAGTCACCGGCGCCAGAGAAGACCTTTTGGCCGCGCTGGGAGCCGAGTTCTTCTCCATTATGTTGGCGGTGGCATCGTCGGTGCTCTCGCAACGACGGACGGGCTTGTCCGGCCGCGGCCGCTCTGCCACGACGATGCCGTCGCTCTCGGAACGCTTCACTCTAGACTGCGCAGCTGCTGCCGCGGCCGCTGCAGAAGCGGCCTCCGCCTCGGTCGCGGCCTCCGCGGCGGCTGCGGCGGCAGCGGCGGCGGCAGCGGCGGCTTCTTCGGCATCGGACACGTCCGGCGAGGCCGACACAGACCTTGGATCCGAGTCTGCTGCTGCTCGCTCCAAAGGATCTTTACTTGTGGATTTTTCTACTCCTCTGCGTGTGCTTGTTGCCTCTTCACTCCTCTTGCTCTCCCTGGCCGCCAACGACCCCACGACGATGGCGGCCGCGCTCATCTTGGCGTTGGCGGTCACCTTGCCGCCACCGGCCTGGCGCTGCAGCGCGGCCACGCGCCGCTCGATGTCTCCACTCCTGCTCGTCGTAGACTTCCTGGCTTGCGACGATGATGACGTTGCAGAAGAAGAATTCTTTCCGTCGGTCTGCCTCAGCGCCAGCGGCTCCTTTTTCCCGACCTTTTTATCTGCGAGCTGTTGCCTGAGGGTCTCCGAGCTCTTTTCGTGACTGAGTGAGAGTGATCTGGAGGTGACATAAGAAGAGGAAGAGGCTGAAGAAGCCTTTTTCGACGAAGCCTTTGCTGCATTGCTGCTGCCGCCGCCACCTCTGGAAAAATGCCTCGTTGTCGCCCCCGATGCCGCAGGCGGCCCCCCGCCGCGCGAGACGCCGCCGCCGCCTCCGGTCGTCTGTAAAAGGAGAGAAAATGGGCGAAATCAGCCGCAAAAAGTTGAGGACGAAAACAGGATTGAGAAAGGATTGACAAAAAATATATGGGGGGGGGGGATGTCGATAAGAGCGGGCACAACCTTGTTGTCATTTGCTACCTGGGTAAATTGGCAAAAGTTATGTGTGCAGATTTGCTTGCAATTTTTTCTCCTGCCCCCCCCTCTCCCGAATCGTCGCGCATTCGCGCACGAGTGGAGAGAAAGAAAACTCTGCGTGCGTTAATGGCGCTCGCTGCAGGCACATTAGCGACTGCTACAAGTACACAAGGATGGGTGAAGAGTAAGTAAAAAAAAAAAAAAGGTCGTGCCTCCGACTGGGCCTCGGCACGCAAAAAAATGCCAGGCAGTGCCAAAAAATGCGCCAAAGCTCGTGCGCTTCTTGCTTTGCGAAAGATAGACAATGGGGCTCACGTACGAGTACAACTGAGGGAAGGAGGACTTTGAATAATCTCCCGTGTCAGAATTGAGTTATGGTTCTCTCGTGTTACTTTTCGTCGTCGTCATGAGCTGGGTCGTCATCGTGGGCAGCGGGGACCACACCGCGCAGGGCGGCCTCCACGCATGCCCGCCCTCGCGTGCACGTGCCACGGCTAGGGGTGGCTTCGAGCCGGGCTTGACGTCCCGACTAAGTTCGCTTACAGTGGGTGAAATGCATCCTTTGGGCCTGATTCAGAGGGCGGCATTGACTCTGTGGATGAGGCCTGAGTAGTCAATTGGGATAGTGGATTCCCTTACACTCATATTGGTCATCATTTGTTTGTTTATAGTCGTCATTCTTAAGACTGTTCTAAGAATCCTGAGACACCCGGTAGAGTCATATTGGCCACAGTCATCACTCATGATGATCCTCGTACGATCCATTGCTGATTTGTATATGTCATTATCATCAGATTCTAGCTACAAGAATGGGCTCATCTGCAATATCCACCCGGATTTTCATCCACATGAGCAAATTGGCACAAACTCCTTTTTGCAAAGTGATGCTGTCAGCCAAACATTTCCATTTATTTTGCAAAAAAAACCCATGAACTTTATTCATTTCAGCATCTTCTGCCATAGTCAGAAGTACAATTATAAAAATACTCTAGTAACACTCATCAAAAGTTTCCTGACGGAAGTGATGACTGCAGGCAGAATTCACTGTGTTTGCAGTGGATGATGTTATCTAGTGAGGCAAATCTAAAGTGCGCAGAGGCCGAAATCGTTATTTCCTTTTTTAAACATTACAGTGTTTCGCCCTGTAATTTTAGTGTTTCACTAGATAAGATCAGCCCCGTATTTACAGTGCGGGGCAGCAAATGAGGGACTTTTGAAATTGACCCTGAAAAGATGACTTTGTTACCCAGCACAGGCAAAAAATGCCCCAAACTGACTTGTTTCTTCATTGCGACAAACGTCAGAGCCTTTGTTTGAAAGCGAAAGTACCACAATTGGTACCAAGTTGAGCCCGAACCAAGCTTGGGCTCGACTTGAAGCAGCTTGCGACACATCCCTAGCTCCAGTAAAAAAAAAGAAGTTTCACTGTCTACACTGCTCAATATCGACTTTTCATCATGCCACCTCCTGAGGAAGAATGCTTAAAAAAAGGACCACGTGGTATTTACGGCCCCCCCACACACGCATATTATATAAACAATAAAACTACACACACACGATCAGATACCTCTGACTTGAGGCATCTTCTTGCCTCGTCACCGTGACCCCCTTTATCACTCGGAGCCATCGCAGTCTTCAGAGCTTTGGCAGCATCAAGAACCTCACTTTTTTTTTTCTGGCAAATGCCCGAGAACAATCGGCAACGTTATTAGGCACAGATTGCGCGCGTGTTCACGCGTGCGCGCCTTCAGCCTTCGAGCTTCAAGCGTCAAGCGTCATTGATTTTTCTCGGCGCGCGCGCGCGCATCTCCCAATCAAGTCGTGCAGCATAAAAGGGTTGAGACGAAGAAGACGAAGAAAAAAAAAAGTGACTCCGCCACTTCCTCGTAACTGATATCTGTGGAAGTCTGGCTGGGCCGTGGCCATTCCAGACGTTCCTCGGGCCCGGGGAGCAGCAGCTGTGGCCCGTGCAGCCGGGGGAGTCCGTGCAAAACTTTTCATGGCATCTCTGACAGAGAAGAAATTGCTTCATCTTGATCAAAGACTTTGAGGAAGAGGAATAAGAAATGAGCTCGGTCCAATTGGCTTCGAGATGCTTGGAAGAATAGTTTTATTCCACTGTGTAAACGCTGCTGTTGAGAGAAAGATTTTTTATCTTTTTTATTCCTGGAGCTTTATTTTTCCGCCAGTTTTTATGGCGAGTTGGCTCTCCTTGGAAGCGTTGGAGCCCACTGAGGGGAGGCCATGAAAAAGATTCTTTCCCGCTCCAATTTTATGCGGCACTTCCGAGTAACCTTAAACTTTTTTTTTCTTCCACGTGGCCACTGAGAGGCTTTTTGGTCTTCCGGATCATGTACGCATTTCGGGGTAGCTTTTACAGGGTGGTCCAGGTGCTTTGAGAGGTCAGGAGTGTCCACTTTATGTGGAAACTTGTCGTGCAAGGGCCAACAGACAGGAGAAAGATGATCCTGCGAGCAACATTCATGGTGGGGGAAATGACTGCTGCTTTCTTATGTGTAAACTGTTGGACTCAAATCTGTAGATTTTGCATCTTGAACAGTGATGGCTGCAGAGCAACAAGTTAACTAAGATTCTGATTTAGCTACAGACACTTCCATGGATTTAGTTATATTACAAATAGTACTCAAGACCCTGGGATTGGTGTTGACCCGTGAGTCCAGCAGATGATCCGTTTACCACACGCGTTAAGCATTCTGGCACCTGGACATGAAGTTGCAGTTCAAAAGTACTGCTCTGCACATGAACGTGAAAACAAGTTACCTTTCATTCATAAATGTCTGGTTGAGAAAGTCAGTTGTGGTGTCACACAAAACACTACAATGGGAAAGGAGTCATCTACAGATTTTGGTCCATCACTGTACTACATCAGCTAGTTGGGCCAGGTTTGCCAGAAGTGTCGTCCGACCAATTTTGTCGGGATCTCTGGTTGCCACGAGTGCCGCCAGCTCCTGGTGTGGAGACCTCTTGATGACTTCATCAGTTGTTCAACAATGAAAATTTGATCGTGTTAAGCAACTCTTAAATGAACACTGGCTGTGAATTTTGACATTTTTGACTTCTCAGTGGCCAACAAGAGAAAAAAATGTAGTTTTTTTCCTCAGTGATGCCTGATCAGGTCTGCTCAACTCCGGATGCCTCAAACTGGGTCATGAGGACGATGAGATCTTTGCAAACTGTGTGGAAGGAGAAGGAAAAGAAAATGCCCAATGTTTTATATAATCAATCTCCACGTCTTCAACTCTCATAATGTAAACAAAGTTAACATTTATAGAGGGGAAAAACCACGACCACAGGCAAAACTACAGAGTCCGATCAATTTCTGAGTGTCAAGTGTGTTCAAACTCTCTGCCTAAAGAAACATTGTCAGATATGCCTCCACTGCGACGAGATTATCAAGCTCCACCACTTCCACGCCACACCTACCACTATGGTGGACACTTTCATTGTCCAGATCCTCCATAGCACAGACTCCTTGCCCACATTGTTCTTGCTGACGTTGAACGCGGTTCTTCTGTCCCACCAATGTCTATATTGAAGTCAGTCAGATAGAAAAAAACACCTCTACCACCACTATACAAAGTCAAGCAGGGCACGAGAGGTTGTTGTGCCAGGTCTGCGTCGAGAGTCCCACTGTCAACTTCATCCTCGCTCAAACTTGGCGCAAATATGCAAATCAAGTGAAGTCTTTTACATGCCTGCTTGAACCCCCCCCCCCCTTACCCCCCTCCCTTTCCCGGCTGGTTTGACCCCGAACTAGAGAATGGAGGACGTTAAATTTATCGGGGAAATGCAAATGATCGTCGAGCTCTGGCGTGAGTAGCATTAGAAAAAAGGGCATAACTTTCGAGCCACAAGAGAATATCGTGATCAGGATCACTGAGGTCTTGCTCAGAAGTTCTGCATCAGAACAAGAAGGATATTTAATATTATGCAACATGTATACGAAGTGCAGCCTTTGACTTAAAATGCCAGAATATATTTTCTACCTGTCTTGCTACTCTTTTCCCTGTTTCAAGTGATTGATAGTTCGTGTAAGAAGCCACCTGCATTCTTTTACCCCTGTAACAGTTAATAAAAAAAACCCACGGTAGTCGATTAAATAGAGATCATCTCAGCCAAACTATTTCAGCTCCTAAAAGTGAACTTTTACCTTGGCCTTATTTGATCACCTGAGCTCCACTCCCGCCCAGTTGACGTCATGCATACAGAAGACATTTTTGGCCCCCGAGGCTTCCGTGAACAAGATGCAGCCAGAGAAGAAACCACCAAACAAACTGACCCTTTTTTGCATTCTGTTTATGACATGTCTCTTCTCTTTATGTATGACATGGCCGAAAACTTACGAGTCTCTAAAAATTTAGCACTGCTATCAGCCCATCACATTTTTTTTTCCTGATTTCAGTTATACGGACATGAATTGCTCCACACGAGGGGCCCTTTACTACGATTAAGGCCTGAGCTTTTTTCTTCTTCTTTCTTTTTAGCCAGGCCTTTGATGGCTTCCGCCGGTTCTTCATTTATGACTATCAGCTCTGAGCATCCCATATTATTCTCAGGCGTGGCTAAATGCCGACTAATTGCTGAGGGAGTGCGTGGGAGGCCCAGGGCACGATAGGCAAGACCAGCGGAGGTCCGACCGCCAAAGTCTCGAGCCTTGCCCTGCCCAATTTCAGGGTGTGGAACAGATGATTGCTGGTGTCACTCAGGGCGAGCGTCACCGAGGGTGAGGACGGTGAGGACCTGGTCACGCAGCACCGGGATTTGTGGGGTTTTCTTCGTAAAATTGGGGGACTTTCTCAACAAAATGAATGACTTTGTCGTCAAATTGGGCGAATTTCTCATCAAATTGGGTAATTGGTCACAACCAAAGGCTACTCTCTCTTTTAAAGCATATAAGATTGTGTGTGACCAGCGCGGTGCACAGCATCGTCATCGGCTGTGATGAGCTTCTACTGCTATCCCCTCCCTCCCTCATCAATCTTGATGCAGTTGGGCATGTTGGGCTGGGCCCAATGCGAAGTCGGCCAGACCGGGCTGGGTTGGGCTCAACCCATGCCCACCCCAAGAGTCACTACGCGGACCCAACTTGAGAGAGTTGAGTTTTGCTAGTCATCGTGGGGAGGAGGAACAAAATGTAGTAATCAACCTGTCCACGGAACACTTTTCTCCTGCCAAAATCACCTATCAGACATGTGCAAGGTGAAGTCGAGAAAAAAGTGTGAAATTGCCTACTTCTTTCTCATAATTAGGCGAAAATCAAGGCAGTCCTCGCAAAAATCGAATCACTTCACTAGGGATGTATCGGATCGAAAATGATCAGGAATCTGCAACCTCAAGTGCTCCCTAAATCAATCCTGCTTCGCTAGGAGGGGAAAAGACCCTCATCTCTGAAGACCCATTCACACTGGGGCAATTCTTCTTTTTTTGGGTGGGGGTAAAAATTGGACGTTGAATAATCTTGGATCAGGGTCTTATCGGGATCATGGGGGCTGAATCAAAGTCGACTCCGTTGAATTTCTTGGCTTTTGCGGTCTGGTCAGGTTGGATGATGGATTAGACAGAGTCAGATCTAGTTGGGTCCAGTCATTAGGGAAGAACTGTTGAGACAAAGAGTTGCCATGAAGTTACAACCTGGTCATAGAAGGGCTCAAACTCACCGAGGAAGCTTGCAGAGAAAAAAGGACCGATGGAATATTTGTGTCAACTTTGGAAATTTCCTCGATAAAATCAACATGAGTTTGCAGCCTCGAGTCTCCGATTGTGAAACCCATCTAGTCCAAGCATAAGAAAAGTTTGACTCGAATTGAGGAACGAAAGTCAATCCCTAATTTCAACTGAACTTCAGCAATAACGATGGTAGCTGTCGAAAAAAAGAGGGGGGGGGGCAGATGAAGATTGGAGACTCCTCTGCTAGACATTGGTAGATATTGCGCAGTGAGAGGTCGAGAAAGGTCCTGTCTGGTGGAGTCTGCATAGAAGCTTGCATGCGAAAAGACGTGTGTAATAATCACTGATCATGCGTATGCATGCAGAATGGAGAGAGATGACATGATCATTACCTGCAATCAAACGATTTTTATGGTTGCTACAGGCATCAAAGAAAGTCTCACTGGTGGTTGCAGTATAAAATACCCTTCGTTAATGCAATTTATTAGCAAAATTGCACACAAAAAGAGCAGGTTTGCATAATACAGCCCACACTAGTGGTGGCAAGAGCTAAGTACAATGACTACGGATATGAGGATTCACTACGGGACTAAGATTTATGACCCTGACATCGTCACCAGGAAAAATAGAAGAATAAACTTGAAACTGCACATTTGGACATAGAATGTTGAAGCAGAGTGAAAATAAATTGTCAATTTCAATCTGAGTCAAGTGCTGTGTCTTGAACAATAGCATCAAGTTCAGTTAGCCATTAAAAATGCAAAAGCCCACGATTCATTCGTGTGTCAACTCCAGTTGTACAGACCAGAGCTACCATTTCGTGCAAAACAGAGCTACCCAGCACTTTCTCACTAGCACCTGAGATGGCTGTCATCACCAAGCTCACAACTCTGTCGGACTTTGACTTGAATCCAACACTCATCCAGCCTTTCATTGCTCGGTATTTTCTGTACCAAAATGTTTAAACTTTTTTCAGAGGTCTGTTGAACTGCGAAGAAAAGAAACAACTGAGCTGAAACAGCATGGGGGAGAACAAGACCAAAGCTGTGGCAAAAGTCAGTGCAGCCAATGGGGGTTGGTACATAAAGGAAAACTGCTCCAACATGAACTATTGATGCTGAGCAACAAGAACTGCCTCTAGATATCAGTCTGACTCATGCACTGACTGCTTCCAGATCTTCACTGCAGCTACGGGCCCACCGAGGGGGTCCATGTTGAGCTAAATAAGATTTACAACTATTACACACGCACCTGATTCAATGAGATTCATTTGCATGTTATCAGCAAAGCCCACTCCGATAGCTGTATGAAAGCCCCTGGTGAATGAGGATACCCCTATAAGCGAGTATCCAGTGCTAGCTGTGGCAACACTGCACAAGTGAGTTGTGACGCAGTACTGTTTTTCTAGTACTGTTTGTCTAGTCTGCAGATGCTACCCCCCAAAAAATCCGTATCAAAGCACCCCAACTTTGACAGATACGAGTGCTTATTTGTCTTGAGTCGTTGAATGTACGGGAGCAGCACAAACAAACACTTCTTCATTCCATCACGCGTAGAGTGACCATCACAACACAATCACTCTTCTTTCCCTTTTACCAGCCTCGCCCCAAAAGTCATTCTCTCAGTTTGTGTGTGTGCGCGCGCGTTCGTGCGTGCGTGCGTGCGTGCACGCGTGCATTAATAAATGCCGCTGTCATGACTTGGCCTGCAGAAAGAGAGAGAACTTGGCTACTTACTTGCCTTGGTGGATCGACCATGAGCACCTTCTCGGCCAGACACTTGGACTACGTCGTCGCCATTCAGCAGGCATTCGACTCTGAGTCATGCGCCCGCTGCTGACTTATTAAAACTTATTAAGAAATGTGAAAGTTGGACCATGACTGGGAATGACAACATTTTGCCAGCAGGTTGCAAAAGGCCTTACTGTGATTGTGATTAGATGGCGCATTTAGAAGCAAGGGTTTTGCTCTGTTGTCTGATTGTTTGGGTACTTTTTGTCGGAAGCACCTGGTCATGCACAAGTGATCTTGTCCAGATGGAGCCATCAACTCAGTTTACCATTGTCACATCTCCCCCAATATGACTTTAACACTACAATCTGTACTGCTAATGCCTGGGTAGTCACACAGGGTGTGCCAAACCAGGTCTCAAGGAAGCAACCTCTTCAGCCAACTCTACTCTTGTCACACCCATCAATGATTTAAAACACTATCACTCATGCTTGTAAATTTGTTCTACTGCATCATTAACAACTGACTGCGTGGACATTGAGAATCGACGGTTGCACTGTCTGATTGTTTGGGTACTTTCGGGTTAAAACACGCAATAGTAACAACTGATTACGTTTGGGTACTTTTGGCTGGCTAAATCTGGTCACGACAAAGCATCTTGGCCATGTTCTACAAACGTCATTGTTGTCACGACGTGATTTCAACGCTAAAACCCCAGCAACTGAACTTGTTCTCAGGTTGAACAACTATACAAGTAAGCTGCTCAGTAAGCGACTCAGAGTGTGTCAAAGCCAGGAGTCTGGCCGAGTATTTTTCCCCCCTATAACGACTTGCACCCTCATCATTTGTGGGTCCGCCAAGTCATAGCAGCTCTTCCCATGGGGTCTCTCGTGTGTTGCGCTCGCGCACGCATCTACTACAGCTTCCCTAGTTTTCTTTTCTGCATGATCCGTAAACCCACCTTGTGTCTTGTCTGTGCGTGCGCGCGTGAGTGAGTGCGTGCGCCGCACCCAGTACAGCAGAGCTAAGCAAGGCAAGGAGTTTTCCTCATTTCTGCCCGGGGGCCAATTCCCCCCCCCCCCCTGCCCAAGTATGTGCGCTCTCCATACCACGTATGAGTCAATCTCTCTGGTGAGATGATTTCTCATCTGCAGCTGGCAGTTTGTCAATGTGCCCGATCTATTCCATTTAGTGGATGGAAACTACCTGAGGAAGAAAGAAAGCATCTCTTACCTGGAATGGACACAGAGGAAATGTTATTGTATCTGTTATCGCAGAGCGGACAAAGTGTCGCAGACTTGTACCGGGTGTCGCAAAAGTGGCATTCTTTCCTCTGGCCATGAGTGATTTGTCAACAGAATCTTGACTGAAGGCAATAGCGAAATTACCGCTCAGTCCGGACAAAACGAAGGGTCAGATCCCACCTTTAGTGCCAAGTACATAGAAACTTTTGGGACACCCAGTTATTTCGAGCAAAGATCTCCTTGCCCTCTGTCAGCACCTTCGCTGTCGAATCATTCAAGGGTGAACAGTGAAAAAGCATGAAAAACTTGAGATTTCTGATGAAAAAACAAAAAACCGTCTTCATTCTTTCTCACTGGGGATGATGCCAAGTCTCGATGGATCCCTGACAATTCAAACCAGGAGTCGATAAATAGAATCAATTTGAGCAGCTGCAAATTGCACACACACACACAATAAAAAATAAAAGCGAAAAGAGCTACTCTATGACAAGCCTCTTTTGTTCTCTACCTCCCCTTTTTTCAGGGCTTGAGGGCTTCTTCCTAACATTTGAAATTAATAGGCCTGGAAAGGAGTCTCCAGGCCTGAACAATGAGTCCATAAGATTTGAAGAAACGTTTTGCAGTTGAGGCTGCACTTAGACGTGGAGGAGATAACGGGGCGAGACAGGCAGAAACACTGATACTCTGTGGACATAACTCCGGTAAGGGAGCAGTTTAATATGCAGATTTCAAGCCTCGCAGGCCTTAGATCGGACACGGCATTTCTCCTCTCTCTTCCCCTCATCTCGTGGAAGCGTCCCTGCAATAATTCTGTTCGTTGAAGTCAGCCCTAAGGCCGCAATAGTATACGAAGTATAATGACGTGAGCATTAAGCTGAGTGTTATGATAATCACTGCGCTCTGGCGGATTTGCAAGCTTGCTTTGGTTTTGCGTGCAAGGAAGAAGAAGAAATAACAGTTTGTCTGATGGGCGCCAGCTCCAAAGGCTCGGGGAGCGATTCATTGGGTGCTCAAAAAAGTGGCTGGTTAGACCCACGTACACTTTTTTTGAAGGGGGGGGGGGGGGG
>JAAUXU010097702.1_pt1 | contig 13760 bp, 8 predicted proteins | sample 7278151 | NCBI WGS metagenome assembly JAAUXU01 (sample SAMN14350113, study PRJNA611818) | marine sediment metagenome | isolation source: surface marine sediment (1.8m) | place: French Polynesia: Moorea | collected 2018-08 | reverse complement strand
CATGTCCCCATACTACGTCCCTACACACTGCACTACCAAAGGGGTATCACTGTTGCTTGGCCAATGTTTTTGGAATTTCATGTAAGAACCATTTGTCCTAAGTCCAAGGCCTTAGGCTTCTCTCTCATTCTTGTTTGGACACACATCACCTTTCCAGCCAGCCACCAGATGCCCTGTCACTCCAAGGCCTTGGACTTGGAAAAACATTTTCAGACAAAAAATTCCCAAAAATTTGGCCATGCTGAAGTGATACCCCTTGAGTAGAGCAGTGCGTGTGTCAAGTCCCAACCCAATCAGACAAGGGACAAGGCAGGGAAGAGGGCTCAAAGTTTGAAAATTTGGACATGTTTGGTCCTGCCTAGCAGATACCGCTTAAGATAAAGAGCTGAGCTTTACATGTTTTAATAAGACAGTTGAGACCTTTCAAAGTTATTATAGAAGTTTTTGCAAATTCACAAATTTGCAAAGTAGGTTAAGGGCCAAAATGGGAGAAAGAAAAGTTGTGTATCTCAAGATGTAGCGTCACGTGACACTTTTCATTTCTCTGTACAATCAATATTAAGGCTACCGCAGCAAAAACATCAGGGTTAAGAGTTACCAAAAAATTCCTATAATACAAATAAAAGATATTTAAAATTCATGCCTGCATGCCACATCTCAGCTCAATCAGACCTTTATTAAGGTCAGAATGGCCTTGTAAAGTTCAAAAATTTAAAGAACAACTTTATGTTTTTGAGCATATTTTTTGGTCTAGAATATGGCCTATGGGGTCCCATAAGCTTATCTTAAAGTTTCACATTCATATGTTCAGGAATAATGACATGGCAGTTGGTAGAAGTGTTGTCTGTGGCAGGCAGAGTCTCAGAGCAGTGTACAAGTAGAAGATGTGCCACTTTGGCACATCTAGGGTCATTTTTGTGCACACTGCATGCACAAATGTGCATACCAGCATGCACTGGACCTGAAAACCTAACCTAACCTATTGTTATTAGGCGACTGACAAGAAAGAAAAGTTGCTGAAAAGACACACCCCTTTTATTGGCAAAACATCTTGAAACAAAGTGTCACTATGTACACTGCGTCATTTGCCTCTGCTGCAGTCAGCTGCAGGTGGACCTCCCAGAGCTGCACCCATGTAGGCTTTTGGAATGGATGTTCTCTCTTCTCTGAGGATCCAGGTTTCCAAGGCCGGGTTGTATTGGTAAATGGTGTCTAGATAAGCAGGAGTCCGACCTCCGACTAGAAGAAAAGTGTCTTCATATTGCACAGAAGTCATATAAGCCACTTCATCTGGCAGAGTTGGTCCCTGCCTCCACTCTTGAGTTGCAGTGTTGTAGATCTCAGAGTCAGCCAAGTAAACATCATTGCTTTTTCCTCCAGCCACCACAATGTCATACCTACAAAGGGAAAGAACAAAGACTTTAATAGGTTTTCATTCATTTGTAGCGTGGGTCTATCATGTTGAAGCGTGCAGCCATTGACAGACACTTTGGTAACAATAACTGTAGAGTGCAGTAGTGAGCTGTAGGAGAATGTAACACTAACCCATTTACGTGTGAAGCAGACCTGGCCTTGACAACATCTATGCAGCAGGTGCCTTGTTGGGAACGATCGTAGAGCTTGTGTAAATTCATCTTGTTCCCAACCATAAGATTTGATCATACAGGACCTTTTAGAAATCGAATCTTATGTGATCCCAATTACAAATGTAGTGTATCTGAGATTCATCCCAGGGGTTGACAACCACAGATGAATCACACGAGTTTGTACAGTTATGAAATTGTATAGTGATTAGATTGTAAGAGATGTTTCAGTTTCATGCAAGTGATAACAGATGGCGCTGTATGTAAAAGAGAAAGTTGAGAGCAGAGCAAACAAGAGAAGAGAAAGGGAAGAGAGAAAGAGCAGAGAAGAGAGAAAAAAGAGAGCAAAAAAAGGAAGAGAGCAGAGAAAATGGGCAAGAAGAAAGGCACTGTGACATCTAGGCCTTAATGCACCTGCTGCCACATCAGCATCTTCTGGCAACACATCTGAATTCTTGTCAAATGTTAAAGTGGATGCATTAGACAAGAATTCTTGGGAAATTGTCACACCTGCATCTGAGTCAGCACCTTTGGAGAGGGCCTGGCTGAGACACAAAGATCCAGAAATGTCCAGTGATAACTGGAAATATCCAGTACATTCAGGGTCAGCAAAGAAGTTCTGAGAATGATGATTCAGCAGTGACAAGATAGTATAAAAGGGCCAGACGATGGGCAATCAGGGGCATTTGAATATTGTGTAGTTTGCTGTGACTTAATCACTTTGCGCATCTGGAGATCTTGTTTTTTGGGAAGGTAACTTGGAAGATGTTCTAAGTTCTTCACTGTGCCATCGCTCCTCTTTTATTATATCCGTGTGTAAGGTAACAGGTATTGTAAGTTGGGAAATATATATTCTGTTGCTTTATAAGTTGTTGGAAAAGGTTTGTTAAGAGCTAGAAGTAAAAGAGAAAATACCCTGTTAATCAGTAAAGCAATTAGTGGTTGCACCTCGCGCCTTAATGATTCTTGCACTATGCTTCAAGGGTAGGCTGGTGATTGGATCTGTTGGACACCTCAGTAGTAGAGAGCAAAGACTTTTCTAAGATCCTGTCCTAGGCAGATTGATCTCTGATATCATAGTCCACCAACACAGCCCAGTAGCTGGTTGAATCGAGTGGGTATGTGGCGCCGATACCAATAGGGACTGTCTGTGGCCCACTCCCTTGGTCAGTGGTGAAGGCACGTGGTTAGTAGCACTGCTGGATCCCAGGAGCGGGTAATGGTTTCATTTTGAATGCATAGATCATCCACATTCTAGTGGACACTTTCCACCAGGGGGCGTGGAGTTCAGTGACTCGCACCATAGGTGAGGGCTCATTGGAGTAATTCAAATAATAAGTAGGGTTCTAGGTCAAGCTCACATATGAGGTTATCGCTATTGCGCACCTGGATACTAGAGATCCACTAATGTAGATGAGGGGTTCCTACATGTAGCCGAGGTAAGCCGGGTAAAACACGAACTCGAATAGAATGTATCAGAGATGACAACGGATATTTGCTGACATGGACAGGTGTCATAGCGTGCCCATGTCATCGGTTATTCATCATTATGGCATCATTCCCAGTCACCATAACAGTCACCCTACAGCCTTAAAAGTGCCGGCTCTGCAGTAGCTACACAGGTGGCTCCATGTGGGCTGGCTGGCCAGGGAGCAGGAGGCTGACCACAGTAGGAGGACCGAGTAGATTGTACTCAGTAGGTCTGGGAGTACCATCATGTATAGAACAGGAGAATATAGAGATAATCCTGTTCAAGGCTCATTTATCTATACTCCACGCTGTCCAGGTCCTACGTATTATGAGGTCAGTATAAGGCCTTTGTGTTACCCACTGGCCAACACTACATATGGTGGCAGTTTGTAAACGAAGCCATGCCAAGTGGGGGATAGTCACAGACAACCAGACACAGCTCTTGACTACATCAACCTATGACAACAAATAGCGGACAAACCCCCACACGCATCAACAGACTCACGCCGACCAAGAGAAGCATGCTGGTGCCAACCCTACCCGGACGAGCATCACTACCACAACATGGGATGCTGCTGCATCCCAGGGCAGAGATGCGCCAACAGGCACCACGGACGCAGGACACTGAGAAGAAGGACCTCAAATGACAGGGACCATGAGGACAGCCCAAAAGACAGGGACCATGAGGACAGCCCAAAAGACAGGGACCATGAGGACAGCCCAAAAGACAGACTGGACTTCAGGAACATTGCACCGATGGAATTGCTAACTGACTACACCATGATGGACATTGTGGATCTGAAGACAATGGCAAAACCATGGTATGGCCTTAACGAGGACCTCACCCAACAGCATGACACAGTGACTGTGGAAACCCTGTACCACTTCTTCTGTTTTGCTCTACTTAACCCACAGGAGGGTATTGATGAACTCCACCTGGATGAAAAAAGATACCTCATCAACGCACATGACCTATTGTACAATGATGTCAAGGGTGATGTCCTGTTCGAATCTCAGAAGAGAACTAAAGCCCTAGGACTGTTCTTGGGCAGCAACCCAGCATTCCTCTTCCAATATAGAGCAGGGATGCGACTGGTCAAGAACTTAGCCCAGAAGGCGGCCGACAAGCAGAGGAGGTATGCTGATGACCTGGGGCTGAACTACCTCAATGATGTAGGGAAGGAGTGACTATTAAAATGACATGAATGAGAATACAAACTTGCATACAGAAACAATGAATGAATACATCCTGCATGACCCATAACAAGGGAAGAGGCACAGTGATAAGACCTCGACACGCAGAAGGGACCAACCTAGAGGGTCTGTGAAGGCCAGAGATAGAGCCGCACTAAGACAAGGCCTGAGGTAGAGCCAATGTGCAGAAGGCCAGAGACAAGGCCAGCACATAAGGGCCAGAGATAGAGCCACAATAAAGAAACCACACAGCCGGACACCCATGACAGATGCGGGCTAGCCGTTAGCAACAGGTCACAGGTGCTGAGAATCACCAGCCGAAGCTGGTAATTTGAGCAGTGAGCTGAGCTGAAATCGGACTACAATCACCCAGCTGGGGTGGCGAACATGTGGCCCATCTATAAGGGTCCATTAGTCAGACAAGGAGGAAGTCAGCTGAGCTGACCCAGCTGACCCATATGAGACCAGAGACTAATGATGCGGAAAATGACCTGGCCGAGCTGAGGAATACACCAATCAGGAGACCCCTTCTGACAATCTAATTTCAGGAAAGAATAATAATACTGTAGAATGTACTCAGTAGGAACCAGGGTGGTCGGGTTATCACCACATGCCTACCCTTCTCTCTTCCTCTTAGCAGCAGCAGCTGCCAGCTGGGCAGGCACCCTAGCGGCTGACAGCTAGTACGGGAAGGGTGACTGCAGGAGTGTGATAGATACAAGCGCTCCTTGCTGTAGCCTGTACCAGTAGCCAGAAGTCAGTTGATCAGAGACCTTTGTGAAGAGCACTTGTGCATACCTTAATGGTGTGTGTAAATACAGTCATGTCATCTCCACAATACAGTCCTACTCCTTTATGGTACTACTATATGGACTCTTCGGCTGAGGCTACACTTTATTTTACATCCCAAGATGTCAAAATGTGTGGAATTAGATGATTTTCTATTCCTTTGGCCTCCTTACAAATAAGAAGCAACATCCCAGGTCAGCAACTATTTTTCTTTCATCATTTGTTCCTTCCTGTAAAAAATAACTTATTCTAGTGCAAAGATGAAGCTGGCACTTCTTCCCTGATTTTAAAGGCATGCAAATAAAGGTCAACTCACTTCTCCTCCGCAAAAATGGAAATCACACGTAAAATCTTTCGCTACACCTTTGTTTTCCTGAAGCTACCATTGTCATCTTCATTGAAAACCTGTGAAGGCTTAATCTCCAGCATATGTCAAAGGCAGGATATTTTCTGCCTGTCAAAAAATGCATGAAGGCTTATGAAAAAAGTAAAAGTTGCACTTTTTTCAGTGCAGACTAGAATCTGCTGACAAGTTTATTGCAAAGTGATGCCCCAAACAGAATAGGTGAAAGGCAGAGCACTATTTCAGTCACGACTACACCAGGAACATGACTTTTTAAGGCTCCTTTTTGTCCTGATGGCAAGGAGGCCACACTTTATCTGCAGAAGCAGAGCTGACAGAGGTAGTGTTTCTGCTTGTTCTGAGACGCTGGGATAGAGGTGGCTTAAAGAGTAAGCTATTGTGGGAGTAGCTGATGATTTGTTTGGTAAAATGTTGCTTTTGGTCTGGCGCAGGGAGTGGCAGTTCAAGTGTATGACACCAGCAAAAAACTGCCTACCATTTATGAGCATTCACTTGACTTCAATGCAAACTTCCATTCAGAAAAAACCAGTAACAAAATTTCAGAGTGATTCACAAAGCACCATTTAAAGAAGCTGACATGTGGATGAAAAAGTCTTTTTTCCACTCTTTTCTAAAAAGAAAAAGTGAAAAATTAACAGATAAGAATATTCTCTCTGCCATTACTGCCATGGAGGACAAGCTGAATTTTTGTCCATGGCAGCTTTTTGTGTGAAGCAACAACATGCAAAAAGATACTTTAAATGTGACAGGCCAAAAATCTGTAAGCATGACAAGCTCCAAAGTTCTCTACAATGATGCTGGACCAATGATGGCATCTGGACTGAAATCACTGAGATGATAAAGAGAAAGAAGACTTCTCTTCTCATAAAACATGGAATGACTAATGTGGGGCCCCTCATGAAGACAATTTTGATTTCTGGAAGGGTCCAAAGTGCTGAAAATTGTTGACCTTTTTTCTTGTTATCAAAATGTTAGAATAGTTCTCAGTTTTCAGTACTGCAACTCCATTCCTTCCCTTCACATGTTTCGGTATGTTATCCCATTCCAAAAAATCCATATCTTACGAGTCTCCTTTCTCCACCACTCCACAACCATGACCATATCGTCCCTGGTTCAAGTCTGCCAGACTCTCAAATACTCCACTTGCAGGATCAAATGCAAATGCTGTCTTTTCATAAGCAGCATAATAATTCCCTGATATGAAGACAAATCCTGGTTCCACCTCCACAGCACAATGACGAGCCATAGGATTTGGTGGCTGTGGCCCTTCCAAAAATGTTCCATCTTGGTAGAACTCAGAGGTATCTGAACTGGAATGATTGTAGAAGTCACAGACTTTGCATGTTCTGAAGCTCAGTCAATCATTGGAAGTTGCACTTGTGTCATAACTGGAGCTCCCTATACTACTTCTCTTCTCTTAATTGAACATTCATCTATGTGTTCCCATTGTTGTGAGAGTTATCAGTATTTCTTGAGATCAGTGACCTTAATGAAAGATGCAACTGACATGAAGGACATTGACCTTCATTCACGTGCCTGATGAAGTGGGTAAAAAGACTATTTGTTGGCAAAAAGGGGCACTTCTTGTAAGTTCCATTTTTCACTTTATTTATTTTTGTCATCTGTTTTGATGCCTCTGGAGACTTGCCCTCCTTATTGATGACAAAAATGTTTCCTGCTTTTTAAGAAAACAGAAGAAAGAGGAAGATGCATGAAGAAAGAAAAATCATGGAAAAGCTTTGGTTGTGTCCCATCCCTTTGCTAAATTCATATGCATAAGAACATTACTGCTAAGCTTTACTGCTTCCCCCAGGCTCCTACTCATGACAGATGTGCTAACATCTACATCTTACTTCTCTCTCACTGCTCTCAGTCATGAATAAACATTCCTAGTGAGCACTCCTTGACTTAGTGCAATGACAGTCTGAATAATACAACCATTACTTTTTTGTGCATTCCAACTGGGGTGTTCAGCAATGCATGCAAGCATGCTGCAGTGCTAAAAAGTGAAAGTGTGTAAAAAAGACAACTTTTTTCATGTTTCTCCATTGTTTTTACCCTCCTTTCTTTTTGAATTGCTGTTGAAAAAGAGAAAATGACTGCAACCAAGAAAATCATTGTTTTGTTTACTTTGTGCAACACAACCATTCATACCCAAATCCTCCCATGATCCAGTAACGGCCATCACTGAGTTTTGATGCACTGGAAGATCTCCTCTGATGTCTCAGAACATCTCCCAGGTCAATCCACTCCTCTCCTATGTACTTGAAGCATCGCTTCCCCTCCAAGGAAACTGGTTCCCCCCCACAGCAGAGGATTGATTGATCATCATCATCCCACATTGCAAAAAGCTCATCTTTCTCATCTGGCATATCTGGCACTTGATTGCAATTTTGGTCAGGATTGGACCCTTCCAAGGAGGGGAGGTCAATAACCTCTGCATCAGCTAAAGCATCATCACCATAACCACCACAAGTGAAGAGTGAGTTGAGGCCTGCAAATGAAGAAGAGTGCATAACACTCCTGAAGTGAATTTGAGAGATACAATGAATGAAGCTGTCTGAGCAAGTGCACTCATGGGAGCCAAGATACCATGAGTGGGTTGATACTGAGATGCCCAATAAAGAGTGTGGATGATTGTAAACAAGTTTTGGGGACTGCTGATGAATGATAATCACACATTCACAACCTGTACTGAGGTGAGCTTGGCCAAGATCAGCTGTGTGCACTTCTGTGCATGCTCATGAGGGAGACAAAGGGAAATGTTGGCCATTCTCAGTTTGCTGAGGTTTCGTCCATTCTTTTTTCTTTCTCTGCAAGTCATTGCCGAAGTTTCCAAAGAAGTTCACAAATAATTAGCTGGTGGTATATTTTAATTCTCCCTTTGTGAGGCATGAAGGCCACATGTAGATCTATTGTCTTGTTGGCCTGTGGAAAGCCAGTGAACTAGATGAACTTTGCTACCCAATGAATAGATCATAGCAGTGACTTTGGGGACAACTTTCAAGGTGACCTTGAGAGTGATTGCAGCAATGGCTACAGGGTGATTGCAGCAATGGCTACAGAGTGATTGCAGCAATGGCTACAGAGTGATTGCAGCAATGGCTACAGAGTGATTGCAGCAATGGCTACCCTCGCCATGAGTGTGGATGACAAGCTGAGGGACAATGAGCCCAGGCATGAGAGAAATGCACATGCAGCACTGTTATATTTCTGTCATTCTGCCATTCCAGGACACTAAAGAAGTTGTTGCATTTTCTGTCTGACCTGAAACCTTAATGCTGGCTGAAGTTTTTTCTTGAAGAACAGTTTAGAGGTAATGTAACTTTAACATGGTCAAAGAATCACCAGCTCTAGACTTAAAGAGTGAAAATTCATAGTAGGACTAAGAGAAATTGGTATCTAAAGTTCCACGTAAAGATGGATTCTCACTGGAAGGCACCATGACAAGAAGTATGCCAAGCATGCTGCAGTGCAGCATCAAAGACATACTGAGCTTTGCTTTGAGTTTGAGACAGGCTGACACCCACATTGGGAGTCTCCCTTGCACCAGTCTCTGTCTACAGGTATGAATGATCATTTTACACATTTGACAGTCAAAGTTCACCTGCAGTACCGGTCATTTCATTGAGCTTTCATTTGTCATTGCTGACCTAGCACTCTTTGTTATTAGTTATAGCTCACTCTTTTACTGCAGAACTTTTAGAATTTTGTAAGAGGAGATTCCGTACTGTTCTGTGTGACTCAAATGGCACATTAGCACCAGAAGGTGGAATCTTGAGCTCAAATTTGGAGCAAGTCAAGCTCCATGTGTATTGTGTTACTTTCTAAAATTACAGCTCCATGTTCCATGTTTTTGTGCCCATTGTTTGCTTCAACTGTTGAATTGTTACGCAGTTCTGTGGTACAAAGAGATTGCACAGTACATCTTGGATTTTGCTTCAGCCTTTCCCCATGCTGTAGTACCATGCAAACAGAAGACACTGACAAAATTTGAGGTCAACATTTACAAAATTAAGAGTGGTAGGTCCGCCACAAGAATTGCTTGACTAGGTGGCTGGTCCAGTAGGACCTCGTGGTTGCTGCGTTCAAGTCCTGTGCAGTATTCCAGGTATTGCAACTCACCCTGTGGGGCAGGGGTTTGTCCAACATTAAGTGAATCAACACACTTGCCCTGCACAGAGCAACCATTTGATTCCTGTCCCCAAACAATGATCAGCATTTGGGATTGCAAGACCACAAAGAACAGTAGTTGCCATGACCTCATACTGAGAAATCAGACTAGTTGCAAGCCCTGAAATGTGTGGTTGATAATGATTGTTCTTATCTTGTCTTATCTTTCATGAGTGCAGCATGTTAGTCATCAAATGTCCTTATCAAATGTCTATCTGGACCTTCCACCATGTTAAGCAATCCAGGTGCTGCTTCTGTTCTGGTCCACAACCCACAAGAACCTTCCATGTCTCAGGCAAGGGGGCCCTGAAGAGAACACATCACTTCACTAATTCTTGTGTGATCAGAGAAATACAGAGATGGTGCCTATAAAGAGGAATGGTGTCTTATTGGTTAGACCTGATCCTGACTCTGAAGGAGGATCCCTCGCCTTGTGGTGAGATGCTACATGTGGTGGCAGTTCGGAAACTTTCCCACCAGGACCGGGAACATTGGCATCAACATTAGCGTCAGAAACGGCTCTGCCGCTGCAAATGATGCAGACACCAGACACTTGTTGCAAAGGATGGTTATGTGGATATGATAACTGACAACATCTGCTACACTCTGACTATATCAGGAGGGCTTACCTCGATGACACACAAGCCGACGGAACGTGCAGATGCCTCCTCGGCATGAGATGCAGCAGTCACCCATGAACAGAAACATGCAAGAGGACTGCGACAAGGCCTACCAGCACAGAGTGGAGGAAAGGATGACCAGTGAGGAGGAACGCAAGTACCACTTCTACTGGTGGATGGACTTCAAATCCCTACCCCCGAAGGCACCATGGGAGAGGGGATGGGAGAACATTTTCTCCCATCTCCTAAAAGTAAATGGGATTAATCCTGAAATATTAAATATAATAATTATTCAAAAAGGAGACTGTAATTAGGATTATCCTTTTAATTGAGAAAGTGTTAAATAAGGGGGTTAGTTCTGTTTTAATTCATTTTAACAGATTATTAATTGCACAAGAGATTAAATATTTAGAGACTCAAGGTGAAGAAAATGCGATAATTAATGGAATGGTTAATCTAGTTCAGTTTAAAGAAATACCTAAGAAGGCTTCGGGGCTGAAAGAGGAAAATAAATTATTCATCTATAATTGAAACATACATTATTAGTATTAGGAGAATTATACTTGAAGAAAGAAGAAATAGTAATCATTGTATGGGAGCAACTTGAGGAATTGTCCAGGGAGTGCGCCTTCTGGCAACACTCCCTACATGTGTGTTCTTGCAGAACTTGGACACCAGTAGGTTTGGGAACATAGAGTCCACCTCCTTTGTGGGTATTGCACCTACAGCAACATAACCTAACCCATTCAGAGAGGGAGGGACAGAGAGAGACAGAGAGGGATGGAGAGAGTGAGAGCAAAAAATATCGTGTGTCAAAAAACTGTTGTGTGTAAATGTAAAAAAATTTGCTTACAAGAGAAAAGTATTATGCCCGTACTCCACTTCCTCCAGGGCAAATGATGGTGGTATACCCATCTGATGAAAATTAGGAGGCAATTCTCCTAAGAGGGCTACACAAAATTGTACAAAGATGAAGTACAAAAACCATTGTTCTTGTTTCAATTCCAAGAGCAAACTTTAGTTTTTTGCTGTTACCCTCCCTCCCCAAACCGATTTTATGACCAGCCACATTCTCAGGAGATTGGGGAAGGGGAGGGGGGAGATGAAACACAAGAACACTTAAAAGTTTGAGGTAATGTTTATTTTGAACTCAAAATTGTTACTGACAAGGTGAACAGACATGTTGTAGACCTTTCTGCGATGGCTGCATTTGTGTCTATTGATAACATCTCTTATTATGAGGTCCAATAAGTGACTCAACACTGTGCAAGAGTTATGACGCACTGTCAAATTTTGCTGCTCCAGTTGATTGTCATGCCACTGCTGTTGGTGCTCCAGTTGATTGTCATGCCACTGCTGTTGCTGCTCCAGTTGATTGTCATGCCACTGCTGTTGCTGCTCCAGTTGATTGTCATGCCACTGCTGTTGATCCTTAGCCTCATGGGGTAGTTCTTGTAGCTGATGCTGAAGAATGTTCGTCTTCTTCTAATGCGAGATCAATAATATCCATCTCAGTCTCAGGAGTATGCCAAGAAGCCATATTGCTCAGGAAAACGTTTTGTCTCAACTGAATGAGGTAGACAATGTGTGGTTCACTTTTATGGCAGTGGATCACCAAGAAAGTTGTACCTGTGTTTTTGTTCCGTTTATTCCGTTTATCATAATTCAGGGCACATGGCCAGGTGACATTTGCACAGATTATTCAATTGCAGTCATTTTGAGCTGAAATGTGGTATGTAGACTCCGAAAAAGGAGCGGTACAACTTTTATTTTATACATTTTTTCAAAAAACGGCCAAGAAATGGTCGAAAATGCCAGTTTGGTAATGTGATTGTCATTGAACATCGCCTTTGCATGAGTGCCGTCGCATGAGTGCCATCGCATGTGTGCCATTGCACGTGTGGCATCGCACATGCAATGGCATGTACAATGGCAGCAACCTCATTATTGCTCTCTTGCCAAAACAATGTCATCACATGGTCATGTATCTAATCACACAAACCCCATGTTTGCCCTCTTGCCAAAAAAGAAGGGTGTAAGAATCAGCTGATAGGACCACCTATATTTTGGAGGAAACTCTGGATTTCTCATTGAGACTTCGTCTCTCCTCATAGTCATTAACATGGTGGGGGGTGTCACTCCGGTAGCAGCACATGATGTAGACCTCTCATCCACAGAGGTAGTAACAACTGCTGATGTAGTTGTTGCAAGTGTAGTTGTCGATATAGTTGTTGCAAGTGTAGTTGTCAATATAGTTGTTGCAAGTGTACTTGTCGATATAGTTGTTGCAAGTGTACCTGTCGATATAGTTGTTGCAAGTGTACCTGTCGATGTAGTTGTTGCAAATGTACTTGTCGATAAAGTTGTTGCAAGTGTACTTGTCGATATAGTTGTTGCAAGTGTACTTGTCGATATAGCTGTTGCAAGTGTACTTGTCGATATAGTTGTTGCAAATGTACTTGTCGATACAGTTGTTGTTGTAACTGCAATGATAATAGTTGACATGGTGGCTGTAACATTTGCAGTAATCTTACACATGTTACATGTCAATACCTCATCATGCTGCTCTAACAACTTGCCAAAACTGGCTCCTCTCCAGCCCCACCTTGGCCTCCAAACTGCATTATGCAACAGCGTTCTGCTGCCATGCCATGGCAGTAGAACTATGCACGAATTTTTCTTGCATATTTTTCTATCTGGTGATCATGTGTGTACCAATGCTTGCCCAGATGTTTTGCCACCTCATAAGAGGTCTCTGTCTAGACCTGTTTCAGTCAGTCATTGAGCCATTAAGGCACCAGACCCAACAAGGGTTTCTTGTTGAGTGGACAAAACATATGAGGGCATTCGACTTTTGGCCTAGAACTGTGAGGACAATGAAAATGATAAACAAGAAGATGTCATCAACACCACTTAGAAAATAATCTTATATAATGTTGCCACCACCACTCGACTCACTATGCGAAGTTCCCCAGCTTAACTGGTGCATTGAGGCAATAAAGGTGTCTCTTCTCACACCTGAAAGTCCTACGCACTAAAATTAAATCTTGCCCATGGCATGATTCAACTTTAAATTTTGACAGGCCCCGTTTTGCTTTTTACCGAGCTGCATCAATCCTGCCTCCATGTAACAGAATTGTACGAACATACGTTGGCACCAGACAGGTACATGTATATTTCTCCTCATTCTGCTAAAGCGAACATTATATCTATATACGTGTATCACGTAGCTCTTAAAACTGCACTGCAACTACTTTTTCGCCTGTTTAGCGCTTGCTCACACATTTTGGTAACACACACACTCACACACACTCACGCACACACGCACGCCGCACACATACACATACATACGCACGCTCGCACACGCACACATTCGCATACAACCACACGCCCTCACCACCACTCACACCCATACTCACGCTCGCACACATTTGTGTATGTGTGTCCACATACACAAAAATGTGTGCGCACATACACGAAAAATGTGTGTATGTGCATGTGTGCATGTGTGTGGTGTGGGTGGGTGGGCGTGTGTGCGGGTGAGTGTGAAGTGCGGGAGCGGGTGTG
>JAAUXU010076912.1_pt1 | contig 13760 bp, 15 predicted proteins | sample 7278151 | NCBI WGS metagenome assembly JAAUXU01 (sample SAMN14350113, study PRJNA611818) | marine sediment metagenome | isolation source: surface marine sediment (1.8m) | place: French Polynesia: Moorea | collected 2018-08 | reverse complement strand
CCCCCCCCCCCCCCCCCCCCCCCCCCCCCAGAGAGTTGTTAGTTCTGGAGAGCCACGTGCACATTTTTTGGACTGTGCTGCTGTCGCTGTCGACCTTGGAGCTTTTGACGAACTGTTTGGAAAGCCACAAGAAGAAGAATGTGAGCAAGGCCGGTCGATGATCTCATCGAATGTTTGCGTTTTCATTACGCCAAGTATATTTGACTTATCTCCGCGTAAAAGGGTACTGAGAGGCGTGTCCTGGGGGTCGAAAGGGGAGGCAGGGGAGGGGAAAGCAGCCTGCACATGCACTACATACAGTTAGATGGGCTTTCTAAATTTTTCTAAGACGTTCAGAGCAGCAGAATCAAGTCACACCATACATGTACCACTTCCATGAGCGAATGCGGTATGCAGTCTGTGCACACTCGTGCGTACGCACTGTGATCACTAACGAACATAATAGCTTTGTCTCTCAAACGATGCCAAATGTCTTATCCCCAATTTCCTGCAAGTCTTTATTCTTCCAAATTATGGCTTGCACGCGAGGAACACAATCCCTATCTGAGATAAGCATGATGCATACAACTAGTGCTACATATGCATGTGCGTGTTCAGCGGCGGGATCATAATTTAATTTCTTCACACTGCGGTGCATTCCTCTTATTGGCTGATGCCTGGCTTTCTCCAGCCGAGAGAGAAAGAACAGTTTTCTGCACTATCCAGGACTCTTCCAAGGTTGCCAGTTGTAGCAGCCTGGTGAAAAGCAGCCTCCACATTAGTTACATCGGCAGCCACGCAGCCAGTCACCCAGCCAGCCAGCCACCCAGCCAGCCAGCCACCCAGTCACCCAGCCACCCTGCCAGCCAGCCACCCAGCCAGCGAATGAATGCACTTTCTAGAAGGCCCACACGAGTAAGAACAGGGAGAAGGGAGGAGGGGGAAAGAGGATCGATGCTGACCGTGCTATGCATGTATATTGCCCGCTCGAATGCACTTTTAAAGGAGGCCTGACTTGCGTGTAACGGGGAGATAACGTCTCTCCGCACTGCTCTGCCCTTGTTGACGAGTTGCCAAGCAGAAATGCACTTAATTCCTCACAACAAAATACAGGTTGATGCAGCGACCGTAAATAACAGGGTGGATGCATCCGCTGTGAATGAGATGAGGCGCAAAGAGAAAGGAGGGGGAGGAACTTTCTGCATTAGTAGCACTAAGAAAGAGACTTCTTGTGGGTTTTGCAACGACAGTTTGTCCTGTGGCCTCCGGGGAAGCTGCAAAATAATATATTGCCCTTGAGCTTTAAGGCCAAAAGTGCCGCGTTATTGCATGTGAAAGTTAGTCCTTATTTCTCGACAGTGCAGTCGGTGGACCCATGCCAGCAACTTCAGTGCTGCCTTGGTGCCCTCCACATACTGCTCATTGTCGAAGCTGGCCAAGCCCCCACGCAGTTGTATCTGTACGGCTTCAGGGAGATTTCCACAGGGTGCCGGTATTACAAAACAGCGGAAAGTTATAACAAAATCAGTTTTTATAAATGAAAAACCAGCGAAGGTGTTCTGCGTTGCTCGAGTGATAATACGACTGATCTAAAATGTTGAATATGAGACCACATTCTCACACAGACTTTTTTACTTATCAAACACACAGATTAGGAGATGCTGCTTTCACGGGAGAAATCGTTATTTATATGTAACATCAAGATCCCTCAACATGGCCTCCGTCTTGCCGTTGTCGGCCACGACGACCAGGACCATCAGAGGAGCTGGACGCCTGGTCTTCCTTCAGGGTGAACGTGGCTGACGTCCTTCGTGATAAACCAGTCATTTTTGTGACTACCGGCCGTGTTAACGTGTCTTCTTGTCAGAAAAGAACTTGATTGTTGAACTGTGACCCTTCAACCATAACAAAAGTTTTTTCTCCTTTGAAGACTCTGGAGGCCTTGTTTGATGCTGTTAAAAGATGTTTTGGACTCTACAGAATGAGGTGAGGCCGAGATCCTGTCTGAGAGTTGTAGGTATCATCGACTTGGACTGACTGAGTTCCTTGGTTGAGGAGCCCATGGTCACTCTTGATTCCATGTCGTCCCCAACCACACAGGTCTCTTTCCTATTCACTTGGAGACTTTGTGGAGATGTTCAATCGTCCTCTCTGTTCTTTCTTTAGTAGCTAAGTTAATATTGCTTTAATTTTCTTAGACATGACATACTCCTAAGTCTGACATTTCTCGTTCCGCATATTGTACTCGTGCTTGGAATGATTATGATACCCTTACATACTCGACAGGGAATTTGCAGGAAAGACGATATTCTCAGCAGCATCTGTCTCCTCATCCTATCGAGTGCATAACTGAAATACACTTTGTGCTTCTGGCATACTATATTGGCAAGGCAAATGCCAGCAACTTGTGATCCGGAGGACTGGTTGTTGGGTTGAACAGCGTGTCTTTTCACATGCCCCGCAACTTCGTGCATAAGATGAACGTTTAAGTCGACCTCTCTCCAGTGCTGGCTTCGATATCATACTGTGCGAAGGAGAGATTAGGGTCTCCCTTGAGAATGTGATAACTATACAATGTCTATTCTTTAAGACGCCCTGTTCATAAATCCACAAAGAGCAGAAAGGGTCGAAGAGGAGAAAGGCACGCGAACGAGCAGTCAAATGCGTTGTCTCGTGGAATCCATCTTCATCTCCGGGAGAGAAGGAGAAAAAAAATTTGCCCCCTTTTGATGGATTACCGCATCTTTTGTTCGGTCACATTGTCTCTTGCGTCTCTTTGTGCTTGGAAATTATTAGTGGTGTGCTAACAAGAGTCTCCCTCCCTCTCCTGGTAGAGACCTCTAAAAAAACAACTTTATAATTTCTAATCCAGGAAGTTTTGTTTGGTGGGGAAAAAATTGGTGTGATGTACAATTCCATTTAGGCATAGCTACGTACCTACGTACAGGCTACAGAGACTAAGTTGGTGCCCTAAGAAGGCAGGACTTTCGGATTGTTTGTTTTATTCTTCTTATAAAAACTGTGACGGTGGAAAGTAAATTTTCCGCTCTATCATTCAGCTTCACCCTGTGCTTCGTCACAAGCGTTGCCATCGAGGAATAAGATATATAATATGCGGTGTTATGTACGAGTACGATATAGGATATATAGGGTGTGGACTCGAATCCTTCCAATATCTTTCAATTTCTCTGGTATACTTGAACGAACTGTCACACAACTTGGTAAATTTGTCAGTGCAATATCGCTTGTTGGTTGAGCGAACTTTGAAGTCAGCATGCATGATCACTGCAAGAGAAAGAATAACAGTTCTTGTGACCACAATGAAACACAAGCTTTGTGGACGGTGCCTCGCCACCTCGCTGATGTAGAGGAGAGGATTGCGGAGGAGAAGGCTACAAAATGATGGCCACACAAGATTTTTGAGGTGGGTTCAATTCCGTTCATTGCCTTGACATTTCTAATTTGAGTGACTTTTGCACTCACTAAGTTTATCAAAGAGTAGCTTAGTATGTGGGCGTAGCATCAGCTGTGTCAATCATCTATGTGTGTCATCTACCACGATTGCTTAGCTCCTTAGAGAAATATTAACGTTCTGTGTTACCCATTTCACAAAATTCAGGAGAATTCGCGCCAGCGTCCATTAGGACTATAGGCACATAATATTGACGGGACTACACTCAGGCCATTTTTGCTCAACTCCTCCAAAGTCGGAAAGCTGAGCGTGGTCAGAATTTAGGGTTTGTCGTGATCGACAAACCCTTCAATTCAAGCTCCGTGATTGCTTCTAGCATGTATGCGCATGCGGTTGCAGCAGGGCTTGGGCAAACTCACCCACAACTCTAATGAATGTAAGTACCAGTCTGAAACCTGTCAGGCGTCCTGCGCACACATTGGTAGGTAGGGATCATATGATCGTTGTTCACATTCGTCACCAAGTGACCATGAGCATTGTAGTCATATGCGCGTGTTTCATCGACACATTGGCAGTGCGCAAAACACACGGAAAGTCACGATTCCCCCCTGCTCCGCGCAGACAAGACAATCCTCTGGTAAGTGCTGTTTGTCACATAATGGAGTCCATTTCCACACTTCAACGTGCAAACATGGGCCGTTTATTATATCTGCAAATTGTGCGTAGTAGAATCCTCACGCAGGCAGGAAAATACGGTTTTGAGTGAAAGCCCCTTGGCACACTTGGGACACCGAAGCTCCTTTCTTTCCTCCTGGATTGCATGCTCACACGTGGCCGTAATTACGTCTCTCTCTCAAGATCATAAAATCGCTCTGGCCTCGCACCATGATTGAAGGGATCAAGTGCAACTGCGCAGCGGCAGCCAGACTGCGTCGAGGGTTGTAAAAAGTCGGGCGAAAGCCTTTCCCTTTGCCATTTTCTCTGTCTTTTTCCCTCGGGGCTGCTGCTGAGGCCAACAGGCCTTATGTGTGGTCGTGAAGGGACACAGACTCTCTCTCTAGGCCTAGACCAGTAGGCCCAGTTGTGCACCCTCCTCGAGATGCGCAAAAAATGCAAAGAGGAAAGGAACAAATCTAAACTGTTCAGAACATACGCACGCAGAGTTTGAATGTGTGTCCCTCCTTCAACCTTGCTGCACTTCTCCTGCATGGACAAGTTGAGACAAATGCCATGCACTAAGCGGAGTCGTGCGTGTCTTTCCTTGTAATGCAGTACGTCATTTTCATATGTAATATGTCAATCACACCCTAGGGCACAGTAGCAACGCGCCGTGTGTTGGTTTCTTCAGGCTCTCTCCCTTTTCCTCTATCGATCCCAGTGATATGCAGGTTTCACTCCAAAATTTAAGACTCACGCAACATACTAAGTCTGCAGATGGAGACGACGGCGACGACGACGGCGACGACGACGACGACGACGTCTGTAGCACCAGTATCGATCCGATAATTTGTAGTCGTATCCAAATTTGTCCTGCGATGGGGTCGGTCTCAATGCGCATGCCACTTTCAAGGTCACCACCCGTTCATCGTTTCCAAGTAGTGTCTTTGTTGAAAGGTGGTTTGGCTACGGGGGCGCAGCAGATAAAGCCTCTTCTGACTAAAAACTTTTGCCGCATTTCTTCTCTTTCTCAATGAGGTTTCTCATCAGAAAGTCGGCAGGAATCTTCCCTTCGGGTGCGGAATACTTCTTTTCTTTCCCTGTCTCAAGTCACGCAAACTCAGCTGCTCGACGTTTCTCTTACTGGTGGCGGTTGTTGGAAAGACTTGCGACCGACCGGGCGACCGGACGACCGGACGAGCGAGCGACCGGACGAGCGAGCGACCCGACGAGGACGACGTACCAAGTACCTGTAACTCAGTCCATGCTGAGCGGCTACTGTAGCAACACTAATGAAATGCTCCTGCCGAATTCCGTTATGCTCCCTCGGGAGGTAGTGACTTGGCAAAACTCTCGCAAATGGGCCGACGCTTTATACTTTGACAAATGAACACAACACTTCAGAAAAAGAGAGAAAATGTCGAAAGGAAGCTCACCCAAGTGCGTGTGTGAGAGTGGGCCTCTTTTTTTGCTGGCCCTTTTCGCCAAATAGTCTGAAAATGAACCTGTCTCGCACGACTGCATCTGTGTCCTCTCCCACCCAGGATCATGAATCTTGTTGCTATCTCCTTTTTCGCTAGTCGCAAAATGTTGTTTGTGTAGAGCTGTGATGACCATTATTTCGGAGGCCAACGAAGTGTCTCCAACCGATAGTGAAAGCAGACTTTTTCTGCCCCCAGACCTCATTGCACGGAGAATCGTCACGGAGGCAGTGACACTTGCGTTTTACAAATTTAAATGATTGTGCTAATGCTACACCATTCTCTTAGAGTTCAGTCGCCGACGGCGCCGACCTCGTCTGATCTCGTGCCGCTACACATTGAAAAATTTAACATATGTGAAGACGGTCGCATAGTACGCGTGCAGTAGGCGTACTTCACCACGTACCAGCATAAAAGTGGTGTCACCCCGACCCCATCAAATCTGAACTTATTGAAATTAGGAAAAAATACGACTATCCTTGTGCTTTGAACTCACCATCAAAGTCGGAGTATGCTTCTTCCTTTACAAAAGCCCCAGATCCGAAGTCGATGAGCTTCAGCTCGAGCGTCTTGAGGTCCACCAAGAGGTTTTCGTCCTTGATGTCCCTGTGGATGACTCCCTTTTGGTGACAGGCGATCACCGTCTCCACCACTTGGCGGAAGAAGTTCCTGGCCAGCTAGGATAAGGAAAAAAGAAAAATACACTCCCTGCTGCCAACGCGCGGGGGGAACAGAAATGTCCTTACCTCCTCTTCCAACATTCCCTTCTTGGTTATGAAGTCAAACAGGTCCATGTAAGGCTCCGGCCTCTCCATGACAATAAGAAAGGAGTCGTGTCGCTCGAAGCAGTCGAGGATCTTGACTACCCGAGGACAACCATAAAGCTGCTTCAGCAGGCAGACCTCCAAGGGTACGCGATGCCCGTTGATCTAAAAAAAAAATAAAGTGAAACTTTTGAGATGCTACACCCATTACAACTCTGAAATGTGAAAAGCCTGAGATGGGTGCTGTCTCCGCAACTGAAGTGTGTGCATACGTCACGGGGAAAGTCCCAGGAGGGAACTTTCACTGGAAATGAGTGACGCAATGGGCCGTCCAGAGCGCTCATCCTTTTAGCGTTCTCCAGAAACCATTCAAGGAATGCACTTTCTGGACTGTCTCGTTTTCCTTTCATTTCCTGCAGTGCGATGACATGTGCGAGATAGTGGAAATGTACGTAGTGCCTACACGAACTTTCAAAGTTATTTCCAACTTTACAGACTTTCGAGGTATTGTACATGGTAAGCCTTTAAGCTTACGTAGGACGTCCACCAACTTGGTAGCTAGTGTTTCGGGGGAGGACCCTCGTACTTTCTTTCTTGTCTCTTTCTTTCTTTTTTAGACTACTTAACTCTGTCCCCAGTCCCTTGTCCTCGTGCTTCGCCGCCACGCTTCTTATTCCCTAGTTCGCTTACTCAGCATCCAATAAAGAATATGCGTCACAGGAAGCAGCGCTGTTTCCAACCCCAATGCGTACGCCGATCAGTTAGCAACGATAGAGGACACGGCTTCAAATGGCATCGTAAACTCTCTCCCTCCCCTCTTTCCCCCATGTATGTACCCTCGTGTGTACCAGACCTCCCCCCCCCCAAAAAAAAAATTCGCAATATCCTGGCGCTTTTACTAGCTCGCCATTGCACAACAGTTTCAGACAAAGAGACGACGAGTGTGAGTTGGCTTTATTGCCTAGTAATACTAGCTTCATCTTAAACAGCAAACCAGTGGGTGCAGTGTGCAAAAACCGCGCGAAAATCGCTGTTTTCGATGGAGTTTTGATGCTGCTTGAGCATGAACACGACGAGTGTGCGGAAAGGGTTTTGCAGATAAATCCGGACAACGCTTGAAGACTCACAACGCCCAAATTGGCGGGGGGTGGGGGGTTGATAGAAATAAACTTTTCGTTAAAAGTCTCCCCCGGAATCTTAGACACTCCTTCTATGTGCCCTCCGGTAACTTCAAGCATTTTTCCACGCATGGGCCTGTGCACCAGGCCAAGATCATTCAGGACAATCTAACTGCAAATACCCTTCTGATTACTACTCGTAATAGAAGTTGGAGAATGAGGCCTGCTGCACATCCCCCCCACAACAGCATCATGGGCCTGCAGGCCTCAATCAGATCTGTAGCCGCCAAGATCTATCCAGCACAGGCGGACTCTGCCTGCAAATCGTGATGTGGCCTGGTGGAAAAATGCTTGAGAATGCAATAAAAGTTGTAGCTGAGACTCCAACCAAGACTTTTTACTAAAAACATATTCCTCTCATACCCTTCTCTTGAGCGCTTTGATTGTTCAAAGTTTGGCGGATTCATCTGCTAAACCTGTGCTGATGGAAACGTCGGTAAACAGCACTGATGCAGTTGCGATAACGTCAGCACTTGTCACCAACTCCGTCAAGCTTCTTCCTTTCCCCCCATTTGCTAAGGTTTTGTTCTGACTTTACTTCCAGAGTGAAACGACGTTAAGACAGAAAGAATCAATAATCATGACTACATGATCGTGCGAGGAGATAACAAGGTACGACACCTCTCACATGTGGCATTCAGGGGTTGAACATGAGGAATATTGCGAGATACACATCTACTAGTTGTATTTGAGCTCAAGCGCAAGGAATTTCCTTCCTTCCCATCGCGACTAGAGCAAAGGGGCTAGGGAGGAGAAGGGGTGGAACGGAGGGGGCATTGACATCTTCTGTTGGAGGGGGATGGAAAGCTCTTTGAGTTGAACGCACTTTGTAACTATCCGAGGGGTCGTTTACCCCTAAAGCTCTCCGTGCTTTCGTACTATTCTGGCGGCTTTTGTGAGTGACCAAAGAATGCGCAGTACAGGTGGAGACAATTGTTTCGTTGTTGTATGAGTCTACCGTGGTGAAGGTCCGTCAGTCTCCTGACACTCGCGCCACGCAGATATGAAATCCCAGTCAGTTTATGTACCATTCCTGGCATCACTTGCAAATGACGACTGTCGCGACTTCTGCAGTCTTCCACTACCCCTTTTGTGTGGTACGCTGCGACGAAGTCTATTCACGTAGCAATTTGGTGGGGGTCTCTTCTACCATACAGTAGCTGGCTTAAACGTTGCAACAGCAGCAGTTTTCTTCATGACTTTGCCTCAAAAATTGTGCAGAACAATCCAAACTGGCAAAATTGGCTATTCTAACTGGTGAAAAGTTGGCGGCTCGTGCACTGCATGTTTCTTTTAGGGGCCATTTCTGACGAAGGAAGTGCCGGAGAGATGGTTGCAGAATTCGCAAGCAAGAATGAAAGACGGACGAACGTCCTTGCGTCCTGCCAGGACGATGTTATCTCCTCATTGTCCTCGGTCGCCTCTGGTTAGCAATTCGTGTGATTGCGGCCAGGGCAACGTTCGGCAGCTTCCGTGCACTCCATTGCACCCTGCGCACTACATGACGAGGGCTTTTTCAGAGAGCTCAGAGTTATCTGGCAGCGAAGAAAGAAACGAATCAGGAAGGTCGGCTACACACACATCGACTACGAGGTGGCAGAAGAATTTGCAATGCTGGCAAAAGTTGTTCTCGAGGCTGCCGACGAGGGGATCCCAAGAATATGCGAGCTACGTCGAACGTGTCGCATATGTGCAGAAAAGCAGAATACTAAATAAAGGCATCAACTGCGTTAAAGTGACTAAGTTACTCATCCGCATTCCTGACCAGTCCAAGGATTTAGGCACAAAAACTCTGCTTGGCGTCGAATGTCAAAAGAAAGAAAAGCGACGATCTGAGGGTATATTTCTGTACGTGTGCGTACTTGGCGAGCGCAGCTGCCGTAAGCAGCCATCGCTGAGCAACGGCGATTAGAAACCCTAGTCGCATATCGAAATATTGGTGGAAGAAAATTGTGTAAGCTGCAAAGCTGCGCAGACTTACGAACGTTATAGCATCTCAGAGACAATGGAGGTTGCAAAAAATCCCCAGGACTCGTAAATTTGAAGCAACGGAGTGCAATTCCTACCTTTTCATAACTCAGAAAGCACAATAGGGTCCGCAACCGTTATTGCGCTGTTCCATTACCGTTCCGATGACGCAGAAAGGCAACGCGACTCAAAAGCGGCTTCAAGAAAATAACGCCTGACTCCAAGAACACAGGACACATATCTGGGCAGCTCATTTACGATCCAGTTAGTGTCTATAACTATGCTTGTCGCCTTCGTCCCAAAACCGACTGCACTACTAAATGCAGTGTGAGCTGATGGCGTACAAGAGTAAAAAGTGTACGTATAGGCACATTTAAAATCTCTCTAGCCACACACATACACACAAATGTTATGTACATACACAGAAAGAAAGAAATGAGACTTCGAGCTGCATATGTCGTTAGTGAGCATTTTCACCGATTAGGTCACGAGGAGCGCAATCCGGGCCTTAGCAACAACGGACGCTCAGCAGTGTACTTCTTTGGTCAAGCAACACTGGACAGCGATGGCGACTGTCTGTCGCCTGATCAGATCCACAAGATTTTTTGTCTGTACAGACAGAGCTTCTGAGCTGGATACAGCACACGCAACTAAGTGAGCACTGCTGAAAGACAGCAAAAATGAGTGTGTGAAATTATATGCAACGTCACACGGGGAAAAAGATACTCCTGAACTGTCGCCCAGGACTGTACTTGACGCAAGCACATGTGAGAGTGATCACTACAGTGCTTCGTTGTAGCACAGCATGGTAGATACGTTCGTCCAATTTGGTCCCCGTATGTAATTATGTGTGTATAGGTGTGTGTGTGTGGGTATGGGTGTGAATGGGTGGATGGATGGATGAATATACGCGTATGCACACAGGACTTGCATACATGTCAAAAGTGAAGCTCACTCTCACATGCGCCACTTCCATCCTATGTGCAAGTCGACAGCTTATAAGATGTCCGTGCGGACCTACATAGATAAGAAGGTGAACGTTAGTCATTACTGCGTCTCTCTTTACGCATGCACTATGCGAAGTAGCGGTAAAACGGTTCCGAGCAAGTTTGTGTCGGGGAATTGGGAGCATAATAACATGAGCTTAGTTACGGTCCCCAAGATGCAATTCCCATTCACCAATTGGTAATAATGTGTGCGCTTTGTACATACGTAAATGGTTGAAGGGCCAAACATCCGGCGTAGTGTCTAACTACTGCGCATATCTAATTTGTTGGGCCTACCCATCCTGCCGCAACAACAGGATTGCATTGAGCAATTTTTCGGCTAACAGCAGTGTACAACATAAGTGCACTTACATCCATAAAACTACTACAACTACATCGTACAACGAAAGTTTTTTTTCGCTGTACTAGTGTGCAACGCATGCGTAGGCAGTCCGCACCATTCTTAATACTTCCACATAGCACTTTTTTTTCTCTTTGTATCCACGACAAGTGGTGGATTACCTAAATGAGTCACTAAACTGACTGTGTGTGATGACACCAGGACGACTTTCCACCAGGCTCTGACCTTCACATGTACTTGGAGGCGTCGTCGTCGACCAAAAACAAAACACGAAACCTTATCGGACGTCTTTCCTCTTCCATGCTTTTGTTACTTCTTCGCACGGCTATTTCTGAATTGGTGTTTAGCTTTCTCTGACCCGTTATTCTACTTTCTCTGTAGCGCCTGCCTCTCTTACCTGACCCCATTCCGTGATCTTGTGCTTAGCGATTTGCTTTATGGCCACCCTGTGCCCGTCGTTGTTCCTGATTCCCGCATAGACGATCCCGAAGCCGCCCTTGCCCAGCGGCGGACCCATGGTGTAAGCTCGTTCAAATGGATCGAAAGCGGCCGCGGCTGCCGCCGCGGCTGCAGCGGCTGCCGCAGCTGCCGCAGCTGCCGCAGCGAATGGGTCCGGTCGCGACGGGAAAGAGTGCAGTGATTGCGATAGCGGCGGCGGACGTGGGTGCATGAAGCGACGGGGGCGTGGAGACCTCGGCCGCGTAGGAGCCGCCAGGGACACAGGGGACTGCGGTTGCGGTAGGAACGAATTTGGCGGTGGCGAGTGCACCAGGAAGTCTGTCTGTTGTTGCTGTTGCTGTTGTTGCTGTTGCGCTTGAGAAGGAGGAGGAGGCCCGTTGAACTGCAACTCTTGCAGGACTCTGGACGGCGGGTGGTTGGTGGCAGCAGCAGCCGTTGGCATCTGATGATACATGGTGACGGGCAGGGAGTGACTAACTATGGAGGTGGTGGTGGTGGTGGCGTCACCGCTTGAGGAGGTCGGGATGAAAGGGGTTATGTTGGGGAAGCCGTCACGCTGAGGACTTTGGGCTGCAATCGAAAAACCATCCTTGATTGGACATGCTGTACCTACGGACGCGTAAGTACATACGCAAGAAGTACAGTACTGCACATGGCTGTGCACACGCAATGCATGCACGATGCACCACGGACACCGTAGCAAGATACAAAGAGCATATTCAGCACATACGTGCATATGTCTGTACATATAAGCTGTTGCATTTTATGTGCACACGTTTCCTTGTACGTACGGACTTATGTGGGTGTAGGCAATACGTACCTCCAGGCGAGGTTTCCATGGCAAACCAGTGGCTCTGTAGTGACTGTGGAGGTGGAAATGCAAATTGCGGTTTTGTAAAGTGCGTACTGTTATTCCAGCTGTTGCAACTTACACCTTCGTCCATTCGTGAGGAGAAGGGAAAAGGCTGGTACAGCTGAGCTTGTTCGCCATTTGTGGAGCCTGAAGAAGGGGACCTGGATGAGGCAGGGGAAGAAGACGACGCCTCAAACCACTGAGTCGAAGAGGCCGAGGAAGATGAGGAAGGGTGCATAATGTGGCTTTTTGCAAGTAAGCCTTAGTAGGATTTTCGTCTTCTCTCCAGCCAAGATCGACGAATCGATCACATATTATCACTAAGCATTAGTCCATTTACAGCGCTGCGTCCTGCTACTGATGCACTTGCATCACTCGTCCAGACGCAGCTGTCGCGTACTTCTGAAGCGCTTCGTTCGACTGTCTCTCCAGTACTGACTCCTCCGCCACCATCACCATCTTCTCCTTCTCCCCCTTCTCCTCCTTCTCGTTCGTCCTCCTTAAACTGTTGTTACTGAGCGCTGCCTCCGCCGCGGCCGCCTCCGCCGTCGCCGCCTGGCCGGCCATCGCCCTCTCTCCCAGCAGGTCGTTGCTCTGAGCGAGCGAGCGCCCAACTTCCAACGGCGTCTCAGCTCGCGATTCGCCGCCAGCGCAACACGTTACAGTCGCCTGAATGAGAAGACGAAATGGGAGGATTTTTGCGTGCACAAGAAGGTCCCTCTCGTCCTCCTCTTCTGGAACGCACAATATCGTGGGGCTGGACAAAAGGCTACATTTCTTCTATAGGCTGACGCACTTACTGTCCGTACTTTTACATTGTACGTCCGTAATTCCTCTGCTGTAGTACAATCTGTGCCTCTGCCTAACACGTTCGACTGCATTGAGAGTGCGGAGTAAACTACTGTACGGATATTTGCAGTGGGAAGGTCATTTTCACGGCTATGAGGAGAGAAAGAGGCTTGGCAGGGCAACAGAGACATCATCTCATCAAAGGGACAGGCAGACGGTCATTTTGACTCACACTGTAGTGCACACATGGCGTTCGTCGTCGTACGTACGTGCACTCAGAGCGGAGGAAACTCGCCGCCCTAGAAAAAGAGGCACAACACTGCTGTGTGGTACGACGCGGAAAAGGAGCTGTTGTCCTCACAGTACGTCGTGTACTGCGTCCAGTCCATAGCTCTCCGCGGAAACTTGAGATGCCAAGGCCGAGCAAGAAAACAAATCTCATCCCTTGCGTGCTCACCTGTCATTTGTCAAGTCTTTGCTCTGTCTCTGATCTGTTCCGACTGTGACTTCAACTTGGAGCGAGGAGTCCCTTGGGAGGGTCGTCGTTTGTAGTCGACAAAGAGATGAAGTCTAAGTCGTTTGGGTCATTCTACCCATTACGTAAAGCCCTTTCTCTCTCAAATTGCCCTTGAACTGAGACTGTCTTTCCGTGGAAGTTGTAGTCATGCTAACTACCAGATTTCTGTCAACCTTCTCGACTCCCTTTATCATCAGAATCGATTACGAGGGTTCGAAGCAATGCAGCTTATCACTAGCAAAGACATCCGGCATTGCCTGGGTATGTAGTGCCCCGCCTATGTAGTCGCCCGCCGGTGTAGGGGGGGGCCGGGGGGGGGGGGGGGGGGGGGGGTGGGGGGGGGGGGGGGGGGGGGG
>JAAUXU010053841.1_pt1 | contig 13763 bp, 10 predicted proteins | sample 7278151 | NCBI WGS metagenome assembly JAAUXU01 (sample SAMN14350113, study PRJNA611818) | marine sediment metagenome | isolation source: surface marine sediment (1.8m) | place: French Polynesia: Moorea | collected 2018-08 | reverse complement strand
CGAAGCTGATCTCGCACCCGGATCAGATCCATTTTGTTTCTAGTATTGAAGCTGGCTGATCCGGACACTGATCACTCCCTCCCCAGCTTAGTGATGGCAGTGGGTCACAACTCTCCGGGTCAAGCCCTAGTCTGGCTTGTCTGGTCTTCCTGGCTCGGTGTCCACCCCTACTGACCTTCTTCTCTCCCCTCCTCTTGCCATAGATAGCTCTGGTCAAAGAAGTACTGTACAGCTATTCCCAGGCTGACCTTTTAGCATTGCTCGGCCATCTATGGTCTGTGTAATGTGGTAATGGGGAACTTTGGACCTTGATTTTGGCCTCAAAACGGCCTCAAATGTAAGGTGTGGCGGGATCAGTTTGAAGCTTGTGATGTTTAGCGTCTGCAGACCGACACACACACACGACGACTTTGCTTTATATATAGATAAGATAAGATATATATATAGATTATGCATCAGTCTCAAGATGTGCAAGTTATGCTGGGTGTTCCAATAACAATGTCATGCTGAGCTCCCAACGCGGGACCAATTGTCCCCCCACCTGGTCTGCACGCCCTACTTTTCAAGGGGCGTGGATGTAGCACACGCTCATTGTCGATGAATGAACATCTGCTCCCCCTCAACATGACCTGTGCCGCAGTCCTCTTCCACGGGAAGAAGGTCCTCAAGGGTTTCCACTGGGTCGACGACCCGTCGTGAAGAGCCATCGTCAAAGTCGCGCGGTAGTGGCCCCAAACCGGACAGAGATGCAGTACAATGCCTCTGCAAAGGCCGCAACACCCGAGGGGGGTTGGAAAAAAGGTCGTTTTGGGGCCGGTTTTGGCAACACCCGGGGGGATGTGGCGAAAAAGACCGTTTGCGCCGTTGGGGCCGTTGAGCCCCCCAAAATGGCCCCAAAATGGGCGTGTAGGATCATAGTGTAGTTTTTTCTTTAACCCGGGCAACGTCGGATGCGCCCGGTGAGAAGCATAAAGTTAGTTATAAGGCTGGTGAGTTTAGGTTTCTCCATGAGGATGAAATCATCATCTTTGAGTCTAATGATTATGACCGTGAAGGCAGGAAGATGAATGCTCAAAAGCAGGAATAAAGAAAGCACAATCATATTAGCTGAGTGCTTTCAAGCTCGTTCAAGGGCTCAACATAGCAGATCAAAGGAATTTGTCAAGTTGGATTTTAGGCAAGTAAAATTTCAGTATACGTTTTTTCCATCCAGCATTGGAATCAGGTATGGCGCACAAAACAAGTTTTGCACCACTTTATTGGGGCCTGGTGTTTGTGTAGCACTTCAGCTATTAGTGCTAATGCTCCAGATCTTGTTTTGCGTAGCATGGAAACAAGTTTCTTAAAGAAAGCAAACTGTAGACCTGCACTGATGGCCAACATGCTAAATCTTTCACGCATTTCTACCATCAGTTTCAGAGGAACTGGCGGCTGCTGTAGCAGCGCTCGTGCCAACAGTAACAGGCCCAGTTGCAACGTCGTGTTGGTGTACAACAATGGAAGCTCGTCCGTCAAGTGCCAGTTGGTCAACGCTGACACAAAGCAATCATTGCGTGCTTTTCATGCAGAGCATCTGGGCACAGACAAGGCCTCCTTGACTGTCACAGACCACAAGAAAACAAGACAGCCTCTGGGGCAGTCAGTCTCACCTGGAGATGCCACTCTTTTAATAGCTGAGCAACTTTCTGGAAGTGCATTTAGTGCTGTGGGCCACAGGGTGGTGCACGGTGGCCCCTACTTTGCCGAACCAGTGCTCATCGACCAAGAAGTGCGTCGCAAGATCAATCTGTGTGCCAATTTCGCACCTCTTCACAATGCTGCAGCCCTTGCAGCAATGGAAGCCCTGGAGGCAAAGTTTCCGGACAAACCTCAAGTTGCTGTGTTTGACACCGCCTTCCATCAGGGATGCTGGAGACCACTTTCACACCCGTAATCCATGCGCACGTGTCAAGTAATGTGTAACTCAACTGATGCTGATGCAGATGTGCACGATGCAGCAAGTGAAAATGGTCTCCTCTGTCTCCTGCAGTCAATTTCTCCATCAGTGTTTCGCTATCCAATACCAGAGAAAATTTACCAAGAGTTCGGTGTGCGTCGATATGGATTTCATGGGAGCAGCCACCAATTTGTCGTGGGAGAGGCAACCAAACTTCTGGAGCAAAAAGGTCTCCAGTCGGAGAAGTTGATCAGCGCTCACCTGGGTGCAGGTTGCAGCCTGGCTGCCTGCGTGAAAGGAAGGAGCGTGGACACAAGGGTGGTCCAGTTTCATAATCAATACACATGTCTTCTTTTATATCCATAAGAGTGAAGCATTATGAAACTGGATTTTGTCTCTTAGCATGGGCCTGACTCCTCTCGAGGGGCTGATGATGGCCAAGCGGTCTGGAGATGTTGATCCATCCATATTTGACATTCTCGCTCGTTCGCGCCTGGGCTATTCCATAGAAGAAACTCTCAACATGCTCAACAGTCAGAGTGGATTGCTTGGAATTGCAGGATCTCAGGACTCACGCCAAGGAAATCAGTCACACACATGCACAGATTAGAAGTACGTCGGTGTTCGTAGTAATACTACCATTGATGAACGTTGCAGGACGAGGGGGGGGGGAGATCAAGATTATGCTGGTGCAACCAGACTTGGCACAAGTTCATCTGTGCATGTGAGGACTGGTGCTACCTCTAGTGGAGTCTGCGGAGGATGAAATGTCCAAGCTGGCGGTGGAGATGTTTTGCTACAAGGTGGCAAAGTGCGCAGCTTCATACATTGCTGCATTGGGTGGGATACCTGATGCCATTGCTTTCACTGCTGGCATAGGAGAAAAGTCCTCCATCAAGAGGGCCAGAATTCTCGAGATGTTGGCCCCCCTAGGATTCACCCTGAACCAGGAGAGAAATGCCAGCAATGGTGTGGGCTCAGACGGCTTCATCACGACAGAAAACAGTGAGAAGGCAGCACTCGTCATCAAAACTAACGAAGAGTTGGTCATTGCACTGGCAACTCAAGATTTGTTGCTACGCCAAAATCAGTCCAAGACTGAATAGGATCCGGTCTTGAATTGCTCCAGTAGCTTCACTTAGTCCTGCGACTGCAAACAGCCACAGTGATGAGCATCTCCGGACTTTGCATATGGCCACACAGCATGAAGACTTCACCGTGAATAAATGCGCCACAAAGCAGACCTTTTACGTCATCCAGATCCATTTGCCAGTGGGTAAAACCGTCATCTCGTGTCTTTATTGTCAGAACGCGTGCCAAAGCGTTTCTCTATCACTCCTTATCTATTACACTGACGTAAGCATTGTTTCTTTCATAAAGTCGGTACATCTTGTTCACACTTTCTGGTCCAGCTCCCTGGATGCCAATCCTCTTTGAGACTTTGATCAATTCATCCTCGAGGTCTGGCCCATCTTCCAGCCACAGCTCGGCTGAAGCAGTTAGGTCGACCTCGTTGGAATTGGCCTTAGTAATGGCCAAGGCCTGGCAAAGCTTTGAAGGTCCGCTGCAGAGATGCTTGCGTTTTAACGGAGAGCTGCGTTTCTTTGATCGGTGGGCCGTCATCTCATCGATACCGTCCACAGGCTCAAGTGCGCGTATCAGCACGCAACCACCTTCCTCTGAAAAGATGAGTGTGTCAGCAACGACGTAACAACGTCAGCGTGAATCCAAAATGTCGAGCCTTTGCCACTCACCCGACGTAGAAATGTTGAAGCAGAAGTACATGCCGTATATGAAGTAGACATAAGCAGTCCCGGGTTTCATGAACATGGCGCCATTCCTCTTGGTCTTTTTGTTCTTGAAGCTGTGCGAGGCCTGATCTGTGTTCCCGGGATACATCTCTGTCTCCACGATCTTGCCCCTGAGCACGGCACCGTCTGGCAATCGGCGGCAGAGCAATTTGCCCAACAGCTTCTTTGCCATGACGCTGCTCGAATGGTTGAAGAACGACTCCGGTAAGCGACTGGCGCTAGCCATGGCTTTTCCCTAGATTAATCTTTCTGAAGGTGAGATTGATCCGGACTTCTCTGCAGCGCTTTCTGGGAGGCAACGCGTGATACCAGTGCTGGTTGGTCGGAGGTCGCATGAGCAACAGTGATCCGTCTTTCAGGACCAGAGTGACCTTGTCAATTTTAGCCGAGCTCGACTTTTTTCTGGCTGATTCGTGTTTGAAGTAGAAGTCCCTCTCCGCGCCCAGGGTGAGCGAAGCGATGGGAGCATCAATATCCAACTCCTTCTCGTCGTCCTTGTGCTCTCCTATATGATCACGGCCGTCGGCGTACCTGTTCACCAGCACCAGGTTGTAATCAATTCCGGCGGCTCTCTGGACCAGCTCTCTCAGCTCCTGCAAGGCCGGCGTCCACGCCTTGGCCCGGACAGACGTTCCGGAGAAGCTGTAAGCGACTCCCGGGTCGCCGTACCCTGCCTGCTTGCGGGGAATTTGGTGCCAGCGGCCGAAGACACGAACCCTGCTCTTAGACGAGTCCTGGTACTCTACTTCCTGCTCCAAGCGACGGAAAAAGTCTCTGGACTGACGCGAACGACTGGGAAACAAGTTGGTCAAGGAGAGCCTGAGCTGCGGGGCCTTGTCGATGTGGGTCCACTTGACAAGGTCAACCTCAGCGTCCTCCCCTCCTTCCATGAGGTCCCAATGACATGGGAAAACGACTGCAACCGTCTGAGGCTTGGGTCGTGAATATTCTGGATGTTGACGTCCTCTTGCCTGATCCTACACTTTCTAGACACCTCATAACGTTTTGGCCGGCTGAAGTTGAGCTGATTTGTTGTGACGTAGTGACCTAAACAGAGAAGGCGGGAAATTTAAATAGAAAAGAATAAAATTGAGGAGATATTGCCATGTGTAGTGAATTTTCCGCCAAAACATGTGAGACAATCTCATTCCACCTTCGGCAAGATTTCAGGGGTAGAACTCAATGAATCCCGCTTCAGGGACAAAGTCACTGGAGTGAATTTCGTGGCGACGTCGGAGAAGCCCCGTCTCGGGGATGTCGGCACAGTTGTCGCAAAATGTTTTAGCCCGTGCTGAATGATTCGAGACCCAAGAAGTTGTCGCAACAGTTTCCGTTGTCCCTGTCCCTCGTGGCGACGTTAAGGCGAAGCAGAAGAGACTTATGCGAACCGAACAGGCCAGGCAGATGAAAGTCGCCAAGGATACAGAAGCGTCTACCAATACATTCGCTGAGAGACTCGGAGCCGATGTCAGTCGCAACAGCAGATTACCTCAGAAAACTTGAGCCCTCTGCAGGCAACCATGCGCCTTTGGGTCTCTGCGGAAAAGGGAGTGTTCAATCCACCGGTGAGCAAAGCCGGCCCTCGTTACTTCCGTCCCGTCCGTCCCGCGTTGACGAAATGGGCGACCATCACGGCATGACATCTGAAGTGGGCATGGACAACAGCTGCAAATCCGTCGTGCAAGTGAAGAGCCACTTTGAGTCGACGCGTTGGACGGGAAAGAGAAGTACATTGGTCTCTCAAGCCTGGCGCCAGACGAGCCATTCAACGTGCCCCTCCGCAAGGTCTATTCCCTGACCTATGAGTTCCATTGCCAAGTCTGTGAGGGGCAGAACTTAGGGCTGGAACCCTGGAGGAGTTGATAATGCAAGAAAGCCACTCTCTCCACCTACACCGCACCAACAAGGTGCGGTCTTATCGAATACAGCAGCATTTATGATCTTTCATACTTTTGCTTTAAAGGTTGGGGCGCCCAATATCTTCTTGGATGTGAAAGGGATTCACGAGGAGATCTTCCCCGAGGAAATCGTCCGAAAATCCATCCGTCCACTACTCATAGTCAGAAACTGCGTACCCGTGACACCGCACTACGGATTCAACAGCAACCCTGACAACCTATTCTGGGTGGAACCCACGTACAACGTGTCTGCCTCATTACTTCCGTCCCCATGTTTAAGGTGAGCAACTTCTGCGACACCGACTGGACATGTTCGCAGCTGATGGAAGACTACGTGCCTGAGTTGGGTACTTGGACACTCATCTCTGACGCTGTCAGAGACGACAGAGACGTGGCAAAAGCCTGAACTTTTGCCTGAACATCAACACCACATCAAGCCATGGGATGCAAGTGAGCTCTGTCTATGCACCCTCCTGGATGGTTAACAAAACTGGCAAGACTCACCGCGGGCAGGACCCTATTGACATCATTTGCTCCTCATGTTCTCATTCACTGCGAGGTCAGCGTCTAGGAGGAAGACGAAAGTGTCTTTGGGCATTGAGGGTAGCACCTGGTCGGAGCCATTTACTTTGGATACCATCGAGGACGCTGGGAAAGATTTTTGCTAGGGACAAGAGGATAAGACTATTTGAAGACTATTGCTCCCTGAAGTGTCGGCGTGAACATCCCAATGAGCAAGTCCAGCCTCACTACTTTACACCGTTCTCCATCACCTCGAAGACGTCGAGGTGACTACTCCATATCTATCGTCGAGCTGACACCGCTAGCGGCTGAAGGCCGTCAGCACCCGTCTCACACCCAAGAGGTGCCGCCTGGAGAGAGCATTCCCTTCTAGCCTGACTACGGCGCAGATAAACTTGTGACCTTTGTCACCGGCACCAGTGAAACGACTGCAGCTTTCTCACTGTTGGCAGAGCATTCCCCACTTCTCAAGGTTGGCGATCGCTACGGCGCGATGCACGTGAACTGCCAGATATCGAACTCAGAGACTCTCCTTTCGCTGTCATCCTATTCCCCCGGTCTCGCCCCTGTTTACCGAGTCAACAGTACCAGGAGCATCAACATCAGGCGCTATCAAGTTTCATTCCCTGTTGCGTTCGCTGGACTTTACAACACTTTTTGCATGCTTCCATGTACTCATTTAGTACTCACTTAGATCAACAGCCAATTGCGTGGGGGTCGCTTCGTCGTGACGCCAGTGGTGCACATTAAAATAGGCAAAGGCTTGATCAGTGCCCACTTGGACCTCTTGAGGAAGCGGAGATCTTGGATAAAGACCTCAACGGAAGAGGAGATCCCAGAGAAAGACTATGAGGGATTCCTCAGGGAGGACCTGGCTCTGGTGGCTACGCCTCTTCAAGTGATCTCCAAGTTGCAGGTCAGTCCTTATTAGGACGATTATATGACATCTTTCATCCCAGGTGACCGCCTTGCCCCGAACAGACCAAGGGTCAGGACTTCTTCCACTATCTCTGCAAAAAATCCACCACACTTTCTTCTCGCCCAAGGTGAAGCAACAGAGCTGCCGTTCCAACTCTCTTTCAGTCTTTTTCTCCGGAGTCTGGGTGTGACCATGTCTGACATGGACGACGTCATCGTCAGGCTGATGGAACTTGAGCGAAGGAACATGTTCTGCTCTCAAGAGAACTTATTATCTGACGATCACCACACCCGTCAGGCTGTCAGGCTGGTAGGAAGTGTAGGCGGACCCAACGGGGGACTCGTCGACTGTGCTGCCGGGACTTTGGACTCAGAAGCCACGATGCGAGTGGGACCAGCCAGATTTCTCCACCCGGACGGCGTTGTCAGAGACTACAATTTCGAAGAGACAACGAGATCTGAGGAGGGAGCTAAGAGTAAATTGTAGAGAGCCAAATTGGTTACTGAGGATGAGTTTTGACTTATACTTACGTGGTTACTTACGTGGTTTCTGTTTGGAACACTTTGATAAGCATTTCATTTTTCTCTGTTTTTTCTCCCCACCTTTGGCTCAGACCGAAGTACTTCAGAAGATGCCACTGAAAAATGTTGTATTTTAGAAAATTAACATTCTGCACGTCGAAGTACCTCAGAAAATTGTTGTTCATGGTGTATTGCATCATAAAGTGCTGTAAGATAGCACAGGATGAATTTTCTATGCACTACGTATGTGGTTGCTACTTACGAATCTTGGATAACACTAAGATCTAGACATGTCTTGCGGTCATGCTTTGTCCGGTCAGAGTTGCCATCGTTCAGGTATCTCAGCTTGGCCGCCTCAGCCCAAGAATAACCCTGGGCTACAGAGTTTTTCCATCCGAGTTTAGTCAGACATAACCATAGGCGCAGGTCCATGTGTCTACAGGCTGCAATGAGGACCCTGGGCGCAGGGCCCTGGAACTCCTTGGGGAGCTTCTGGAGCTTTGTCAATGATACGTAAAGAGGTCACGCACCCCAAAATAAACCACTTTTGCTCTTTTAAGTGATGACAGTTCACTCTGGGTGCTCCTGTCTGGAACGGAAACGGCAGGGGCAAGGGCAAAGACGAAGGCAGTGGCGGCCTCGTCCTCGTCGTCGTCCTTTTCGTCGTCGTCCTCGTCGTCCTCGTCCTCGTCCTCGCCGGTGACAGCTATGTGTCCAGCTGTGATGCTGTCGAGCCGAGCTAAGTTAGGTTTTTAAAAGTGTCTCTCTATTTCGGCATCGTCGCGCCGAATATTGCAGTATTTTACTTGGTGCAATTGGAGTGAACTGATTTCTGCTACGCATAAGGATATAGGAGAGCTTTTCCCTAATCTCAAAGTTTATTGCTACACCATAAGAGTTCCATATTATAACATTAAACCAGCCGAAGAGAAAGCTGCTTTGGGTATGAAACGGAACCTTACCCCAAGGTGCTACATGGAGCAATATGCAATGAGGCCCGTGTTCGAGCCCGGCTCGTCGTTATTGATCTAGCCTCTGTCAAGGTCACGTTAGGTTGCACTAGAATGATTTAGATACGGCTTAGGTTAGTCCTTTGTTTTACTTCCTTGCCATTTTCTGACAGGATGGAGAGAGATTGCGATAATTTTTCAGGAAGACGCCCTTAAACTGAGACTGGAACTGTGAGATGTTGTAGTGACAGTACAACAGCTCACTACGCTGGACTCACTTGAGTCTCTTTACAGAGTTGTAAAAGTTTTTGCTTTGAAAAGTTAAACACTTGCAGACCGGCCTTGCCAGCCAATTCAGCCCATTCCACTCTTTTTCGCTTCGCCTCCGTGAATTTTGGCCAAATGATCGAGCTCAAAATTTTGGACACGTAACTCTTATGTTCGTTGGCAACCCTTCAACCTCCGTGGCCTTTTCTCAGATTACCCTTCACAGGTGATGCCAATTGGGCGACTTTTCGCATAAAATGACGTATTTTTCACCAGTTGTGCGCTCGTCTGGGTCATTTTGAATACGACTTGGGTGGTTTCTGGTGAAATCCTCTATTCTCAAATGCAGGGCTAGAAGTTCTCGGTCTGCAGTTTCAAAACCTTCTGGGAGACAAGACCCTCTTGGACCTGGGAGACAAGACCCTCTTGGACCTGGGGGACAGGGCCTACGGTGTTTCCTCTCCATGAGGCTGTGACCGAGACGACGATGGAGCCGCCCAAGTGGCTCTTGTTCCTTGTAAGTTTGCGAAAACTCACGGAGGTGCTACGCAGGAACGACTACGCCGGTCGGGCCGAGTGGTAGCAATATAGCTCCGGCCCAGCCAAGGTTTCTAGTGCCTAATCCGGGATCCTGCTTTTCTCCAGCTGTCGGCGACGTTTAACCTGTCGGCGGGAGAGCTCAGCGCCCAGGAGTGCAAAGACGCCGGCTTCAACCGCGCGGAGCTTCTGTGCTCCTCGTGCAACGACCTGAGCAGGTTTAACCTGAGACATCTGTCTGAGAATTGCTCGGAATGCTGCAAGGACGACGGCGGAAAGTTGCACGCTCAGGTCAAGTATCCAAAAGCTGTGCTGGAAGTGTGCGGATGACGACTGGGTAAGAATTGTGCTCGTTTCAACCTGTGCCTCGTCCTCCTGCTCACTTCCTACTTCTCTCCGTAGGAGCATATCCTCAGGTGCAGGCCTTTATTAAAAGTGACCGCCCTGAGAGGTGAGTGGAACAAATAGTTGTCCTTTGTACACGTTCCGGAACTGAACTTTCCTTCCCGTGTAGATATCCTGGACTTACCATCAAGTATGTCAGAGGAGCTGACCCCATCATCAAGCTTCTTGACGACGAAGAGGAGGAAGTCGAGGTGCGTAAAAATGACTTCAAAGCATTTCAACGATGTCATCTTTAAGCTTCTTCCTACAGAGCTTAGCAATCGACAAGTGGAACACGGATTCAGTGGAAGAATTCCTGGACTTGTACCTGGAGGTTGGAGATCATGCAACTCCTTGAATGGACTGGATTGCCATGACTGAAATGACGCCTGTGATGAAAAGTTGCCATCATGGGCCGATGCTGCCACCTCAAAATAAAGTCCCCAAGACTGACAAATTGACCACATTTATTGACTAGACAACGAAGACCAACATCTCAATTGATTTCTACATTTAAGTTCTCTATGACTTCAAGGTACGTGACCAAAAAAGAAAGAAAATGCGAAAGCTATTGATCTACATACCATAATCGTGTGTGTGTACGTGTACATACGTGTGTGGTAGGACGTTAAATAGCCGTAGTGTTTAAAAGAGGTGAGAAACGATTCATCAATTGGCACTGTTTGTCCCCCCAGAGCTACCGCCGCCACCGTCGACGGTCCCGTAGATCTTTCCTGCCTTCTTCAGCCCCGCCAGCAGCTCGTGCGAGCACTTGAGCGCCGTCCGCAGCGAAACTGACCATTCCTTCAAACCGATCTCGTCTGGGTTGGTGAGCACCACCTTGCCGCCGTCGCGCAGCTTTAGAATGATACACTGCTCGCTCTTCACCTGGATGAGATCGGTGTTGATTTCTTCGATCTGGTCCATGAAGGTTAGCTCGGGCTTGTTGTTCTCGGAGTACAGCTCTAACCGGTTGGGGTACAGCTTGGCGTACCTGGTCTGCCAAGCGGAGCCAAAGGGACCCCCTTGTTTCTTGATGTAGCCATGCAAGATGCAGTCGGAGTCCTTCTCGTCTCCCGACCCCGTGCCAAATTTCTTCTGCTTGGCCTTTTTCTTCTGTTCAATCTTGTCGCAGTCATGATTGATGGTGTCGAACACTGTGTCTGCCACTTCGGCCTGCCAGCGCTCGGAGATCACCAGTGGAAAGTTCTTGTACAACTCCTGGTCAGACTCCGTCAGTTTGATGCCTTTGAGGAAGAAGTGGGATTAGAAGTGCTATAATGGATGATCACAGCACAAACTGTTGCCATGTATTATACCTTTAGTGTCTTCCTCGTCGAAGGATCCAATATCGAACGCGTCTGCAGCGTTGACCTCTCCTCTTGGGGGAATAAGCGGTGGAGGATACTTTTGCTGATATACCTGATTCCAATCAACGCCTCTGAAGAAAGGGTGATCCTTGAGCTCATCGGATCCGCCGCCTTTGCAACCTAGTCGCTTGTCGACGTCACGCTGAAACAATACGAGAAGATCAGATCCGTGGACTCCACTTGAGTGATCGCTGAACAGACATGGTAAATGAGGTCAAAAATCTCAATTCATACCTGTAACAGGCCTTCGAGAAGCGTCCTTAGCTCTTGCGAGAAGCTGTCCGGCAGCTCTACATTCATGGTAAGCGTCATCCTATCGATTTCGTGCTTGTCCTTTGTCTTGTGCTGTCTGAACGGACTGTGTCCCTTTAGCAGCTTGTACAGCATGCATCCGAAGCTAAACCAGTCTGCCGAAGAGTCATATGCGGTGCCTTTGGAGAGGACCTCCGGCGCCATGTAGCCATGGGTACCCACTGAAGCGTGCGGCTTCTTTTTGCTGAAGTCGCAAGCCAACCCCAAGTCGGAGATCCGAACGTGGCCGTGCTCGTCCAGCAAGATATTGGCAGGCTTGAGATCCCTGAAATCAGACTCGCTGGGTAAACGTCCAGATCTGTGACGCTGTCATCGCTCATCACACCAACATTTATCACCTGCACTGTTCTCCTCTCTCTTACATACGTGATATTCCTCACCTGTACACGATGAATCGCCTATGCATGTGCTCGAGTCCTAATATCACTTCTGCGGCATAGAACTTCATCTCGTTTTCGTTGAACACGCCGTGTTGCGCTAGGTGATAGTGCAGGTCACCGCCATTCATGAGGTCGAGGATGAAGCACAGTTTGTCGGCCGTGTGGAAGGCGTACGTCATGCATACGATGAAGGGGCAGTCTTGCCCGGTGCTCACCAGACTCAGCATGATACGCTCGTTGAGAGCCAGCGTCTCTCCCTGCTTCATTTTGATGCGCTTCTTGTCGAGACACTTCATCGCGTACATCTTTCCCGTGTCGGCCTTGCGGCAGCCGTACACCTCGCCGAAGCCGCCGCGGCCTATGATACGGTGTACGGAGAAGTCGTTCATGCTCAGTTGGATGTTCAGCTCCAGGTTCTTCCACTGACAAAACCGGGTGAACTTGTCGCTCTCCACGAACTTCTGGAATATGTTGCCTCGCAGATAGGCAAAGATCTCTTCGACATAGGGCTCGAAGAGATTCTGCGGAGGAGCCTCACCCTTGGCTAACTGACGCTGCACAGACTCTGCCGAGGCCTTGCTGTATAGATTCGAGTTGGACAGCAGCTCGCGCATGACAAACGTGTCGTAAATTTCACGAGCCTTCCTTCTGCGCTCTTCGCCGCCATCGATCTTCTCGTAGCGCTTGATCTCTTCGTAGAACTTAAACTGAGGCACCTGTTCCTGAACCACGTTTTGGCAAAAGTCGCGAAAGAGCAAGTAGCCCAGACGCTGGTTGAAGATCTTGTCGAACTGGATGTCTCCCAGCTTGTCCAAGTACCGCACCATGACGCTGCGAACGCTCGGGTCCGGCAGAACGATCTTCTTGCTTGCCCTGGCTGCCGGTGTGCACTTGCTCTTCTCCATTGCCATGAGGTAGGACACGTCGGCTAGCACGGCCTCCAGGTCCGCCATCTTGACGGGGTCTTCGGACCGTGGACTCAGGGTCTAAGGCGGCGGATCAGGCGCAGGAGAGGTGACATGCCGAGGAGGCGATGGCGTAGACGGCGACTTTGGAGCTGGAGGCGGGCGGCCAATGGAAGTCGCAGGATTGCCCAGTGTTCTTTTTCGGTCGTCGGTCGTCTGCTGTATGACTGCACTAGCTCGCTCGCTGCTGCCTCCCTTTGCGCTCGCCTGGGCGTTCTGCTGCTTGCACTCCTGCTGCCTCCTCAGCCGCCCAGCTCAGATAGAAAGATCCCCAAGGCTAGCTAACTTGCTTTCCTTCTACTAGGCCGAGGCAGACAAGAGGAGGAGGGCGAAGGTAAAGCCTCAAGCCCGTCCGGCCAGGACATGGAAGGAAGACATGTTCATGGGCGCGGCCGTCGTCGCCGCCGCCGTCGCCGTCGCCGTCGCCGTCGCCGCCGGCCACGGAGGCCGCCTCACCGCCGTCCGGCGGGGCGCTACGTTATGATAGGCACAAAAGGTACGACACAAATACTCTCCATATGCGCATACTCAACGTATCGACGACGTACGCATGTGCAGCGTGTGAGCGCAACCGGTGATACCCAATGGTCAGCGCGTCCTTGACGCCGTCCTCCGAGTTGACGTCGACGACCCAGCCGCTTCAGACGAAGCTTTCGTTCACGTTGCTCTACTGATACATACGAAGGCGAACCAATGGTGGCGTTTATTTCCTCATCGGCTTCATTTATACACTCATTCAGACAAGGAACGAGGATCTCGACGACGGGGTCCACGTCTTTCTTTATGATACAAGCTACTACCGGTACACCTTCATAGCAATTTTAAAGCAGCATCACAAGTTAATGTTTCGTGGTTTCTCGGTACAGAATCAGAATGTCGATGGCGGCTGTACGCTTCTTTCTTTAAAGGATCTTAATGTATAATTATGTTCTGCGGGTTGTTGTAGTTCTTGATGGAGGTGGGGAGGTGGGGGAATGGGAGGAAAGGGAGG
>JAAUXU010173008.1_pt1 | contig 13764 bp, 12 predicted proteins | sample 7278151 | NCBI WGS metagenome assembly JAAUXU01 (sample SAMN14350113, study PRJNA611818) | marine sediment metagenome | isolation source: surface marine sediment (1.8m) | place: French Polynesia: Moorea | collected 2018-08 | reverse complement strand
CATGTTTCTTTACAGATGGAAACTGCTTCATCTTGCCATGTTCAAAGCAGGAGAGAAGATGTGCCCTCATTCCTGTTTTGTTGTAAGTAACCTGTGATGCGTCAATTCCCTGACACAAGTCCACTGCAAATGCAATGACAAAACCCCCACAATCATTTGCATTGTCCTGCTGGCTTGGTAGAGGTAATTTGATAGAGCATCCCTGCTGCCTGCCTACTGCTTGCTGCTGCAGCCGCCGCAGCCGTTGTCATCCCCATCAGGGCACACATGGGTGTGTATCCTGTGGTCCTGAGCAAAAAGTCCAGTGAGACAAAAAGTCCGGTGAGATGAAAAATCTGGTGAGATGAAAAGTCTGGTGAGACAAAAAGTCCAGTGAGATGAAAAGTCAGGATGAGTGAGATGAAACTCTTGATGATGACATAAAAATACCCAATTTAATGTTATTGGACCCCTGCAAGAACTCGATTTAGTAGTAGTTCTTATGTCCTTTGATGAAGAGGAGGAGGCAGTAGCATCTGAGGGTGACAATGATGGTGAACACAACGACAATGATCTCAAGCTTGAAGCCAGAGAGTGCATTAAAGCTCTAGCTGAGGTCCGTGCATTCTGCCAGCAGCAGGAGTTCAAGGAATCTGTCCATGTGAGCCTAAAGACAATTAAAATTAGCTGCATCATGGAAGCAAGTGATTCCCTTGTCCCCAAAAGCGCCTGACCAACTTCTGTAAGTTAAGACTATTTTGCTGTTTGATTTGTTGGGAAAGTAAAAACAAGCTACTGAAAACTACATCTGTGACAGTTTTCTTGAATAACCCGATTTAACAATATATCCATCCAATTTAATGATAAGTTTGGCGCTGACGGAAAATATCGTTAAATAGGGTGTGGAGACTGTGTTGAAACCCCAATTTGTCCGATAAGCAGTTTCGACTGAAGCCATTGTTATCTGATCTCCTAAAACCATCGAATACGCTAGCAAAGAATTTACCGCGCTCTTTTTGGATCACCCCGTATTTACGCTAGGCTACTTAATATCTACTGTCATCCAGTACAAAGCCATTCAAATACACAGACTATATGGAAGTGCTTCAGCGCCAGGGTTAGAAGGGGCTGAGTAAGTACGTACCTGATATTGACTTAACTCTGGCAATGTCCAAACATTTTTTTATGCTCTGTATCATAAAGATGGGTTTTAAGAAAGACTGAAAGTACTGAAAGTTATTTCATCAAGGCGACAGCAGCATATTTCAACATGTTTCTTTTGGGGGCCAATTTGGCCTTTTTCTCGCTTTCTGGGTCAGCGAATCGTATTTGTTTGGAGCCAGATGCGTCCTCGAATGACGAGAAAATGGGTCAGACGCCGACGACGGCGACTCCAACGACGCCGCTGACGGTGACGGTGACGACGACGACAACGACGACGACCATAAAAGTTTAAAATTGGGTTAAGGAAAAACAAAAATAAAAGCCAAGGGGCTCCTCTTTGCCTTTCCACTGGACCCACCATAGAAAATCTGAAGCCATTCGGATGCTAGTACAGGGTGCGTCGGAATTGGTAGGACAAGGATCACCTCAAATATTGCTTAAACCCCGACAACGCAGTCAGACGAAGACACGCACTGATACCAACAAATGTAGTGGTGAGCAGTCAGACAAAATTATGCTAATCTGCGTAGTGTCAGTCCAGCTGATCAGATTCCAGCACCTGGTAATCCTGGCCAAGGTACTGGTGTGCTCCTCGCAGGCAAAATAACCAAAGCATGTAGCTGCATCCTCAAAAACACATCCCACGTTCAACAAATGTGTTTCTGCATCACAAACAATGCGTTGACACACCCTGTGGGTCTCCATTGCGGAGTCCGCTTTCTTTTCCAGAAGATTCTTCCTCTCCAGACTTCCTTCTCTTCCTCTGCGGACCAGATTTGTGTGGCAAATTTGATTAAACCAAAGCGAAGCTCTGATGCCATCACCTACGGCTCTGTGTCCACTTTAGCAAATGGGTAGTAATTCTGGACAATTCTGTGCAGGATGATTGAGATCTTTGGTGGCTGACTTCAATGTTACAGTGCTGTTCACAGCTGAAATTTGTCCATATTTCTGTCTGAGACTCCTGCTTTTCAACCTGACATGGTGTTTGGCCTGATGTTGAGCGAGTGGATGGAGGAGGTGACGAATACTTGAGCACTACTTAATAACTTCTTGACTTTGTTCTCCAGTGTCTTAGACACATTGCATTGTATGCATCATAAGTGGAATGAGACCAGGCCTCAGGCCAGGCCTTTGATGGATGCCCAAATCAGGCCTGATTTATCGTGACCACCCTGCACATGAGCACTACAATGAGAGCGGATGTGGTTGTGGCGCAGAGCAAAACAGCACCATTGTTCTCTCTTGCACCCTATACAGAAGCAACTGATAGCAGGATTGGTTTATTTTGACAATCATTAACTTTGAGAGAATGTATCTTCATCATAAATGCAACAGAAGTGGAGTAAGGCCAGTCTTCTCAGCAATGCCCAAATTGGTCTACATCCTGTACATGGGGGATTATCACAAAAGCACATGTGGTTCCAGTTGTGGCTGTAACTGTGACGGTGGCTGTGATGGTTGTGTGCACAGGGCAAAACGGCAGCATTGTTCTCCTTTGTATCCTTACCCCCTCTTTGTGGTGTCCCTTTTTGTTGTTCTCCATGGGGAGGGACTAAGTTAAGGCCTCTTGACACACCCATAATTTGAGGCATGCATCATAGCATGATGTTTTGAGGGACAGATCAGCTTTGCCAACTTTGATGGACACAGCTGAAGCAGACTCAGTGAATACGTATGCGCCAAGGAGAGCGCGCCTTAAGAGCAAAGTGAGGCGGAGTAGAGAGGGGTTTCCCAAAACAATTTATCTCTCTCGCTCCTTGTCAATGATGAGAACTCTCTGGAGGAAAATGCAATCACACGGAGAGAAACAAATCTTAGATCTCCACCGTCCCCGTCATGCAAGGTACGCACATGTTATGTGCAGGAACACAAATAAATAGCATTGGAGATTTTTGTCTCTATCCTTCTCTGGCTTTGGGGGAATCTGCCTGAACCGAACACAGGGTGCGGAAGAATAGTGTCACTCACATGAAGAGTACAGCAAATGAGGAGGATCCCTTCAAAGGTTGGAAAGAGCCAAGAAAATCTTGGAATGCTACACATGTGAATACTAACGTATAGCCAGAAAATTGTGCCACTTAATACTACCAAGTCAGCATTAAAGTGAGTTTTTAAAAGTGTTCAGAACTCATCCCATTTTTCAGTGAAGTTTGCGGTTGAAGTCAAAATGTCTCAAAGTGCTGCCCATGTTGCTTTTGCTGCAGTCGTATGGGTTTGGGGCATGCCAGAGTTGGTCAAAGGCAATGGGAACCTAAATGTTTTGCACCCTGCACACCAAAACTTTCTCGTCAACATTCTTCACCATTTCTTCGTGCTTGATGTTAAGAAGCCTGCTGTTTTTTAAAGCTAAGCGATGAGTGATACTATTCGTGACGCATCCTGATAATGCTCCTAGCGTCGGTGCACGTGCACCGGACTTACTTTTTGTACGTACATGTTTTCGTCATAGAGCTTTTCTTTCCAGCATTGCCAAAATTTAACGATCTAATGGCATACCGCCATTAGACAAGACCTTCTCCATCCCAAGGCTCGCCAAAAGGGGCGCAGCTGGCGGGGTGCAAAGTTTTTTTTGCAAGGGGAGTGATGATGGCAGCGGGGGGGAGGGGGAGTAAAAAAGAGAAATTTTGCCAACTTGCCAGTCTTATAAATCCCTTAGAACTTTCATGTACTGGACAAGGATTAGGCTGAAATTTCTCTCATTGTGGCAAGTGCTGAAGGGGTCTGAGCCGACAGAGGTGGATTCACAGACATCCTGAGAATTCCAACAGTTTCTGAGCAACGTCAAACTTTTCAATGTCATTGCTATGCGCATAGCAATGGAGAGAACAAGTTGAGGAACCTCCAACGATCAAAAGAATTTGGAAGAAGAAAGAAGTCATTGCTGACACATCAGCGTTGCTGGACGATTTTCTGAGACTCGCTCAGACACCGATATCGAGGGGTAACAAGTGGCACACAGAATGGGAATCTCTGTTATGTCAGAGATAGTTTTATCGATTTCCGGAAGTTCTCTCCTTTTCCCAGCAGCTGCCTTAAACCCTTTTTTACGCTGTCTGACACTTTGATTTGATTCGTACGGGGTGGATCAGAAGTCTTCATTGGCAACTGGCAACCCTGATGCACTCAGACACAATCATGCCCTGGTATGGCCTTAGTTGGAGTGAAGAACGCATCCAAAGCACGTAGAGCCCGGATTATCATTGAGGCTGAAGGAGAGCAAATCGAGGACGAAGGATTAATTCGTCCTCGAGAAAAGATGAGATTCCTTTAAGGATGAGCACGTGTATAATATCTTATTCAAATACATTGCATGCATAATTGATGGTCCACGTGTCTTGCTGGACACAAATTTCCCTTGTTTCACCTCATGAGACCGCAGCTGCATGGACGGCCTTTAGAGGTCGCATAGAGGTCACCGTTGAGACTAAAGGGGGACGCATCGAGGCCGAAATAGTTATTCAGCCGCTAACTCATCCAGTTCGGGGGAAGTGAATTGGAAGATCTTAAACGCAGGGTGAGAATCAATCAGTTATAGACAGCAATGCCAGATGCCGGTAAATTCGCAACAAACTCTGTAAATATGCTGAATTTGAGTTTCACGGTCTAATCACCATTATAGCATTGTTTTGGCCTACATCACCGTGGACACGAACATGGAGCCACACATGGTCCGTGTCCCCCTGTGAGACAATTTGCTAGCGTCTGAGGTCTGACTTTCGCGAACAAGGCCAAACTGAATGAAAGTCAGCTAAAATAATAAGATGACCCTGTTTCCCTGCAATAAAGGTTCATTCGTGTTTTTATTTTTTCAACGCTGTACTCATGGCTTAAAAATACACTCATCTCTAGTTATTGCCAGCCATCGATTGAAGCACACGTAGAGGCCATCACGAAGGTCGTCATTGTTTTTAAGTGCACTGCACTAAAAAAAAAAGTGTTGATGATTTGTGATAGTGCTACTACGTGATACCAGTGATACTACATTTCTGGGCAGCAAAAAAGCTCTTCATGCACTGTTCAAATTCTGCATCAGATCACGCTACAGTCACTTCGCTTCACGGCCCGATATTTAGATTTGTCCCTTGGAACCACCCTGTGTTAGGGAGAGCCACACTGAAAAGAACAGCTTTCAAACGAGCAGATTGAATGATGTAGCGGATTTCGCACAAAAAGGGAAGAAGAAATGGCATCAGTCATAGGGATGCATCGAGCCAGGCTCGATACTAGGAGCTCGACTCGACGATTTTTCCCTGGCTGGGCGAGACTTCTCTTGTGCTCGAAGATGGCCCAAGTCGAGCCCTTATGAAACCTCTCTGGCCTGCCTTTAACTTGAAATGTCGAGAAGACTCAATTTTTTTCGAGTCTTCTTCAATGTTTTCGCACACTCAAGGACAGAAACGTTCCATCAGTCTGGATTGTCTCATGGAAGTGGTCAAAGAGGGCTGAAATTGCCTTGCAGGTCTTTTAAACGGATTGAAAAGGCCACCAAAGTTGTTGAGTCCTTCGCGATTTTCGAGCTTTGTTCGGAGCTCGGAATATCCCCAATGAGTCAACATTGTTGAGGATTGATTATGCTTGGCCCACTCCTCCCAGCCCTTCCAGCCCCAAGATGACCAGCTGATGGAGAAGGATCAAGGCCAGGAAATGGGAAAAGGCTTTTGCCACGAGCCTCCAGGAGTAGCCGCACGGCGGACAAGTCTTGTACGCCAAAGCCCAAAGCGTACAAAACTCTTTGGCTTCTCGAGAGCAACAGCAGAGTTAGTTTCCTGAGCGATCGCAGACTCAGCAACGGACGAATTTGGGCAATTTGAACCAGACTGTAAGGATAAGAAGACTCAGAGGAGTGACTACCTGGCGAATGCTGAACAGATCTGAGGTGGCAACCCTGATCACGGAGTGAACACCTTTCCTGTGCCAAACCGCTTTGGCTACATGATCCTGGCAGCGTGGCAACACTGCTGCGAAATGTTGTGTCAACGGCCGTGATCTAACACTTATCTACTCGCAGATTTTCACACTTTGTTGGATTTAAAACTGCCATAACTCCTGTAATAATATCCGCAGACAATCAATGCGACACCTTCGGTTAAGAAAGTAGCTTAAACTGCAATGGATGATGTTATTCCAGCATGCTGTGGCCTCCCTTGGTATCCGAGCTTTACACGCACATCAACGTGTCCCCCCATGGCCACTTCTCCTGTAAAATTCTTTGTTCGATCAATGCTGTATCTGAAAATTCATGCCAAACAAATGTCCCGGAAACGCCCCTAATTTTTCTGCGATCCATGAGTCAGGGCCAAGAATAATCATCTGATACTGCGGCATGCAACAAATAGAGGTTCTTTGATTCAAACTGCGACATCAGCTTCGTCAGGTAGGTCTTAGCGAACAGTACAAAAAGTTCCGGAAAGCAAAACTCGTTCTCTTAAGACCTACCTATGCGAAAAAACAACCCCAGAAATCACCAGCAATGTTCTTCGCTAAGTTTCATCATGCCTGTAGGTGCAGGTAACTCCTGCAGATTGATGGAGTTCATGCTGTAGATCACAAAGCAAAAATAACTCTTGTATTTGAAAAGTTCAGCCTTTTGGGGGGTTATAATTACAAGAAAGCATCGATTCGGGAGTTGGTTTGTCGTATAGGTGGGTCTTGAATTTTCAATACAGTGCATCTCATTTTGATATGCAGATACGTAAGTGGGTGGTTTCTGGCCATCCACATTGACTTTCCAAGTGATCAACACTTGGCTAGAGTCACTCAGACTTGGGAAGGATGAATGCAGAGGTCAACAATGTATTTTAGAAGAAGCAAAAAATGGCAGGGTGCAATTGTCTCACCTCGACATGCAAGCGTTCAGAAATGTACAGGGTTCGGCAGGTAAATCGGACGATTTTTGACTTTGTCCGGATCAATAAGGAGGGCCGGGAAAGAAAATTCACAGTAAAAAGAGATGGAGGTTTGGAGACATGGTATCAAAATCTGCTGTTGTTTACATTTCCAAGATGGAGGTGAAGTGAAGAGAGACCATCCTCGAACTAGCCCGGGTGCATCATGGGCCTGCCACAATCAAGAAGCTCACTGGCTATCAGAAGTCGACTGTCTATGGCGTCTACAAGGCCTGGAAGGAGAAGGGAGTCTCCCAGCGACGTGCCCACAAGCCTCGCAGTGATAAGAAGTGAACACCAACCTTCCTGGCCAGGCTGAAGAGAACAATCGCAGCCATGCCGACCACAAATCAGACCCAGCTGGCCATCAAGAAGGGTGTGAGCCCACGCATGATCAAGAGAGCCATGAACGACCTGGGACTGAAGTCCTACAGGTTGTCCATTTGCCACCTGCTCACGACAAAGATGAAGGATGCAAGGGAGGTGAGGTGCAAGGCCCTCTTGTCAAGGCTGAAGAAGAGGGATGCAGGCCACACCATCCTTTTCTCGGATGAAAAGGTTTTCACTCTTGATCAATCCAGAAACAGCCAAAATGATCAATATATTGCCACAGTGAAGGAAAACGTCCCCCCCTTCCACAAAACCAAGAATCCAGCCTCCATCATGGTCTACAGTCTCATTACTAGTGATGGAAAGGCCATGAGGCCCCACTTCTTCAAACCCAAGGAGAAGGTGAACACTGCTGTGTATGTGAACATGCTGAAGAAGGTGGTGCCCTGGGTCAAGGAGAATGTAGCCAAGCCCTACATATACCAGCAGCCCCTTGCCACACGTCCAAGACCAGCCTGGCCTTTCTGGAGAGCAACATGTTCAACTACTGGGGCCCCAAGACCTGGCCCTCCAACTCACCTGATTTGAACCCCATGGACTACTTCTTCTAGAGTGAGTTGAAGAGGCAGGTCTGCAGCAAGTCCTACCGAAATCTGAATGAGCTGAAGGTGTCCATCAGCAAGAAGTGGATCAAGATGGATGGCGCAGACCTTGTGAAGGCCTGCAAGGCCTTTCGTGGCCGTATTATTGAGGCAGATATATTGAGGCAGATATATTGAGGCAGTGATTGAGGCCAAAGGTGGGCACATTGAATAAAAGGCATCTGTGATGACATCTCTTCATTTTCTGTTTATATGAGTTTTCTCCTTGCACTCCAGATTGATCTGGGCAAAGTCAAAAATCGTCCGAATTTATCTGCCGAACCCTGTAGTTGGAGCATGTCTGACTGAGCTCAAATCTGAGGTATGAACAGGAGACTTTGGGAGAAAGACCACATCTGAGATCGAAATTGCCACTTTAGGTGCCATCTGCAGCAAAGGTCCTCTTACTACATTAGCGCAGTACAGAAGTACTGTCTGGATTGTGACTCCACAATTGTCATAAAGTGAATAATGTCTCCTGTTACTACATCAGACTCGAGCTGAATCGGACGTACTTTCATTTCTTAGCACTGGCGGAGTCACAATGTACGCTCACTCATTGCATGTGAGCATTGCATGGATCCCTTCTCGCACAGAAAAGGTGGAAAAAGGACCCAGGAGTCACAGAAAAAGTTGTAATGTGTTGAATTTTGATGCATACAGTCAACCTTGGATGTCGAGGTCGTGCATCCACAGGTGACTTTACCATATTGAGGTTTTTCACCGCATTGTGGTGGATGTTGCAAGTGGGTCAACTCACACAAGCGTTTAACTACACATGTGATTTTGATGTCATGATCAATTCGGTCGCAATTTTCAATGTCTGCATTCTGGAACTTTCCCCGTAACTACAGGGGCCTGATGTTCATTGTACTAATCCAGCGATTCTCATATCCTCCGTGCCATACAGTTTTTAAACCATGATGTCAAAATGAAATGTTATTGTGCACGTCTACCCTTTCCTTTAGCAAACAAGTTCAGTCTTTTTAGCCTGCTCAAGGTAGCAACCCTGTCTTTTCGATGCTTGGACAAAAACCCCTCCATCCTCAGCCAAACAGCTCTCGGTAGTGTCATGCACCCAGAGCAGTTGTTCTCAAGCCTTCGTGGGTCACCTCGATGCCTCAAACTCTTCAACTACATCACAAAAAAGTAACAACCCTAATTCAACTGAAAGTGATGTAAAGAAATCGGCCAAAGGAAGTAATTCTGCCTGCCAGAATAAGAAAAATCAGCATGTGGTGGGCACAAGAAGAGACCGAAACTCGGGCCTTCATTCTGTGCTAAGAATAAACGATAATCTTATGAGTTGTGGGAACATTTTAAGGAGGAACATTGGGGGAAAATGTGGGAGTCTTTCAATTCCCTCCACTGCCCCAAGTGGGATATTTACCCTTGAAACACTGACCTAGAAAAGAGAATTGCAACCAGCACTGTGAAATCGTTGCAGTCATGACTGGACACTACCTCTTTTGAACCAAGGAGCAGCAGAGCAGGCGAGCGTCCAACATGTACGGCGACACAGTCAAGTCCTTTATGCGTACTCTGCCTTTTCTTTCTTTCTGTCTTTCTTTCCACTGTAGCAGAAGTGCTGTCTGCACTGCAATTGTGCTTCTCTCCGAAGAAATTTAACCCTTTTTTCTTGTCCTCCTCTTCCTCTGTCACCAACTTTTTAGTCGTCAGAGACTGGATTTTGTTTGCTTAAGCGGTTTCTGCTCAAGATCTAAGCTTCTTTCTTCGTTCTTTACAGAAAAGATGGGTTGAGAGGTGAAGGCTCCATAATGCGGAGGAAGCAAAACGCATTTGCATTCAGCCATCAGGCACCTGCCTGCGGCCAATTGTGATATGAACAGCTTTGCTCTCAGGGTCTCGCATACAGGGTGCATCCAATAAGAAACATAAAGACTTTAGCAACGCCAACTTTGCAGGGAAGGTCCAGCCAAGGGTTGGGCAGATGCACCTTATTTGTTGAATGTTCTTCAACAACGACAGTCAAATTGCAAGCTCACCAAACACGGCATAACTCTGTCGATTTTTCAAGTTGCCACCAAACAATGGCACCAAATTCAAGATGGGCAACTTTTACCACATCAGGTGGAAGCTGTTTCCATTGTCAACAAGAGTCTCAGGCCAGTAGCCCAGCATCTGAAAAGCAAGCAACTCTTGCAAAAATGGCTCTGCCATTTGACAAAGAGAAGAGAGGGACTGGTACTGTACTCCACAAGAACAAGTGGAAGTCTGTCCAGATTGCCAAGGGGCTGAAGCTGGACTACAGCACCTGGGGGATCCTGTCCAGACGTGTCAATGCCACCCACCACAAGTGAACCGGACTTGATCGGGGACTCCGGACCCTTCTCAGTCCAAGCTGCTGCTGCCTTTCGAGCGAGTGCTTGTGCGTGTTGAGTGTTGGGCTTGACAAAGTACTTGACCTTGGCCATCCACTGACCCTAAAGCTAAGGTTGTAACTACGCACTGCACGGCGCGTTGCCATTTTTGTGATAGCGACGTCGGCACTCATTGTTCGGTGAGTCCAACATCAAATCCATTTGGCTCACACTGACCTCCCTTGCGGCTGACGAATGGCCTCAGGGGACTGGATCGGAGTCGCAGGTGTCCTGGTTTTCCTCCACATGTTGGTCTGTTTGGTGTCACGGTCATTCCAGGCCAATGGAAGCTTTCCAACACCATCGGCTGACCTAAATAAGCAATTGCATTCCAGCAGAGAGAACAAAACCCTTAAGCTCAGTGCCAGAACATCTGCCTCCCCCTGTACTGTATGTGCTTGGAGAAGACCGGCTTTGGATACACGCTCATCTCTTGAGAGCAAGAAAGCCCTGGCTTGTTATTGTTAGATCACATTTTAAGATGCTACGATGTCGGGAAACTTTTGGCTGCAGACTTTGGTTGCCTGTTTTGCTTTCAGTACTGCTGAAGTGCACACTTGTAGTGACGCCTCTGGACTACCAAGACTCATCCACGCTCATAGCGACTCCAACAGACTGTCCAGACTCGAGTCCTCCGAGGAATGCCGCCATTGAGCTCTTATTTTACCGTCAACACAAAAGTTGCACTGGCGAGCGAAGCAGCGGTCCACATTGTTGACCTCTGCACCAGGATGCATTTGATTTCATCGGTGTGTGTGTCAGTGTCACCCTGACGCTCTCTTTTTGTAAATTCACAGAATCGAGCAACCTCTCCCCCAAGCTTATATGTTTGGCACAGTTGCGCATGGTCCCTGGGGGCATGGGAAGGGAATTCCCGCCAGGAATGGGGGAAGGAATTTTCGACATTGTCTCCCGACAATCTGACGCATTTCTCATATCGGCAAACCCACTGATCATAAATGTCCGAGAGGCCATTTTTGAAAAGATGTTTTGGGATGTTGGCACTGCCTCCACAGCCTTTTGCAATTCAAGATCAGACTCAAACTGGACTCCAGCCAGCTCTTTTTTTTCATTTTGGGAAACACTGAAAAGTTGGCTGGGTCCAATTCACGAGAGTAAGGTGCCTGGCCTAACAGAGAAGTGTTTTCCTTGGCCATGTGAAGATTTGTTGGTACTGAGCAGTGAGGCCGCGCATTATCAAGATCCCTTTTTGCACTTTTCAGGCCTTTTCTTACGCAAATGACCCATGAATCTGTCCAGGGGAGTACAATGGAGGTGGCCATCAGCAGTAGAATTCCGTGGCACCCGGCCTTGGTAAATCATGCCCTGTCGATTAAACCACAAGCTGAGCATCAGTTTTTTTCTTTCTGCCAAATGTTTGGGCCTTTTTGGGGGGAGGGGGTGGGGGTTGGGGTGGGGGGTGAGCCCCGCTTTAGCCACTGAGCACTCTGACATTTCAGTTCTTGTGTGTAATAACACACGCATGATTCATCCTGAGAGATGATAGAGTCCCAAAAGGCTGTCCCATGCTTGTGACATTGCTTGATGACCTAGAAATTTTTCTGATCGTCTGATAAAATTCGAGGTGCCCACCTGGCGCAGAGCTTTGAGAGACCGAGATCCTCCTTCAGAAGCGCATGCATTGTACTAACGGACATGTCACGCTCCAGAGCAAGTTCCTGAACGGTCCGACGGGCATCAGCTTTGAGGAGGGCCCTAACTTTGTTGATATTTTTGGCTGAACGCCCCACTCGGAGAGAAGGCTTGGCTGTTTTTCCCCGGTTGCTCTCTATGGACTCTCGGCTGTCTTTCAGCTCTTTGACGTACTTGAAGGTCTGTGCACGACTCCTAGCACAGTCACCATAAGCTTCCATGAGAGTTTTGTGCGCATCTGTTGGCGATTTTCCAGCCATAGAAAAGGTTTTTAAAGTCCCATGCTGTCCTCGATTGGGAGAAATGGCTTAGGCGACGGTGAAGGTGACCCAGTGTCCAAGCTCATAACACGAACTCATGGGCTCAGTTCAAAAAGTGGTTTCCACGAAAGTTGTGGTGTTTTCTCTAAGCTTTTAAATGCGGTAAATTCGAACTTTATGCATTCAGCAGTGCCACATATATGACACCAGTATCAATCATTCTTTCTCGAGTAGACCACGTAAAAACAAAATGGGCATCTTTCACAACGAACCCCTGTTCACATTGTGCCCAAGTATCACATCTACGCATTCCACATTAAAATTCCACCTCAATTTTGAGTTGAAAGTATTTATCTTGGAACATATCTTAGTGGTTAAGTGTTTGGCCTTTGCTATAGCCGCGCCTGAGGTCAACTTCGCAATGCCACAAAGTGACATTGACGTTGTGAAACCAGTCCGAAAGTGGGAAAGAGCACTACTCATCAATCTGTCACACAATTGTAAATGTAAATTTTGGGCACCATTACCGCATAATACACTGACCCACAGGTATCAACTCATAATCTCTGGGGACCTGAAAACTTCAAACTTCTGAGACAAAGAGAGGGGGGAGGAAGGAATTTTGAGTTCACCTGAGAAAGATGAAGAGGGAATCATTGGTGGAGAATTCTAATGACGGAGAAAATTTAGTGTTAACCTTATGTAGATGAAAGAAGGAGAAAGTATTTCTGGTCCTACCATCTAAGGTGTGATCCAAAAATTATGGAATTCAGGGTTGGGTTTCAGGCCAGAACTTGATAAGATGCCTTGGGATGGATCCTAACAATTCCTCACAACAAATCAGGGCTGTCCAAGGTGCCAGGCCTATTTTGGAGCGAGTGAGCTGTGTAGACAAGTATCACAACCCTGAAAATGGTTGCTACAAGATCAGGACACAAAAACACTGCCCTCGCCTTTTCCAACCTGTCCACACCTCATCCAATCTTGCCTAACTTTATGAAACACTAGCTGAACCTGCACCCTGCTTTGCTCGGGAAAATTCTATAAATCGTTATTTCTGTCTGTCTCTCTCCTTGTCCGCCGCGAACTTCATGCTGTCCATGGAACTGGCTGATCCGGACACTCTCCTCCTCTCCCCAGCTCGTGGCAGTGATGGCAGCAGTCAGTCAGTCAAAGGGTCAAGCCCCAGTTGGGCTTACTGGGTTTGTCCAGCTCACTGTCTACTTCAAATGACTCCTTCTCTAGCCACAGAAAGCTGCTGATAAGTACTGGTACCACGCAGCTAAGTCACACAGACTTAGCTATACCTATTGGCATAGCTATCTATGACCTATGTAGTATATGCAACAGTCGACCTCGATTTCGGCCTCAAAACAACCTCATCATGCAACTTTGCATAGCCTGTGTCCTTCTTGTTGACCCAAAGGTCTCTCATGCCAATAATGATCCGGATCCGTGAAGAACTGTG
>JAAUXU010124227.1_pt1 | contig 13766 bp, 15 predicted proteins | sample 7278151 | NCBI WGS metagenome assembly JAAUXU01 (sample SAMN14350113, study PRJNA611818) | marine sediment metagenome | isolation source: surface marine sediment (1.8m) | place: French Polynesia: Moorea | collected 2018-08 | reverse complement strand
GTTGGGCATAGGTAAACACAATTTTTTTTCCAAAGTATTTGACTACATCTTCATCTTTGGAGCCCATGTAACAAACCCCAGACCCCATCAGTGAATTTCCAAAGTTGACCCCTTTTCAACCTAACCTAGTATATACATACTAGCACAACGCACCCGCTTTGCGATTTGCTTCGCCACGCAGCATTCATTTTCCATTTTTTGGAGTAGATGGTCTAAGTTTCCTTCTGCTACAGGTGCGCCTCATTCACATTTTGGGCAAAGGGAATCCTCATGACAAAGAAGTTCATGTACTTGAGCAAGTGCATACCAGAGAAAAGAATCACCACGATCTGTCTTTTGATTTGTGTCAAGTAATAGCAGACTCATGCAAAAGATTTGGTATGCATGACATTTCTGCAAAGTGGTTTCTTCTTAATTAGAATACCAATTGCACCAATAAAAAGAACTGCTGTAACGTTCCACTTGGCTCCGTTAAGGCAGAGTTTGTGAAGTCCTTGATCTTGAGGAATTTTAAAGTGTGCTGGTCAGGCAAGACTCAGAAGCAAGCCATACAATGTTTGTGTATAGGGTTTCCTGGCATACGTCCATCAATATTTGTTACTGCATCTTTTCCCGTGTCACTAAGAGTCATAGTCGCAATGGTCGTGAGGACTTCATTTTCCAAAGCTCTATTTGGACGGCAGAAGTCATGGCCACAGCCCTCGAAGCTGCCACCCTCAAGCTCTTCCTCAGAAAAGTGCGTACCTGTGAAAAGTTCCATGGGCTCAATTGAAGTAAAAAATGATACCGTACAATAATTGGAAATATGCAGTACTAAACTAGTTTAGATATGTCAAGTTAAGCTTGGTCAGGTTGTGTAAGGTAGTTAAGTTGGGTGAAAGGGAATGTGTGATTTACCATTGATTTCCTGATTGAAGTAGTTCACTTTTTGCTTATTCTGTTTCCTTTCCTCACTGTACGGATTTCCTCCTCAGGTGTAGCCTACTAGCGAATGTTGACTTGGTTTTGGTTTTTTTCTTGCTGGCATGAGCAGGTACTTCTTTGCACAGAATCTTGTCATAGATTTTGGCGTGAAAGAAATTACTTTTTTGTCATTAACAAAAGCGCTTCATACGATGGTCAAACTGAGGATGGAGCATTTTCCATATGATGGTAATTCTTGGCCACCTACTATGGACTGTCAGCATTTCGTAATTGAACAGGCGTGTATCTCATGATACTATGTACAGCGGGGCTAAAGGGCTACTGCCTATTCTACAATCTTTTCATGTTCAAAAATCTGATGCCATGGTCTTACAGTGGAGCCCGGCTTCAGTGTCATAAGCTGTAGTACAATCCCTCTTATAGTTCCAGTTTCTCCTGGTCCCTCCAAACATCTACGTATACAGGAGCTCCCACGCGTAGTGTCAATCTTACTTTTCCCCGGGTGTGCATCAGAAGCGAGTTCCACTGTTACAGTAGCTGGTGCATACCTGACATACTTACAATTAGGCATACTGTGCGTACAGCGTGGTAGGTAATGAACATCAATAGCTATCAGGCCAGGTCAGGCCATTTCAGGCCATTTCAGGCTGGGCAGACCTAATTGTGCTGGGTTTTCCTGCTCTCCATTGTAGTAAAGTGCGCTGTGACGCAACTTTTGTCCATTCTCCTTCTTCATCGAGAGGGAAGTGGCTTTACCTATCTTAAGGTGACCTAACCTCTCTTGGCACGCCGTGAGTGCCCAGCGTCGACGATCCCTCCAAGCAAGCGTCCACGAAAGTACGACTGGAGCACAGGGCAGATGGTGGTGGCGAGCTCGTTGAGCTTCTGGTACAATTGGCCCTGCATATGCGCGCGGACCCTACTTTATAAGTTGGTACATGCAACCGACAGATATGGATACGTGCAGTGCAAATCATAGAGCGCAGGTGGTCGGGAAAAACTTGCCGGTGTCTGTCGTACGTCCAGTGGAAGGTAGCACATTCGAAGTGATAAGCGACGTGCACTGCAAAGACATCTGAGGTCTGCGGGGATAGAGTAGAAAACGGTGGAAAGATTAGAAGAAAAATTTTTTTGAGGTATATTCAGTCTGGAACCTGTTGGAGAAGAGAAAACCGGCGGAATTGTTACGGAATAAGTTTTTCACTCAGGATGAAGCAAACGTTGTTGACCCACGCATTCCTCCTCTATTTTCTGGTGGAAGCAGCCCTGGGTGATACAGGTAAGACAAAGAACCATATTCCAAGTTTTGCGTGTTCCTGGCCAATGTAGAAAGAAAAGAAGCCTTCATGAGAGGAGGACTTTTCTCTTTCAAGCAATACTGTGCAGTGTCGTGTACTTGTACAAGCACTCGTTCGTGACGTTAGGTCAGCCTATTTACATGAAAGGAGCTGTGTAATTAGAGCATTAGCTAAAGCCTCTGGTGACAGGACAAGGAAAACCGCTTGGTGTGAGGCCGACGCAAGGAGTCCTCTCGGCCACCACATGACCTTACCCTTTAGGATTAACCGAGGGAGGATAGTAAAGAAAAGTAAATTAATTCGAAACTTTCACCATTTGTCCTCTATTTTGTCCCCATGCGACGAGAGTTATGTGCTCATACATAACGTCGCGATGGCAAAAACTAAGACTCATCAACTATCCATCCTCGTGTATGATTGCAATATCTCACTCACTGCCTGCATGTCAGATGTACTGTGCTGTATGTTAATTTTGACAAGTACACGTTTTTTAAATTCAGACATTTTCTACCTTGACCTGAGGCTCCTGACCTTCTGTCACGTTGGTCACCCGTGTACCCACGCCTTTAGCAGTGTTGACTCTGGCCTGTTAAGCGTACAAAAGTTCAGCGTGCAGTCAGCATGCAGAGTCTGCTCGCTCGTCAAAAGATTTCTCACTTGCACCACCCATATTGTACCTTTAGGTGAACCCGACGGAACAAGTAACTTAGCGGGGGGGTTCTATGGGTCCGACGACTATCAACAAGCGTACTACGGTCAACTCTCACCCTCACCGTACTATCAAGGCAGTCCTTACGGTGGCGGAGCCGGTGGAGGCGGCGGCCCATTTGAGCTAGCAGAAAAACAGGACTTTGTCGGCGGAGATCCCGTAAGCATGAAAATTGAGCTGGATTGGCGCTTTCTTATCCTCAGTTTTTTACTTCAGGCGGTCATTGTGGGGGTGTCACTTGTCGGGCTGTTGATCGTCGGAGGCTTCGCGGCCTACGTTGCCGCCGACCAGAGACAAAATCTCCAGAATCAGATCGATGACAACGAGAATAACATCAACACCGTCACAACGAGGTACTCCTAGTTACAGTAACTAGAGATGTCACAAATATATTTTGCATTTTTATGAACGAATCTTTCCATGTGCGCATAATCATTGAGGGAACGTGATGTCTGAAATGCATACCGTACCTCTTACTGGATACGGTATCATGTGCAAGTACGCACATCTTATTATATATTCCAAAAATACAGGCATTTCTAGCCCTACTTTGCCACAGCTTGCTTTGGTCACCATGCCTTTGGCCTTGTACTACGAGCTCATCTCCACTGGAGTCATTGGCAAGTTGTAGAAAAATGACTCGACTCAATTTCAGTCAACTTAATCAAAGAAATTAAACTTTGAGTCCATCTTCCAGATGACTCAGTTTAAGATTTTACAAATCTGTGTCAGACTCACCAGCATCACTAGCCGTATTCCCTGTGGGTGCCTGACCGTCAAAAACTCAAAACTTTTCGTCGCTTCCAGGACAAATTCCGCGTGTAGCGCAGTTTCCGCCATCGCCGCTGCGCCTTCCTTGGCTACAGGTGCTGGTACCGACACCATAATTGCTTCGGTTAATGCCATTATTACAGGCGCAAGTTCAAATAAGTGTACTTGATGTGTCTTCAGTATTTGTAAGGTCAACAATAGATTTATGATGTACGTCACATGTACTATTGCAATGCAAGTCATTGGGAATGAATGTATCTTTTTGGATTCTCCCTTGCTAAACTTATATTTCGAAGAACGCTGTATGCTTTGTGGTCAGCCCTCTTGCTCTCTTTCCGGTTGCATTTCGCTTTCACAGGTTTTTCATATTTGACTCTTAGTCCAAGGCAGCTAAAGCTTCTTTTTAAAAGGCCTTCCTCTAACCACATAACCAGAACACTGTATTAGGTCTAACAGGGGACTCCTGAAAAAGATATTTCCACATAACTGTAAGAAATAATGTGGATTAGGCTAGACAAAAAAGGAAAATTTTGGAATTTGACTGAGTGCATCTTAGGTTCAGTACCTCAAACTAAAAACAGCAAAGATGAAGTCATGAGGTGAAAAAAAATTGACCACCACCCCTCCTCCAAAATGGTTCCTCTTTCTAACAAAGCGCTCAGATTTTGAAGGTCGTGGGGCAAAACTAAATACGCTTTGTTTTAAATTTCCCTTAACCATGTAGGGAGAGTGTTTGTGTGTAGCAGTTTTGCAGCATCTAGAAGTAACTAAACTGGTATAATTTGAAATGCAGCCCTAACATGCTTATTTTCTGTGTCTACAAGACTTTAAAGCCAGAGAGGGGGCCCCAAAACTGATAAAGTTCTTCATCTTATTTGACGAGAACGTCTTCAAAAGGAATGCAACCTATAGCACTCAGAAAGATTAAAAATGGTCCAGCCTAATGTGCATGTATACCACATGTTTTCAAGTCTATGTTAGCTGTACATGTTGACGTGGTTACCACGTTACCATTAACTGTCAACTTTGTTACTGCTGTTTGTTGTTAACTGTGTTAACTTTGTTACTGCTGTCTGTTGTTAACTATGTTAACTCTGTTACTGACTATTGTACTGTGTTAACTGAAAATGGGTTCGTACGGACCAGAAACACAGAAGAGTGGCGAATATGAAGCCCAGTTTTTTTCACCATTGCAGTCCCGAGATATTTCTATGGTTATACATTTGAAGTCTCTCAATAAAAAGAATCAACAAGGCCTTGTTTGCTTCCTACTTTTACTATAATCACGTGAACCATACTCTTTTCTGCAGAGTAAATCAAGAGCGTAGCTTTCAGGGGGTGATGTTGCTTAATGCGGTTTGATTGTCACTCTACCAACAGCGGCCTGCACAGCGACGTCACGACAAAAAAGTTGGACACGCGATGCCTTGAGCAATATCGGAAACAAAATCATCACGACAGGACGAAATCAGAGAGATTTTCTTTAGCTCACTTTGTCGTGTCTAATGTTTCAGGGGCTCCTCTCATAAAGAATTGGGGGAGAAAGAGAAAGCTCCCGGTTACATGTAACAGCCAGTAGTACACGTCATACATTACCGTACGTGCCTAATGCTGTCCAGTGCGTTGAGTGAATCAGACTTAAAAATTTCGTACATTTTTTTGTTCATTGTGAACAATGACTGCTTGACAATCTCTTCATGATAACACCAAATAGTTTGTTCTGGGGCGCTGATAGTTTTTTTTGTGTCACACACATTTTCATTTTTTTTCCTCGAAAAAAAATGCGTCTTCATTCCCGTCCCTTCTGGTGCTGATGGACGATGAGATTTTCTTGCTGAAGACTGCTCAGTCACCGGGTGGATCCAGAGGGGTTGAACCAGAATCGCATCCTGGTGCTCAGACGTGTCCTCCTGTCAAGGTAAAAAGGCATATTTTATTGCTATTATCAGTTTTATTAACAATAATAAAAAAACCAATGGAGTTGATGCCGTTGAGTGCATCGGGTCAAAATGGCCTGCGAGTAGCCTCTTCGGAACCTCGTAAAGCAGAACCCGCAACCTTTCAGAGAGATCACACACCAACATGGCTTAAGGTTTACCTAGTCCTTTCCATATTTAGCTGCATTCGATGCTCACTACTTAAAGTGACTCTTGGTGCAGTGCAAGGTCTACCTATTCGTCAAATATAGCATGAACAGACAGACACTGGAGACCTTCACACAAACTCGTAAGTTATCTAGTTTTTCCTTCGAAGCATTTAAATTAAAGTGTCATTTGTAGGCACCCTGAGCTTGTAGGCACAAAAGCTACGGGTGAGCAGAGACCTCAGATACCGCTACTTTTACAGCCAGTTCATTGAACCGAATGGAAAACACCAAAAATTAAGCATTCTAATTTTTATCCTGTAAACTTTTTGAATGCTTTACTCAAATATTTCCGTTTGAAAAGAATTTCAAATCGACCACGGAACTTGAATACGAGTAAACTACCGAGTGAAACTGAATATTCCGGACCCAGAACAGGCTGGCACATACTTGGGTTCCCATCGATGTGCGCTAGTTGTCTCTAGCATCCACAAAGCGTGTTCCAACTACCACACTGCAGCCACATCAAACTCCAGTAGCGAGTTTATACTTACAGTCCTTGGCGTAAAGAATTGCCGCGGCATGACTACACCTCATATGCTACACTGGGCCATTTTGAGTTGGAATTTCAAATTGGAACACGTAGATATGATACTTGGGCGCAATGTTGAGTACAGACATTCAATGTTAGGGTTAGTAGTCCAGCAGTAGATGAAGGTGAGGAGCTTTACCAGGGACAGCTGACTCCCAGAGAAGAAGCTGCCTTCACGTATTGACTTCTTACTTCTGCATAGACGGTTTGGGCAGTCCCGGATGATGCTGTCAGTTTTAGTGTGGTCTTGGTGAATTGTCCTCAACCTGTGGCAAACAGTACGTGTGCTGCAGTTGGCCAGAAGTTTATGTTTCACCAGAAACTTGATGGCGTCCTCTATGGTGGTTGTAGCTAAGAACAGATTCCTCAGAGGCCACTCTTGAATGAGCTGCTGGGGAATGGTGGTAGGGTCCAGCAGATAAGTAAGTGAATCATAGACCATGTTGAGGTAGGTAGAAGTTAAGAGAGATGATGTACGAGTAGATGTTGTTGATGCGGACGTCGAGCTGAAGCTGATTTGTGATTGAAATGGTCCTGCGAAAAATGCACTGCATGAGCTCGCAAAATGATGACTAATAACAGTGAAAAATGCACTGCATGAGAGCACAAAATGACAACCAATGATATTGTCAACTGTGATGGCGCCATCGCAACGCAAACTACAGTCCCGCTACTACAGTCACTACGGCGTATTCTAAGTATACGCCGCTTACTGTACTCAATCATCTATGGTGGCAACCGCCGCTGTCGCCGTCGTGCACCCCCAGGATGCAAGATAGCCATTCATTGCTAATAAGTTGTTTTTGCTGGAGCATCTGCAACAAATACAACATATTTAAACCTAATTGCATGAAGTATGAAAAATGTATCAGTAATCTAGTTTTTCTGTTTTGATCTGCCAAATTCTCCCACACACCTTATACAACTGATGGCACTAGACGAAAGAGGAATCAGTGAAGCATGAACCAGTAAACAAAACAAAAAGAAGAGGGAAGGTGCTGAAGGCCCCCCAAAAGCCTTCCACAGAAGTCAGGGGACATTGAGCAGGTTGAAAAGCATCCTGTGTCCTTTAGCACCCAACAAATAGAGGCATTGCCTACATCAAAGATTGCTCTAAAATGTAATATATGAGCTCACACCGATTGTGGGCTCCGCACCATGTTGTTCATGTGCCCTGCATTCCACTCCGTGATCCCCTGAGTTTTGTCCTTAAAGAAATACATGCCCCCAAATGAATATAAGACATGTGAACTTGCCTATGCCATACTTTGCCAGAGTCAACTTGAGAATGTTTCGACTCCCATGGTAGAACTCTGTATCTCTTTCTATAGGGAGCTAACTCTGATTCTGTGCATGGACAGTGGGTGACGCAAGTATTAATATTGCCAGAGAAAATTTGTTCTGTTAACTCTCCAGTCAGTGTATGCTTTGAAATGAGTAAAAAGTATTGAACATTCTTTCTTAGTCATTTCAGAATGTCGGTGCAAAAATTTCACACGGAAAGTGTCAGTATAAAGGAAGCAGAACAATTGGCACAAACTGGCTGCAAATATTTGGTTGATGTACCTGTGCACGTGTGCAAACATGCATGCATGCACATATTTTTCTTACCGACCCCTTTCTAGTTGATGAGCAGTTTTTCTTGCTAGCTGTGATCGGTCAAGGTACTGTCCTTGCGAAAATGAATGCTAGCGAGATCAGATCAGGACAAAATTGAATGCTTATCATGCAATCGAAATCTGACCATGCCTGTTTGGCTAAGATCAGACTTAACAACTCTACGGGATCAGACTGCTGGGCTCGAGATGTATGGATGAAAGACATCAAGACATTGAAAAACTGCCCAATGAGCTGAATAAGATGATGAAGCAGTTTAAGACAGTTGTTCTTTAGATAATTCTGGAACCTGAGGGTTAGAACTTAGTATATACATGGTGAGTACTTGAATGATTAGTGACCACCGGCTGGATCAAATCAAGATAAGCAAAGCTTTACAATGCCAAATAGACTATTCTGCTTCCTTACTGCCAGAATGATCCACATGGTTTTCATCCATGGGTTGGTCGGAAATAAGTCCATCGTCGCGGCATCCTAGCTTGTCTCATTTGTCTCATTCACCCACACGTGCTGTCCATCACAAGACGCTCCACATGGTGGAACCTAGCCTCTACGTTTGTCCATAACACAGTGTCGTACTCAAGATTGAAGGTGTTGGAGAGCGATACGTTGGGTGATAGTCACAATGGCGTCTCATGAACAACTAACTGGATTGTGAAGTACTCGACTTCATACCTTGGTGATCACTTCTTGTACTGACGCAAGATTTTCCCGATAGAAACAAAGTGAAAGGGTCATAGAGAATTATGCAGTAAAGTACATCATACAAGAAAAGATATGCACTATACTACTCGTACATTCTCATTCTCACAGGACCCTAAAGTTCTCACTTTGGCTGCAGCTGATACTTTATGGCTTGCTGCAGCTGATACTTTGCTGCCAGCTGGAGCTACTTTACAGCCTACTGCAGCTACTTCATGGCCCGCTGCAGCTACTTTACAGCTCGCTGCCACGGGCAAAGCTGCAATAGGCTAATCTGCAACAATGTGAGGCGGCAGCGACAGCTGCCCCCTTTTTCATATAGGCTGACATCTTCAGACAGTAAATAAAAACTGCCCACCCACTAGAAATGTGGCATTAAACTACAAACACGCTGCTGGGCAAGGCCTCTCCACCCTGTTTGGATTCTGAGACTCTTGGGCCCTGTTGACCCTCGAGCACCACCATTTTCCCCATAGCCCAACCACCACCACCAGCCCTCCAACCTCGGGTAGTCAGCACCCTCTTGTGGCAGAATCCAAAGATCTGTGTAAAGTGCTTCTTGCCCTGCTGTGCGCATATAAGCATTACATCCTGTTGTGTTCCATTCATTTACATTTCGTAGCTGTAGCTGTACTCACCTTTTCTCAGGAGAATTCCAAAAAGGCGATGTTTCTGTCTACCTTACACCTCGTCCACGCACGTCATGCTGTCTACACATTTGGCATTCACCATCAACATCACACTCACGACGTGCTTTGTGCTCACCATGAACTGCCCATGTCATCCATGCGATGTGCATTCCGATATGTTTTATTTTTTCTGTTGCAACTGGGTGATCCGGACACCCACCCACACAAACGTGGCTTCTCTCATCCCCTTTTCCTCTCCAGGGTTGCCCAGTCGTATTATCCTTGGAAAGGATTTGTTGTAATTTTTGTCGTGAAGTTGCCAGGTTCACGTATTTTCCGGTCAGAGCATGGCAAGCAACTCTTTTAATCTCCTCTCTTTCCTCCTCCTCTGCCAAGCTTGCTGTCACCCTAGATAGCAACTGATTAATACTGACGCTGCTCAGTTATTCTATATATATATAAAGGTGTTTGGGTATGTATGTATGCATGTACACCTGTATGTATGTATGTTTGTGCCCCCCTAACACTCTCAGTTCTTCAAAGATTCTAGATCCGGCTCATTTTTGGCATGCAAGATCTTTGGGTCAACAAGAAGGACCTAGGCTATGCAAAGTTGCATTACGAGGCTGTTTGAGGCCGAAATTGAGGTCAAATGTAGCATTTACTACATAGGTCATAGATAGCTATGCCAATAGGTACAGCTAAGCCTGCTTGACTTAGCTGGATGGTACCAGTACTTGTCAGTAGCTGTCTATGGCAAGACAAGGGGAGGGAAAGTCAGTAGGGGTGGCACTGAGCCAGGAAAATCACACAAGCCAAGCTGGGGCTGGACCCAGAGAGCCCAGTGGCCCACTGCCATCACTAAGCTGGGGAGGCAGTGATGAGTGCCTGGATCAGCCAGTTTCAATACTAGAAACAAAATGGATCCGATCCGGGCGTGAGATCAGCTTCGAGGGCGAGAGGAGCTTCGAGAGCGAGATTAGCTTCGAGTCGAGCCAAGACCAGCTTCGTGTTGAGCGCGAAGCACGTGTTGAGCTATGGTCGAGTCTGCTAGTGGGCGGGATTGCGGCGAGTCTTGAAATAACCCGAGCAATGCCGGGCACCTCTGCTAGTCCTCAATATAGTTAGCTATTTATTGATGACTTTTCAAGGGAGGACCTCGCCACTCAAAGGGAGGATTTGCGCCTTGAAATGCGCATCCTCGCCCCCTGTCCAATGGAACATAAAAAGTTGTGTCTGCTGACCAAATGTCGTAATGATCAGTTCAGCGGTTGGAGCACCCGACAGAAACACGGCAGACAGACAGGCGTACATTTCCTCGTGCCTTATATATTAACTACGAGTGAAATAGAGTTCCAGAAAGAAAAAAAAGATCCAAGGCTTAAGGTGCGGTGCAAAGTTAAGTCCAGTCCAGTTGAGTCAGGACAGTTCAGTTCGGTATCCTTGTGGTATGCTGACAATGAAGACAGGGGACACGATATCAATGGTACTGAACAGTCCATAATTCTAGTTCTCATAGCATCTGACATTTTCGCACGTCAATTCTTTCCACTGTTGACAAGTGACTTATATTTAGTTGCATACCGATCCCACAGGAAATCGTCGTAAATTTTAAAGCCAATTAATTCTTCACTGCATAAGCATAAAATTGATTGTTTATAAAATCGCTGGGTTGAATTTTTTCACAATAATTGCCATCGATGGCAATGAGGCGATGGAAGCGAGAGCATATATTCTCAACAACCTTTGTCTGCCCCATATGATTCAAAATCAATTCAACTGTCTACCAGAGGCTCATGGAGGAGCACTATCCAGCATCTGTTGAAGCGAATGGGTCTCAAATCATACCGGAGGGTCCAACGTCGGATCCTGAAACCTGAGGAGAAGGTCCGGAGGTTTGAATCTGCTCGTAAACAAGCCAACTGGGGCAACTGCTTCCATCTCAGATGAATCCCTTGTCAACACCGACCTCTTTCCAAGTCGGACCCAACAATGAGTTATTGCATCACATCTGGACCGAGCACGAGAAGTCGGTTCAGTCCATCAGATTCAGCGTGATCCTGCAATCATGATTTGGAGAAAGTATGCAGGCACTTTAACCATTGTCCAGTTTTGGGGCCAGAATCCGCTTTGAATGGTGTTGAAATCCTGATTTCAACTTTTTGCATATTGTTCGGGATGCCATTAGAAAACGAAAGAAGGGTAGAGGGAAGACCCTCCCCGAGAAACGATCACAGCAGATTTGTCCAAAGAACAGAGTTGCCAATATGTACAAGTACATATAATTAATCCTTCCAAATGAAGTGATGATTGGATGATCATTAACACCCACAAATTATGCAAAAAGAGAACCTTGCACTAGTGTTTTGTTTACCATTTTTGTCCCAACAACAGAGTTGGTGCTTATCATGAAAAATGTGGCTTGGAGTTCAAAATCCCCTTCAATCATTTTGAATCAGTCAATTATCTTGACGCAGTTTTGTCACCCTACTTAGCACACTTGCTTTGGCACACTCTGTGCACTGTCGCCCTGACCAACAGGCAGGCCCGGCAGAGGGTCTTCCCTCTATTCTATCTTTCGTTCTCTAATGGGATTCTCGGTCACTGCTTGCAGAGCAGTGTTTCAACCAGTGGTTCAGCGGGGCCACAACTTGTTTTCAAAATTTACTAGGCTACTATTTACTACTACTAATTATCATTGGCGAGGCCCAATCTGGCCATGGAGGTCGGCCAGAAATTCCTCCATGCTCTTCTTATTGTGGCCTCCACTCCCAGACTTTCTCTCAACCGTTCCACACTCCTCAAAACTCTTGAGGATGCTCCAGACTGTTTTTCTGTCGCAGTTGACAATCTTGGTTGTGCGAGAGAGTCTGGGACTTGTGAGTGAAGCAAGTTGAGGATATGTTTCCTTTTGTCCGCCATTGCCGTTCACATTGACTACAGCTGAACTCTTTCAATACAAAACTTGTCCAGAATCATCCACAGTTTATAACTTATAGAAAAGATCCGTGTCATGAAAAATAAGAAGGTTACGAGGGGAAATTCGAATAGGAATTTTTGCTCACGCACACTGTACGGATGTCGTACGTAGTGCAGTACAGTATGAAATTGTAACTACATATATATGTAAGTCATCTGCATAATTTCATCGTCGATAATTTCTAACTTACTGACTGTTCTTTCATTTTATTAAATACCGACTTTTTCACCTGAAACTTTGCACAGAAATTCTTAAATGACTGAGAAATAATTTCTTTTGCAATACTTTTTGCTCATTTTAAAGTACACCTAGACTTCCATGTAAAAGTAGTATTCTCCTGTGTCTTGTATTTATGTCTCTATCCTTGTGACTTCCACAGTAATGCAAGACCACACGTGGATCAACAGACCTAACAGCTTAGAACAAGCCTGCGGTTGTTCCTGCACTCATTGCAAGTGTTCAAATGTACAAAACACAAATGTACACTGTAAATGCAAGCAATGTCTGTGGAGCAAGATACTTCTTTGATGCACTTATAAATACCGTACAGTGGATTGGTCTCAGTTATATGTAGGTACGTACCTAGGTTCGTACATTAAGCCTCTTGCCAAGCAGCTGACTCATCACAATCGCACATACACACACATCCGTATTAATAGTGAGCTCGTGTGTTGCTTACATCGGCTAAAAGTGCCTTTGTTGCATCCCTGAAAGCATGCAACCTCGGAGCCTCTCTTGGGATCAAATTACCGTACGCTGATGGTAATAACAATAATAATATGTTATAAGTACTGTTGTGTGTGCATCTAACATATGCACGTACTGTGTGTGGTATGGTATGAATTCGTTGCACCAATACTAGCACACCGGCTGCGTCAGAACAGCATCGCGTTAGTTTGAATCTGAGCCGAAAGTTTCAAGGTGATTTTTTAAGGTAACGAAGTTATTTGCTGGTGTTATGGAATACCGATAAAGAGATGTACAGGAACTATGTGAAGGTGGGGTGAGTGATCTGTGGTGTCTTTCTTTTTTTCCAAGAAATTTTCCTGTGCGGTCTTGCCACAACTTTTCCTTCAACTTCACTTTCTTTCCTTCAACTTTTCTTTCTCTCTGTCACCTTTTCTTTCTTTCCTTCAACTTTTCTTTCTCTCCTTCAACTTTTCTTTCTCTCCTTCAACTTTTCTTTCTCTCCTTCAGCTTTTTTCTCTCCTTCAACTTTTCTTTCTGTCTCTCTCTTTCCCCCCTCTCTTTCCCTGTATCTCTCTTTCCCCCCTCTCTTTCCCTCTTTCTGTCTCTTTCCCTCTTTCTGTCTCTTTCCCTCTTTCTGTCTCTTTCCCTCATTCTGTCTCTTTCCCTCTTTCTGTCCCTTTCCCTCTTTCTGTCTCTTTCCCCCTCTCTCTCTTTCCCTCTCTCTCTCTTTCCCTCTCTCTCTCTCTGTCCTTCTCTCTCTTTCACTCTCTC
>JAAUXU010092109.1_pt1 | contig 13767 bp, 11 predicted proteins | sample 7278151 | NCBI WGS metagenome assembly JAAUXU01 (sample SAMN14350113, study PRJNA611818) | marine sediment metagenome | isolation source: surface marine sediment (1.8m) | place: French Polynesia: Moorea | collected 2018-08 | reverse complement strand
CGTTAAGATTGTTTACTGACACCTGAAACCTGACAACCCGAAACCTTTACTGGGGTTTCAGGTGTCAGTGTTCAGGTGTCAGGAGGGAGGCAAGCTGTTCCGGAGGTTTACGGACACCAGAAACCCGCTACCCGAAATCTGGGGTGTTCGTTTTCTGGGACGAAAGAAGAAGGCGCAAACGGTAGCCAAACCGTCGCCCGTCGTGTGGGGCTCAGTTATGGGAAGGTGCGTAAATATAGCCGGCTGTCCACTCGGGGCGGGCGACGCGGCCCAGGAGATCGCGCAGCGTGGCTTCGCTAAGCAACTGCAGCAGCGAGGTCTTGCGGGCCGGGATGTAGACGGCGGTGACCTCACCCTTGACGCCCGCCAGTTCACCGGCCCACTGCACGGCGTCTTCCAGGTTGCCGATGCGGTCGACGAGCCCCAGAGATTTGGCGTCGGCCCCCGTGTAGATGCGTCCGTCGGCCAGCTTGCGAACGGTGTCGAGCTTCATTTTGCGACCCGCGGCAATGGCGGCCACGAATTGCTCGTGAAGTTCCTGAACGAAAGCCTGCAGGTATTTTTCTTCTTCGGGGGTTATGTCGCGAACGGGGGAGCCGGTATCCTTGAACGTGCCGCTCTTGATGACCACCGGTGCGAGTCCGATCTTGCTGAAAAGCTCTTTGAAGTTGGTGTACTCCATGATCACCCCGATGCTGCCGGTGATGGTGCCCGGATTGGCGATAATGCCGTCGGCCGAAGCGACCACGTAGTAGCCCCCCGAGGCCGCCACCGCCCCCATGGAGGCGACGACCTTTTTAACCTGGCGTGTTTTGGCGACTTCCCGATAGATCTCCTGGGAAGGCCCCACGACGCCGCCGGGCGAATCGACCCGCAGGACGATGGCCCGGATGTTCTCGTCTTCACGAAATCGCCTCAGCTGCCGGATGGTTTCCTTGGCGTCGGCGATGACCCCCAGGACCTCGACGACCCCCACCTGCTCCCCATCCTCGGCGCCCCCCATGATCTCGTATTCTGAAATTCCGGGTCCCGCGGCGATGATCACGGCCACCGCCACCAGCGTGACGGATGCGAGGCCGGAAAAGATCAGGAAGGAGAACAGCAGCGGATGTCGACGCGAAAACATGGTTGTTGCCTCTTCAGCGGGTCAATGGCTTCGGAGCCTGACTGCGGGCACGCTCAGCCGGCAGCGGCCCCGCCTGGGCCCGGAGTAAACGAAATTGAAAGCAACGCCGGTTTGGCCCTGTCAGGGCGGCAACCGGCGGGGGGTGTCGGGTGTTGCGATCGATGCCGGGACCCGGGCACGTCCGGGTCCCGTGGCGGCATCGGCCCTATTCGCTCTTGGATGCGTCGTCTTCGGGCGACGGCGGGTCCTGCTGCTCGACTTCGTTGAGCTTCTCCTGCAGGTTTTCCCGCAGAATTTCACCGAAGGTGGAAGTGGCCGGCTTCATGCTGCTGACGTATTCGCTCAACAGGGACTGCTCATCTTCCATTTCCAGGCGTTTGATGGAGAGGCCGATCCGCCGCTCGTCGCTGTTGATGTTCATCACCTTGGCGGTGATGACGTCGCCGATGTTGTACATCCCGACCGGTGTCTTGATCTTTTCCTTGCTGATCTCGGAAACGTGGATCAGGCCTTCGATCCCTTCTTCCAGTTCGACGAAAATACCGAAATCCGTCAGGTTCGTGATCGTTCCGGTGATTTCCTTGCCGACCTCGTAGCGTTCGGCCACGGTCTTCCAGGGATCGTCCGCCAGCTGCTTGATGCCCAGTGAGAAGCGCTCGTTGCCTTTTTCGATATCGAGCACGATGGCCTGCACCGTGTCGCCCTTCTTGTAGATCTCGGACGGGTGCTTGATGCGCTTGGTCCAGGAAATGTCGGAAATATGCACCAGGCCGTCGATCCCCTCGTCGATCCCGATAAAGAGGCCGAAGTCGGTGATGTTCTTGATGCGCCCTTCGATGGTGGTGCCCACGGGGTATTTCTCGGCGATGACGTCCCAGGGGTTGGGTTTGACCTGCTTCATCCCCAGGGAAATGCGCCGACTGTCGGGCTTGATATCCAACACCACGGCCTGGACTTCTTCACCGATGGAAACGACCTTGGACGGATGACGGACCTTGCGGGTCCAGGACATTTCCGAGACGTGAATGAGGCCCTCGATGCCCTCCTCCAGCTCGACAAAGGCGCCGTAGTCCGTGAGGCTGACGACGCGGCCCACCACGTGGGTGCCCACGGGGTAATTTTCGGCCGCGTGGGTCCAGGGATCCTCGCTGAGCTGTTTCATACCCAGCGACACCCGTTCCTTTTCAAGATCCAGGTTGAGGATCTTGACCGTGATCTCATCGCCGATGGTAAACAGCTCGGAGGGATGTTTGACGCGTCCCCAGGAGATATCGGTAATGTGCAGCAGACCGTCCACGCCGCCCAGGTCGACGAAGACGCCGTATTCGGTGATGTTCTTGACCGTTCCGTCCACCACCTTGCCCTCGTGGATCGATGCCAGGGTGGCGGCCCGTTTGGCCTCGCGTTCGGCTTCGAGGATGACCCGCCGGGATAGCACGATGTTGCTGCGCTTGCGGTTGTATTTGAGGATCTTGAACTCGAAGGACTTGCCCACCAGGTCGTCCAGGTTGCGGATCGGCCGCAGGTCTGCCTGGGATCCGGGCAGAAAGGCCTGCACGCCGATATCCACCGAAAAGCCGCCCTTGACCCGCGACTGGATGGTTCCCGGCATGGTTTCGTCGGCGTCGTAGACCCGCTTGATCTCTTCCCAGACCTTGACGCTGGCCGCCTTTTCCTTTGAAAGGACGACCCGCTCCTCTTCGTCGTCCCACCATTCCACCATCACTTCGATCTCGTCGCCGATCTCGGCCTTGATCTCGCCGTTTTCGTCGCGGAATTCGTGGATTCGGATCTGTCCCTCGGATTTGTAGCCGATGTCCACCAGAACGTGGTCCTTGTCCACGGAGATGATGCGCCCCGTCACGACTTCGCCTTCGGCGAAACGTTTGAAGCTCTCCTCGTACATACTCATGAGCTCTTCCATGGATTCGCTTTCCGGGGATTCGCTTTCCGGCGCTTCCTGCGGGTTGGCGTTCATGGGCTCGGTTGATCCGGTGGGTTCGATGTTGTCGTTTGCGTTGTTTTCCACTAAATTTTCCATTGACTCGGTATTTCCCCCTTAGCCGATTTTTTGCATCAACCAAATATGGTTGGCATAAACAAGCTTCGTTATCAGAATCGTTTCCATAACACAACGAAAAAATACATTTACTGCGGCGGTGCCGTTGCGTGCGGCGCTTCGATGAACGTCAGCATATGCGCCACGACGCCTTCGGGGTCCAAACCTTCGGAATCGATGGTAATGGCATCCTCGGCCGCCTTGAGAGGCGCAATCGCCCGGGACCGGTCGTTGTGGTCCCGCCGGCGCATGTCCTTTTCGACCGCTTCGAGCGATTGATCCGAACGGGCCGCGAATTCGAGGTGCCGCCGACGGGCGCGCACCGCCAGCGGCGCGTCCAGGAAAAATTTGACGTCGGCCTCCGGGAATACCACGGTTCCCATGTCCCGGCCTTCGAATACGGCACCGCCCTCGCGCCCCAGGCGACGCTGGACGTCCAAAAGAAAACCGCGCACCACCGGACGGGCGGACACCGCCGAAGCCAGCATCGCGATTTCCGCCGTGCGGATCTGGTCTTCGATGTCCTCGCCGGCCCAATGCAGACGGCTGCCGCCCGATGGGCCGCGGACGAAATGTAGCTCCAGATCCCGGCAGAGGGCCGCCAGACCCTCGTCGTCATCCGGGTCCAGCGTGGCCCTCCGGGCCGCGAGAGCCACGCCCCTGTAAAGCGCGCCGGTATCAATATAGCGGTACTGCAGCCGGTCGGCCAGCAGGCGGCTGACCGTACTCTTGCCGGCCCCGGCCGGTCCATCGATCGTGATCACCAGTTGCTTTGTCATCGTGTGCCAGGCCTCCCCGCCTGGGTCAGCGGCCCCCGACGCCGCGTTCGCCCGTTACGGCCGGCGCCAGGACGACCGCATCACCTCGAGGTGCCCGCGACCGGTGCGAGCGTCTCGATCACCGTGCGCAGCGCTTGGATCAAGCGCCGGTTCTCATCGGGCATCCCCACATTCACGCGGATGTAATGCGGAAAGCCGTAACCGCGCATCGATCGCACGATGACCCCTTCGCGAAGCATCGCCTCGAACACGCTCTGGGCGTCGCGCCCCGTGTCGATCAGAAAAAAATTGGACTGGGTCGGGAAATAGGTCAGCCCCATGGCGTCAAGCGCCCCATAGAGATCGTCCAGCCCGGCATGCACCAATTCCAGCGTAGCGGCCACGAAGTCCCGGTCGGCAAGCGCGGCCCGCGCGCCGACCTGGGCCAGCAGGTTGACGTTGAACGGCTGGCGGATGCGGTTGATGCCTTCGGCCAGCGCTGCCGGCATCACCCCGTAGCCCACCCGCAGACCGGCCAGACCGTATAGCTTGGAAAACGTGCGCAGCGTGACGACCGGCCGATCGTTGCAGGCCATGACGATGCTCTGCAGACACGCCGGGTCGCGCACGAATTCGATATAGGCCTCGTCCACCACCACGACGACCGAAGGCGGCAGGGCCGCCAGAAAGCGTTCGAAGGCCTGATGGCGGACGATGGTGCCGGTGGGGTTGTTGGGGTTGCACACAAACACCAGCCGGGTGCGATCGTCCACCGCCCGCAGGATCGCATCGAGATCGATGGCCAACGCTTCGAGGGGCACGAAAACCGGTTCGGCCCCCACCGTGCGAACGGCGATTTCGTACATCAGAAAAGACGGCCGGGGCATCACGGCGCGATCCCCGGGGGTCAGCAGGGCGTTGGCCAGCAGCGCGATGATGTCGTCGGAGCCGTTGCCCATGACGATGTTCTGCGGATCGCAGTTGAGATGGGCGGCCAGGGCGGCGACGAATTCGTGCCCGGCGCCGTCCGGATAACGGTGCAGGTTGCCGATGGCCGCCCGAATGGCCGCCGTCGCCCGGGGCGAAGGGCCCAAGGGGTTTTCGTTCGAGGCCAGTTTGACCGAATCGCGGATGCCCAACTCCCGTTCCAGTTCCTCGATGGGCTTTCCAGGCACGTAGGGATCGATCGACAGGATGTGCGGCGGTAGTCGGATGTCAGCTGTCATGGGTCGTCTCTAAGGTGCTTTCGATGGGTCGGGCGCCGCGGCCCGGCGCCGGCGGGGCGGCCTCGACCGCCCGGACCCCGCGATCGAAGGCGTCCATGTTGAGCGGAATCAACTTGGCCTTACGGGCGAATTCCATTTCGACCGCCCGACGCAGGGCCTCGAGAGGCACCACGCCGCTGCGGGCCGTAAAGGCCGCCAGGGCCACGACGTTGGCGGAGCGCACACTGCCGGCCTCCAGTGCCAGGTCGTTCACCGGAATGGCCAGTTCGTCCACGTCGTCGCGGTCGGCCCGCACGGGGATGAGCGTGCTGTTGATCAGCACGACACCGCCCGGCTTGACCACCGGTGCGAATTTCTCGAGCGAGGGACGGTTCATGGCCACAAGATGTTGAGGATTTTTCACGATCGGCGACCCGATGGGCCGGTCGCTCATGATGACCATGCAGTAGGCGGTCCCGCCCCGCATTTCAGGCCCGTAGGACGGAATCCAGACCACCTCGCGCCCCTCCTCCATGGCCGCGTGGGCCAGCATCTTGGCGCTCAGCAGGATGCCCTGGCCGCCGAAGCCGGCAAACATGACTTCACTCTGCATCAGGCCACCTCCTCTGCCGGCTCGGGGGTTTTGAGGTCGCCCAGCGGGTAGTAGGGCAAGAGTTGTTCCTCCACCCACCCGATGGAGTCGAGCGGCGTCATGCCCCAGTTGGTGGGGCAGTTGCTGACGACCTCGACCAGGCTGAAACAGCGGCTTTCGGCCTGGTAGGCGAACGCCCGGGCGATGGCTTTCTTGGCCCGGTTGATGTACTTGGGCTTGATCACCGTCTGCCGTGTGATGTAGGCCGGTGTCTGCAGCGCCGCCAGCAGTTCGGCCACCTTGATGGGCATGCCCACGTCGGCCACGTCGCGACCGGCGGGTGAGGTGGTGGTGCGCTGGTCCGGCATGGTGGTGGGCGCCATCTGCCCCCCGGTCATGCCGTAGACGGCATTGTTGACGAAGATGGCCGTGAACTTCTCCCCGCGGTTGGCGGCGTGGATGATCTCGCCCATGCCGATGCTGGCCAGGTCCCCGTCGCCCTGGTAGGTGAACACCATCAGGTCGGGCCGCACCCGTTTGATCCCGGTGGCCATGGCCGGCGCCCGTCCGTGGGCGGCCTCCTGGAAGTCGCAGTCGAAATAGTTGTAGGCCAGCACCGAGCAGCCCACCGGGGCAATTCCCACCGTCCGGCCGCGGATGCCCATCGCGTCGATCACCTCGGCGATCAACCGATGGATGACCCCGTGGGTGCACCCCGGGCAGTAATGGGTGTGGTTGTCGGAAAGGGCTTCCGGTTTGCTAAACGTCTTTCCCATGATTTTGTGCTCCTCGATCGGCGGGGTCGGGTGACCACCGTGGTTCCTCGAGCGCTCAGTGCGCCAGCCGTTTCCGGATTTCGTCCATGACTTCCTCGGGGGTCGGCACTTCACCGCCGCACTTGCCGTACCATTCCACCGGGCATTGCCCCTGCACGCTGCGCTCGACGTCTTCCACCATCTGCCCCATGCTCATCTCGATGCTGATCGCGAATTGGCAGCCCGCCTTGCCGGCCGCCTGTCGAATGGCCTCAATGGGGAACGGAAACAGCGTCTGCGGGCGGATCATGGCCACCTCGCGTCCCTCGGCCTTGAGGTTTTCGACGGCCGTCCGGCAGACCCGGCTCATGGTGCCGTAGCTGACGATCAGGGCCTGGTAGTCGGCGTCCGCATTGATCACTTCGTAGCGCACGTCCTCGCGCTGCATGCGCGCGTATTTCGCTTTGAGCATCAGGTTGTGCGCATTGAGTTCCACCGGATCGAGGTAGAGCGACTTGACCAGATTGCGCGTCCGGCTGTCGCGGGTGTCCATGCCGTTGGTGGCCCATTCGTCCTTGTTGGAGGGCGGGGTCTGCAAAGCATCCGGGAATTCCACCGGTTCCATCATCTGGCCGGTGAGCCCGTCGCCCAGGATCATGACCGGGTTGCGGTATTTTTCGGCCAGCGGAAAAGCCTCCATGACCATCTCGACGGCTTCCTGCACGCTGTCGGGCGCCATCACGAGCAGACGGTAGTCGCCATGCCCGCCGCCCTTGGTGGCCTGGAAATAATCCCCCTGGGAGGGCAGGATGCCCCCGAGCCCCGGGCCGCAGCGCATGATATTGACGAAGACGGCCGGGCACTGGGCACAGGTGATGTAGCTCAGCGCCTCGCTCATCAGGCTGACGCCGGGGCTGGAACTCGTGGTGAAAACCCGCTCGCCGCAGGCGGCGGCACCGAAGATCATATAGCCTACGGCCACCTCGCTCTCACCTTGCAGAAAAACGCCGTCCACCTCGGGCATGCGTTTCGCCAGGTACTCGGCCACCTCGGACTGCGGCGTGATCGGGTAGGCGAAATAGTTCAAGCAGCCGGCCCGGATGGCGGCTTCACCGATGGCTTCGTTGCCCTTCATCAGGACTTTTCCCATACGACCTCCTGCTGGCCCCACCCTCCGGCGCTCGCGACGATCCGGTGAGGACCCGGAGGGCTGACGGCCCCTCAGCGGCCGGCTTTCCAGCGCCTGGCAGCGTCCCTTCGCCCGGGTCCGAAGATGGGTGATTGTTTGGTCACGCCGCGGAATGTTCCGCGTCTTCCTCGATTTCAATGGCCACGTCGGGGCACATGACACAACACATGGCGCAATAGATGCAGTCTTGCGGGCGCGCCTGAAAAACAGGGAAATACCCCTTGGTGTTGACTTCGCGCGAAAGCTCCAGCACGTTTTTGGGACAGATCGCCACGCACAGGCCGCAGCCCTTGCAGCGATCTTTGTCGACGATGTGTCTATAGGCCATGCGCTAAACCTCCTGCTGCGATGCGCCGCCGGTCTGGCGCTGCCGCTTCGCGATGATGTCGTGAACCGCCGCGGGTCAGTCGCCCGCGAGCGGATCGGAATGTCTCCAGGGCGGCACGAGCTGTCGCCGGATCCCCAGGACCGGGCAATCTTGCAGCCCTTCGGATACGGCCGCCAGCAAGACCAGCGGCGCTGTCACGCAAACCAGTGGCAGCCCGGTCGCCGCGGCGAGCTCCCGCCCGAACCGGTAGCCGTCCGTAATGGTGGCCGTCGTGGTTTCATCCATCAGATGCGCGTTGACGATCCATCCCGCCACCGGCAGTCGGGCGGCCGCTTCGATGGCGGCCCGACTGCGCAGACAACCTTCCACCGATCCGGTCTGCGGTCGCAAGGGATTGACGACCTGCAGCATCTGCACGTCCCGGCCCTTGAGGACGTCGGCCAACGCCCCCAGCACGACCGCTCCCACGTCGTCGCCGCCGACGTCCAGAATCGTCAGAGGACCGGGGCTGCGGAGCAATCCAGCGATGGCGGGGCTCAAAATGGGCAGGTCGGCGTGCAGGTAGGCCGGCGGCGGCAGAATCAGATCGATCCCCCGGGAACGCAACTGGTTGCGTGCTTCCCGCGTGCGAAAATAGGGATTGACCAGATCGAGATCGGCGATCCGGACGTCAACCCCGGCACGTTTGCTTTCGAGCGCCAGATTGATGGACACTTCGGTTTTACCGCTACCATAGTCACCGACAATAATAGCGATACCGTTTAGCTCAACTCCCAATTCACCCTCATCAACGGCGTCGGCCGAGGCGAGAATTGAGAAAATCGCAAACAGCGCTTCGGGACGACGATGGATTTGACGAGGTTGTGTTTATTTATTCTAGCCCCTTTTGTCAAGGCGCATCGGTGCGTCCACCCAAGAATTACACGGGGTTGGACGTCGCCGACCGGCAGGCTTCGACGAGCGCTGCGCCGGCAGCGCCGCCGGACGTTTACATTCAAGGCCAGGTTCGCTATGAGACCAGAGTGTTCCCTGCCGACAGGCCCTGCGCTGCGGCACGCTTTCAACCCCAATGGATGCCAGCGAGGTTTCTACCGATGCCCGCCGTTACGACCGGACTGGAGCAGCTTCTGCGACACGACCATCCCTGGATACGCGGCCAGCGCCTGGGGCTTCTGTGCAATCCGGCTTCGATCGACAGCCGCTACCGGCACGCCCGCGACGGCCTGATGCGGCGCTTCCCCGGCCAGCTCAAAGCCCTTTATTCCCCGCAGCACGGTTTTTGCGCCGAGAAGCAGGACAACATGGTGGAGTCCGACCATATGACCGACGCGGTCTCGGGGCTGCCCGTGTTCAGCCTCTACGGCGAGACGCGTATCCCCACGCCCGAAATGCTGGAACCCATCGACGTTCTCTTGGTGGATCTCCAGGACGTGGGCACCCGGGTCTACACCTTTATTTACACCCTGTCCTACTGCCTGGAGGCGGCGCGGGACTGCGGCCGTCCGGTGCTGGTGCTCGACCGGCCCAACCCGATCAACGGACGCCAAGTGGAGGGCAACCTTCTCGATCCCCGGTGGACCTCGTTTGTGGGCCGTTACGCCCTGCCCATGCGCCACGGGCTGACCATCGGGGAACTGGCCCGCCTCTTCAACGATCATTTCGGCATCGGCTGCGAACTCGACGTGATGGCCATGGACGGCTGGGAGCGGGCCATGTGGTTTGACGACACCGGGCTGCCGTGGGTTGCGCCCTCGCCCAACATGCCGACCATCGAAACCGCCGCGGTCTATCCGGGGCAGGTGATCTGGGAGGGCACCAACATGTCCGAAGGCCGCGGCACGGCACTGCCCTTTGAAATCTGCGGCGCGCCCTACCTCGACCTTGCCCGGGTGCGGGAAGCCCTGGCCGGCAAAAGCCTGCCGGGCGTCATCCTGCGCCCCTTGACCTTCGAGCCCACATCCGGCAAGCACGCGCAGACCCCCTGCCACGGGTTTCAGGTCCACATCACCGACCGGGATCGTTACCAGCCTTATCGGACCAGCCTTCAGCTCCTGCAGGCGATCGTGGGCTGCCATCCCGAAGCATTCGAATGGAAAGCCCCGCCCTATGAATACGAATTTGAAAAGCGCCCCATCGATCTCATTCTGGGCAGCGCCGACCTGCGCCGGTGCATCGAAGCGCTGGAGGATATCGAATTGGTGGCGCAAGCGTGGAAGGAAGAACTGGCCGCTTTCAGGGAGGCCTGCGCTCCCAGTCTGATCTATCCCGGCCGCTGATGCCCGGGCGGCCGGCGGTGCTGCCGGAAATGGCAAAAAAAAACCCTGCGGCTTGGCGCCGCAGGGCCTGGTAACACGATGGGGATCTAAGCTTTTTTCAGGCTGTCGATTTCCTGTTTGAGCTCATCGATCTCCTGCTTGTATTTTTCGCCGTCGTCGTCGGATCCAATCGGGCTGCCGATGGAATCGTCTTTCTTCCATGTGTCCTTGAGTTCGTCAAATCCCAGGTAAATCGCCAGGCCTCCCCCGAGAAGGAGCATCAGGGGAATCGCACCGGCCAGAAGCGTCATGAAAGGAGACCACCATACCACCAGCCCGATGAGTCCCAAAACAGCGGCTGCCGCCCCACCAACTAAAGTTTTCATTTACACCGTCCTCCTTGTAGTAAGTTTTCCATACTATTGATTCGCTGGGATTATTGCCCTTGACTTGATGGTCTCAGCGATCCCCGGGACGCGCCCTTGGAGATCCTGATCGGAAACGGGAATTGTTTCGGCAAATCGAAAGGCCCGCTGGATCAGCGCGCACTGATGTTAGATAATCAAATCGTCGTTGGCAAGTGTTAAAATTGAGCTCCGCATAACATATCCACTTTTTTTTCTCAAGGTTATTTTTAGTTGCGCGGTCGGTGCCCGGCATGCGGCGGCGCGACGGAGGGATCCGGCGGCCGGTCGTCCGGATGCCGACGGGCGGTGCGCCGTCCGGCCCGCATGCCGTGACCAGTGGTTTCCGATTGCATCATCGCCGCCATTCTGGTAGCTAGTTTTCCTCGTCCGATGACACAACCCTACGGGACGCCAGCATCGACGTTCATGACCGGCACCCGTTTCAAGCCCCACAGGCGCGTTCATGATCATCTTCCGCAGTCCCAAATGGAAACGCATCCAGGCGCGGATCGACCGCGTCATCCAGTGTCTGCTCAAGGGGACCCATCAACACTACGCCTGCTATCTGCCATCGCCACCCGGTTGGCTGATCTCGCACCTGCAGCGGCTTTTCTACCGCGGCATCACACTGGCGCCCAGCCAGGCCGCGGTACTCAAAACACTGCCGCGCAGCGCCATTCTGGTCTGTGTCACCAAACGCAAGAGCCTGTTCCAATGGCTGTTCTACCACAGCCGCTACGGCAACAAACGCATGCCCGCTCCCACGGTGGCATTCGACTACACCGTATTCCTCTACCAGCCGCTCTCACGTATATTCCGCATGCTGCTGGCGCGCGTGGATCACTTCTGCCGCCACTTTGGTTTTCCCGACCCTTACACCGCCGGCTACTACCAGCGCATGCTCGCGAAGGGCGAGACGTTTTTCCTCTCCCTGGTCGAACCGGGCGGTTTCAGCCGACGATTTGTCAAGGAAAAAACCGACCCGATAAAATTCCTGCTGGATTACCAGGCGGCAACGGATCGCCCCATTTATCTCGTCCCCCACCTGATGATCTTTGAAAAGGATCCCGAAAGAACGACGCCCTCGTTGTGGCGGCATCTCTTCGGACACGAACAGGCGTTGGGTTTTTTTCGACGCTTCACCACCCTCGTCAAAAACCCCGGCCGCACCTTCGTCGAACTGAGCACCCCCGTGGACCTCCAGACGTTCATGCGGCATCCCGATGTCTGCGACCGCAGCCGCACCTACCAGGCCCTGCTCCTGCGGCGCAACCTTCTGCGACAAATCAACCGCCATCGCCAGAGTATTTTGGGGCCGGTCCTCAAGAGCCGTCTGGAAATCGAGGAAGCGGTGCTGACCGGGACCCGGTTGCAGCAATTCATCCGCGAGCAGGCGGATCGCGAAGAAAAACCGGTGACCAAACTGCACCGGCAGGCCGAAACCTATTTCGAAGAGATCGCCGCCGACTACCGCATCGGCATGATCAAAACCCTGGCGAAGCTCCTGGACTGGATCATCGGCACCATGTTCGACGGGGTCATCATCGACCACGCGGGCCTCGACCGCTTGAAGACCGCGTCCCAGCGGGGACCGGTGGTTCTTCTCCCCTGCCACAAGAGCCACATCGACTACCTGATGATCTCCTACATCATGTTTCACAACAACATGCCCTGCCCGCACATCGTGGCCGGTAAAAACCTCTCCTTCTGGCCCATGGGGCCGATTTTCCGGCGATCGGGCGCTTTCTTCATGCGCCGGACCTTCAAGGGCCAGCCGTTGTATGCCGCCGTTTTTGCCGCCTACGTCAACAAGCTGCTGCAGGAGGGCTTCAACATCGAAGTCTTTATCGAAGGCGGGCGCAGCCGCACCGGCAAGCTGCTCTCCCCCAAGACCGGACTTCTCTCCATCCTGCTGGAAGCCTACCAGCAGCGCGCCTGCGAGGATCTGATCCTCGCCCCGATCTACATCGGCTATGACAAGGTCCCCGAAGAAAAGGCCTATCTGCACGAACTCGAGGGCGGCAAGAAGGAACCCGAAAGCCTGAAGCAGGTGATTCGGGCGCACAAGGTGCTCAAGAAACGCTTCGGCAAGATCTACATCGAATTTGAGGAACCGATTTCGCTGGCCGATCTGCTGCGTGATAGCGCGCTCGACCTGGAGGGCATGGACCGTGAGGAAATCAACGCGTTCTGCCGCAACATCGGCCACCGCACCATCCACGCCATCAACCGCGTGGCGGTCATCACCCCGCACGCCATCACCGCCGCGGCCCTGCTCAACCATTCCCATCAGGCCTTTACCCTGCCCATGCTGCAGGAAACCGCCGAAACCTATCTCAACCATCTCTATTTTCACGGCGCCAAGCTGGCCGACACCCTGGACGTCGACCCGGCCAAGGCCATCGAGCAGGTCCTGCATATCTACATGCAGCGCAAATTCGTGGCGCCGCTCGATAAAAAGGCCGCCGCCACCGAGGAGACGCCGCGCTATCGCGTCCAGAACGAAAAGCGCCCCAGTCTGGAGTACTACAAGAACAACTGCGTAGCCTGCTTCGTCCCGGCGGCCTGCACGGCCCTGTCGATATTCGAACGCGATGCCTTCCAGTTCGTCGCCACGGACCTGCACGCCAGCTACCGCTTTCTTCAGGACTTCTTTAAATATGAATTCTCCTACGATCTGGAGAATCCGCCGGAATGGTACGTCCGCAAGAATATCAAGGCGTTCATCAACGACGCCATTCTGATCCCCCACCCCAACTTGCCCGACACCTACAACATCACCTCACTGGGCTTTCGCAAGCTGAAACTCTTCTCGGGCTTTTTACGCTCGTATTTCGAGTCCTACCGCATCACCCTGAATCAGCTGGCCCGCCAAAAAGAGGGGGACCTGAATCTGAAGGACCAGCTCAAGAAAATTGCCGCCTACGGCAACCGCCTGGCCAAGAACGGTGAAGTCGAATGCAACGAGTCCCTCTCGCGCGTGAATTTCAGGAATGCCCTGACCTTTTTTCAAAGCCGGGGCGTTCGCTGCCGGGACGACGAAGACGCCATCGACCGCCACCGCGAACCCATTCAGCGCTATCTGAAATTCCT
>JAAUXU010125720.1_pt1 | contig 13769 bp, 9 predicted proteins | sample 7278151 | NCBI WGS metagenome assembly JAAUXU01 (sample SAMN14350113, study PRJNA611818) | marine sediment metagenome | isolation source: surface marine sediment (1.8m) | place: French Polynesia: Moorea | collected 2018-08 | reverse complement strand
TGTAAGTTGTCATGAGACAGAGATGGTAGTCCTGTAAAGTTATTTACTCTGTTGCAAGGTGGAAAAGCTGTCTGGAATGGCTATGTTTAAATGACTTTATGATGCATTTGACCGTACTTACATTTGGATCAAAATGCCTCAATTCACTGTGTGTCCCTCTCAATGCATGAACACGAAGTGCACAAGGACCCGTACAACAACACAGAGGCAGAGTGAGCATCAATTGGTGAATGCAGGACAATTTGTCCAATATCCAGCTCTAATTTAAGCCACTCTTTAGTCATATCCTCTTATGAAGATGGGATTTCGTGCAAAAGAAACTTATCACACTCTTTTTTGGATCACCCTGTACTTTTACAAGACGCCCCCCAAAGTGTGGCCTGTCAAGAAGAATAGGTTCCTTCAAGCCAGTCCCTGCTGATGAAATGAGCACCCTTTTGGACACTCCCTGCAATCGTCCTAAGCTGCTCTTCAGGTCAAGATCTATGACCAAACCAATTTGGTGCTGACCGGTCAAGCAGTCTAGCGGTGGAAGCATCACACACATTTGGATTATATTCTGGACATTTGGATCTCACATTCACGCTCACCAATACATATTTGGTATAAGAAAGGTGTCCAAGCGTTCATGGCGTATTCAATTCTACTGCAATATTTACCTCTGAATGGGAAATCTTGGGTGAATAATCTTCGGACCTTTGTACACAACTTCCATTTACGTCATGTCAGCTGCTGTCTCACCTCATGCAAATCACGAGCACTTGAAGACGGATGTCTCTACTTTCATGTAGGACAGATTGACCAAGTACATGGAGGAAAACCTTTTTGAGCAGCTTTGTCAACCAGGATCACTGAACTTCCATCCATGACTTGAGTGCGGCAATCACTACAAAAGAGTGCTATGAAATCTGTGTCCATATAGTCAATTTTGTACTATGTTATATAAAAGCGAGCCTAGATGACGGGACAAAATCCAGATGTCTCCACATTACACTTGGTTAAGCTGGACGTTCTTCGATCTCCAGACCTGATCTCGGGGAAAGAGTTGGAAGATTGCCCAGACTTAGACACGAGTCTGCAGTAACCTTTCTGGCATAAACTATGTGGTGAATGTACTGAATCGAATCTCCTGCACCGAGATCTTGGGCAGCAACAAGGTCAGATCCTCTTTGCTATTCCGACCTAAGAACTTCACACAGAAGAAGTTCATTGTGGCTCCCACTTGAGCTGCGGGCTGTGTATTTCAGCTTGAAAGTATGACAATGTAGAAATGACTATGTTGTTAGATATATCATGACCTGACTCAGTTGTCTCAACTCTCTGACTAGTGGTAGCGTGTCCAAGTCTGGGTTGCTCCAGCCTTGGACGAGAGCAAAACTCCACACCAAGCGAGCTTTTAACTTTACCCATGAACCAAAGATTTACATATGAAAGTTCTTGTTATAATGTTATTACACTATCCGTTATGTTGCTATTGCACTGGTGACTCATTGGCTGTTGGCGCGGGGGGAATACTGACGATGTCCTTGGCGTGCTGTTCGAGATCGCTGGGTGGGATCTGTGACAGTTGTGTTTCAGTCGCAGATCTTGCACCAGTAGACCGGGTCGCACTTCTGATTGCACTTCTCGCGCTTCAGGTCGTCGCACTTCTGCTTGGCCACCTGCCTGCACTCGCTGGAGACGGTGTTCTGCAAGGGACAAGTCGAGGTCACCACAGTGACTTCGGTCCTTTCTGCATGACTCGATTCACCTGGCACTTTTGCCTCGGCTCCGTCCGACAGTTCATCCTCGTCTCCGTCCTGCAGGACCCGGGCTTGGCCTCCCGCTCGAACGTCGAGCATTTCTCTCGAGGGACCTGGGGAAGAAGCAAAACGTCGTCGAGGTCCGTCGCCTGTCGGTCGTCCGCTGGGACGACGTGTGGGAGAACAACAACTACGAGTCTACCTGCTTGCACTGCGTCTTCGGGACTTGTCTGCACTTTTGCTGTGGCTTCTCCGTGCACTCCTGCTGCGGAATGGTCATGCAGACGCGCTTGTCCCTCTCCTGGCACTCCTCTTTGCAGACGTCGCTGCACACGTCCTTCATGATGGTGGCGCACTCCTCGCGGACCTTGGGCTCGCACTTCTGCACCTTCACCTCCCGGGGAATGTACCTGCACGTCACGCACATGTAAGGGCGCCTCAGTGGTGAGGCTGTCGTGGACGTACCTGCAGTCCTTCCTGACGGACGTGGTGCACTCCTCTCTGGGCAGCTGCAGGTCAATGTTGATGCAGATCTCCTTCAGCTCGATTTGCTTCATGCGGCGCTCGCACTTGACGCGAGGAATCACCTTGGGGACTTGTCTGCATTGTTCTCTGAACGCTTGCATGCGCACAGTTTGGCACACTTCTTTCTCCACAGCCCTGAAAGGTTTTAACTGTGCTTATTGTTGTCTTAGCGCTAATGACGATGCTTCGAACTTGTGTAATGTTACATAACTTGGATCTAGCTCACGTCCTTAGTATGCAGTAATATCAAAGTCATGTGTGAGTGACTGTATCAACCTGGGTATGGACTTGCAGATCCTGTTGGCCGGCAACTTCTTGGGCACGACGTCGCACTTCTGCTCCATCTCGCTCCTCTCCACGACCCTGCAGTCCTCCCGAGTCTCATTGCGACACACCTGCGTGCAAGAGAGTGTTGAACATGGGCTTCGTCCATCACGTCCCCCAAGTCATTGTGCCATACTTGTCTGGCTGATTGCCTGGGCACCGACACGCAAATCTGCTCGGGGACCTCCACCGTCTTGTCCTGGCACGATATCACCGGCACCTGGCTGCAGTTCTTGCGGGGGACGTACTCGCACTGGAGCGACGAAGAGGCCTCGGAGGCTGACGAGGTCTGCACAGACGTGAGTGGCATCATCACCTTGTCCCTGACACACTGCATGTTGCTCTACAAACCGAAGTGGTCGTGGTGGCAGGAGTCGTCGTCGTCATCTTCCTCATCTTCCTCACCGCATAGCGCACGCGATTCTGCCTCCCCCTGAGTGCCGACGCCTGAGGCGGGAAGTACGTGGACGCAAAGGACGTCGGGGAGGGCAGGTCCACGTTGACGGTGAAGGCTCCGTCGCCGTCGCTGCTACTGCCAAAGCTCGTCACGTGCTCAATGAAGGGATTGTCGATACCTACGTCCAAGACCAGGGCAAAGTCATCACTTGGCCCGGCTAACGTTACCTAGTGGTAGCGCACCTGGATGCTCCGGCCAAGTGAAGTCTTCCAAGTCATCCTGCTCGTCCTCCACTTCGTCAACGTTCTCTTCCGCCGCTCTCTTGACCCGACTGCCAAACCGGACTCTCCGTCTGAACGGAAGTCCTCCGCGCAATCTTTGTCGGCTCTTTGCCGTCGTTGGGGTGCTGCCCGTGGGGCTGGAGCTGCCGGAGCCGCTGGAACTGCTGGAGCTGCCGTCGCCGTTGCTGCTGAGTGTGAAGGATGTGATGGGGTCGGCCAGAGGGGCGATGTAATCCGTGGGAGGCGGGGAGATCAGGCTGTCATCCGAGGAGGAGACTGTGCCTGCCATGGGAACACCATAGCCTGAAAAATGCCAGACCTCGTTATACTTGATCACGTCTGCGCTCTGGTGGCTCTTTACTATCTGACGGCTGTGGGACAGTGGGAGTGACGGACGTCTGCTTGTTGGTGACCCCGGTGGAGAGCTGTTGATGCACGACGTCGTCCGACATGTCCTGGCATATGTACTCGATGACCTCTGAGCACTGCTCCTCCATGGTGGTCTTGCACTCTTCCAGTACTTTGGCACGACTGATTGTCTGGCACTTCTCCTCGGAGGTCTCGTCCAGGACAGTCTGGCAAGTCTGGAACGGGAAGCACAACGTACAAGAGTTCAGCCGAGGTAAGATGCGGACGAGTTCCTGGGCCGCTACCTGCTCTTGCTTGGGCGTGCACACTTTCTCGTAGACGGTCCTGACCCCGGGCCTGCAAGTCTTGTCGTAGCACTGGAAGTTGGGCGCTTCCTCTTCGCATCTCTCGTCCACCTCTTGGTTCGTGACGGTGACGCAGACGGGCGTTGAGATCTCCTCACCGACCACGTCGCACCTAGAGCAGGAAGAGAGCGGCCGTCATGAGAGTGGCCACGAAAGCCTCGTTCGTCGCATAGCACAAGAAGCCCCCGGAGCGGTCGTCCTCCCCGTCGGACGCGTTGGCGTCCGTGCGCATCCCGTCCTGCTACACGACGTCGTATTTAGATGCGCGTCCACAATCGGACCTTCTGACAGTCGATTCCATTGAAGAGTTTTAGTCCTCAGCATCTGTTTGAATCATTAGGCCGCAGTTTGCATAGTACAAGGTCACCCATCCTTTTTCGCAACGAGCGAAGCTTTGGAAGGCAGGCAGACATAGAGACAGACAGACAGGCAGGGGGTCTGGCGTGTTGCAACTCACTTGGTCTCCATCTGCGTCTCCGTGGACTCCTGGCAGTCGGTCTGCGGCACCGTCACGTTGACCATCTCGCACTTTTTCTCCCACACCTGGTCGTACACGGTCTTGCAGTCCTCCTCCTCCAGGGTGGTGCACTCCTCTTCGAACCTGCGACGCAAAGGGTCGACATTGATGTCGTGCAAGTGGTTGGACTTTAGCCTCTCACTTTGTTTCGATGGCATCCCTGCACTCGACGTCCGACACGAGCTGGCAGTCCTTCTCCGGCACTTGCTTGCACTGCTGCTCGCTGTTGACCGTGCACACGGGCTCCCTGATGGTGGTGCAGGCAGCCTTGTCCACCGTGTTGCACTCCACGGTGACGTCGTCGGTGCACACGGTCTCGCTCACCGTCACACACTCGTCCTCCTGGACCAACTCGCACCTGAAGCGTCACAACAACGCATTAACGCAGGAGGCAGGCGAAGTTCGACTTCCTGGAAGCGGCAATAAAGACGTCGGCCTTGCCCAAGTGGGAGGCCATCGAGCTCCCCCCTCATGCGCACATGTTGTTCATCATGCCAGAAAAGTCCTGTGCTGAGCCAACATTTTTATCCATTTTCCCCCTCCCTGACCTTGTTGGCAACATTCGCAATTGCGTGTGTCCTTCTCAACATTTGCAGCTTTTGATGAAAGAGCTTTTTTTTCTCTCGCAGTCCTCACAAATGGCTTAGGACGACTGAATATGTACTAATCCCATTTTCAAGGCGCAAATAACAGTTCTCCTCGGCAGAAAAAGCGCTCTTAGTCAATCACAAAGCTTTGATGTATCGTCATGCTGGATATATAGTGAGCGGCGGACAAGAGGGGAACGTGTGCGTGACCGGCGCGGTTCTGAGGCGGACAGACGAAGCACGCGGACACGCACGCGGCCACGCTCGCGGACACGCACGCGGACACGCACGCGGACACGCACGCGGACACGCACGCGCACCAGATCAGCACTCCTCATGAAAGTGTCATGCGCGGGAAGAACTCGCTGGACTGGACTCGAATGCCGGACTCCATCAATCTGGAGGAGATGCTGAACTCTAAGTCGAGCAGTGACGAGACTGCGGTCGTCACGCACCATATTGTCATGGGAAAGTGGAGGAGCTTTGCAGGAGTCTCACGGGTGCTCGAACGAGGAAGATTCAGCTGAAGAAGAAGATTTCCCACAACGATGACACGCCAAGGACGCCTAAGTGATCGTGATTTCCTACGGTGGTCAAAGAGACGTTACTTTTGAGTAGCATCGCGGGCGGGGCCGATGACGCAAGTGGCGCAACTCAAACGAGGACTGGTCAGAATCCCACACATTTCGTGAGCAGCTGACTCCGTGAGTCGATTGTCTTCATTCATGCCTTCGTGCAGTACTGCTGCGCCGAGGAGGAGGGGGAGGGGGAGGAGGAGGAGATCGGGAAAGTGCGCTACATACGGCTGGACATACGACGGCCGTGTCACGATGACGAGTCACACAATGGGAAAAAGGGGCTCCCACTCACCTGGTCTCCGGCTGCAGCTGCATGTCCTCGTCACACACGGTCTCCTTGATGGGATCGCACACGGACTCCATGACGGTGGCGCACTTGGGCGCGCTGACGTCGCCGCACACCTCCTCGGTCACCACGCGGCAATCGACGTCGGCATCTGCCGCAGTGCCTTCGCCTCCGTAACCACACTGCTTCTCACAGGCCATCCCGCCCTTGTGGCACGTGCCCCCCGGGAGCGGACCTCCCTTCATCTGGACGTAACGGCATTTCTTCTGGCTCTCGCCGCCAAAGATGAACGGGTTCGCCGGCGTCTTGGTGTGCGCCGCCGGCGCATTGTTGACCAGGCCGTTGCTGGGCGAGGGAGCGGATCCGGACACCTGCTGACTCCGCGCCGTCCTCCTCAGGTCTGCCAGGCCGCCACCCCCACTCAGGTGGCCCAGGCCGGGCAAGTACAGACCCGGCGGGGTCAGCACCGGCGGCAGAAGAGGTTTCTGAACGTGATAGGGTCCGGCCGAGCCCCGGACGACGCAGATGAAGAGCCAGCAAAGTATCACAGAAGACGATCTCATCTTGTTCTTTGCACTTCCCGTAATTTCGTTACACCACAAAGGTACATAAAAAAATTGAATGCAGGACTAGAAATTGTCGAAACCGCGAACTACGAGAAAGAGGACGAGGGCGAGTGCAGGTTCGACAATCGCATGATCACGAGCGTCCTGAACCCCACGAGCGCATTCACGCTACTGACGGCGGGGAAGAAAGGCCTGATTTTCGTCTTGCCAGACGACGATGAAGCGAGGGCGTGGACGGATCGAGGGGGGGGGGGAATAAGAAGAAAAAAAGGACATCCGTTCGCAGGGAGCGCAGGAGCTTTGATTCCAGTAGCAGAGGGGGAAAAAATCCCTCCTGAATACGGGCTTTTACTATGGACGACGAGCGTGTGAGCCAACTGGAAGTGCGCGTGCTTCCGCTCGCCGCCTTATGCAAGCGGGCCGAGTCTCGTCAGCGCTTCCACTTGGCTCACACGATTTGCGTATCAAGCAAGCGAGATTTTCCTTTTGTGTCGGCGGCGGCCGCGACCACTCCACTTGCACCATCCTCGCGGCGGAGAAATGGCGAGTCTCTCGGCGGGCGCGCGCGGGCGGGAGGCGAAGAACCACTCCATTGTGGAGCACCTTGCACACGGCACACGCGCTACTGCGGGAGTTGACCTGGCTCAGGCCTTGCTCGGGATGATGCTTGAAAGTGACGCTCTGGTGCCTGGCCAAAAACTGGGAGAGGTGGTGGGCGTCGATGCAGGGCATCCTTGGAAACTCTTGACACAGTCTCACTCGTGTCACTCTGGCATCTGTCGTTGATGCCGTCAGTTGTGCGCGAACGTGATCGCCTGCGTGGGCGCGCACTCGCTGTGCACGTCGGGGGCGGGGGCGATGTGGAGGACGGCGCAGACTTGGAGCATCGTTTCGAAAACACAGAATCGCCGAGCAACGAAGGCGTTGTCATGTCGAAAGGCAGCGCGGACTCGTCAAGCGCGTTCAAGGCCGGCGATCTGGAGCGGACGAGCACCAGAAAGACTTCATTCATCAACGTCACCGCTGCAAATGATTTCGATATTGTCATTTTTACCTTCAGATTGCGCACGCACGCAGAAAACCGCAGGCTCCAAGTCTTCCAAAGGGATTGCATAGGGCAGCAGCACCACATGGGTGAGACGTCCAACGTGTCCAGAGACCCCATTGGCAAGACATGCAAGATGCCAGACAGACGATGACATGCGAGACCGAGCAGGTGGTGGCCGCACAGGACAGGGCTCTTGACGCGCTGCGGGCCTGCCAATAGCCCCGGCAGACGAGCTCGTGGTCACCGAGGTCGACCTCGCGACCTCGGACAGATGTCGACAGATGGTGCAGAAGGCGTCGGCGACGACGACGACGACGACGACGACGACGACGACGACGACGACGACGACGACGGCCACAGCACGCCAGGCCCCTCATTGCCCACACTTCACTTCCTCGCCCCGCAGCTCCGTGGTGAGGGTTGCGCAACCGGAGGAAAGTGACCCCACCCTTGAAAAGGCCCCCAGGAAATGCATCTCAATTGGGCACGAGATCGACCTGCACAGGGAGGCCTCATCTTTCGTAACAGACATTATGCAGCCGGGAGGCTTCCAATTTCGGCTTGATACCAATCAAGGGTCGAGCTGCGGTGTAAACGAGTTTGGCACAGCTTGGCATGGACGCGGGTGCCAGAGCGGAGCCAAACAGCGTTCGTGACGACTCAATCGTCTTCAACGACGATTCTTCACCCCTCACACGATGTCTCTGTATGAGTTTGAGACACAACCGGAGAGACGATGAGTGGTCGCTCAGCAGATTTCTCCCCTTTACGGACACCGTCAAGCTTCTTTTTTGCTGCACACACTGCAACTGCAGCCTCAAGTCCATTCTGTGATCGAGCACGAGAGTAACTAGGACTAGGACTGCAAAGCCCTGAGCTCCGTTCTCGCTTGTGACAGCCCTGACAGAGCTGATTTTGGTGACTTCTGTCTTGAAAACTGGCCACGATTCTCACGAAGTCAGAGAACAAAGAGATCCTTATGTAGTCACTGTGCTCTTCATATAGACTACGGTGAATGCACTTATGACTGATATAATCTTGAGCATCATTCAGTCTGTCTCGTCTTAAGCTTCATTCCGTGAAAGTTTTCTTTTCACGGAACAAATTTGCTCTAATTTTGCACAGTTCACACAGTTCAGCGAGTTCGCATTTTGTGCACGCATGCACACAGATGCGCGCGCACACGCGCTTGCGCTGCACTTTTACTAGATTTGCAACAAAACATGCGTCGAATGGTACCAAAATCAGCTCTGCGAGTGGCAGAATCAGCCTCGAACAGGATTTTCCGGGCATTCTGTAGTTTGCTCTGGCTTTGCGAATCTGGAGACGCCACCAAGACCTGTTGTAGGTCCGGATGAGACCAGATTGTGACCAAAGTCCTCATCCTCAGCTGCGTCCAGCAACTGTGTCAAGTCTCGCCGAGTCGATGTCAGCTTGCGTTACTGCACTGACGTTCAGGCATCACTGTTGGCGGCACTGAGGCCGAGTGGGGAGACTCCGGAGGCCAAGAACCTCAGCCACACGAACAACGTGGACGTGAGGTCAGTGCCGGACACTTCCTTGCACTGCGTCGTCATGTGCAGGCTGGCCCCAAAGGGTCTCCTGCGCCTGGGAGCTTCATAATCTGCTTGAAAAAGCCCATGGAATTCAGCCATGGACCAAATGGAGGAGCAGAACAAAAAGTTTTAATGACGGCCGCTTTTATAATTGTCCACCTTAATCCTTTCTTGCCAAATTTGGCTGCATTTCAACCTTTTCCGCATTTTCTTCCTAATCATGATGTGACCACAACATCATAAGAAGCACTAACTCATCAGGTCCTGTAGAAGACCTTGACAGCATTTGATATAAGACTTCCAGCAAAGTTACTCTGAAATTCTTGCATTAATCGCTGCAATTTCTCCTTTAAATAAATCTCCCGAGCAAAAATTATTAAAATGGCCATTTTTGGAAACTTGGCCTGACATTGACCTCTGGCAATGTTCATTAGTGAAGCAAACCCCAAACTCCATCTTGGAACCTTAACCGCACTGTCAATGTGCGAGGAACGTTTGTTGTATATTTGGCTCACACTGTAAACTGTCGCATGCGGAGGCCCCCACTGTAAGTTACATTTGATGTCCATGGGTGTTTGTATCTCATGTGCAAGAACCGTATCTGTTCTGCACATTTTTCATTATGTAATGTGCATACCGGTAGTAGCTTGAAGGGGAAGAACCTCGACAATGAGCAGTCAATGCACGGCCTTCGTCCTGATCTCGACTCTTTTGGCATCAGTCCTAGCACTATGGTCACAGGGTACAATCTTCTGTAGTGTCTGCTGCTTCGTTGCCTTACCTATGCTACAGTGCCTTCACCTAGGTCTAAATGACACCAAAAGTTGGAATTTTCAGCTGAGATGTTGAACAAGGGTAGCTCCATGTGCCTTGTGTCTCCATCAGAAAATTGAGCTCAAAATGCCAAGTTTAAGATGCCCATCTTATGCGTCAATTGTCCAACCCCATCTACTTATGTACTTCTGCAGTACAGTAGGATTGACTTTGAATGCTATTTTCTAAAAGTATGTCTGATTGATCTCAAGTTTGGAGCAAGTCTTTCTCCACATTTCTCCCGGTCGTACTTAAGATTTGAGCTCAATCAGTCATACTTTTGTTACATTTTGAGGCTTGCATATCAAAAATGGGACGCCTCCACACTATCATTTCTTGTTTTTCCTAAAACACATGCTTATCATGGTTGACTTCTGCATTCATTCTCACCATGTCTGAGTGACTCTAGCCCAAAGTCAATCACACAGAAAGTCTCACATCATAGCTCAATGTGGCTGCCCAGAAATAGCTCATTTACAAATCTGCGTATCAAAATGGAACAGGGTGTATTTTGCTCCTTCATTTGGTATCTGGTTGATTCTCATAGTCCTCGTATAAGCCCAGTCATGTAGATCAACACCCTCGAAGATCTTCCTTGGACACCCTGTAACATCACCCCTGCCCTTCTTATATTTCTACACTTTCCTATAGTAACTTTAAATATTTCTTTCAAAAGTACGAGGAAAAACAGCAGCGCCAAATTTCATCTCATTTTGATCACACTTTTGCAAGATGGATCCCATAAACATGAGCGCCAGATGGTGCCAGATTTATTGGCAAAACCGAATCCTGGGAGACTTTCTGTTACGAACACTTTATAAACAAGGGCGGGAAACTAAAATTGACTCTTAGAAGAGAATCCAAAGCTTTAAAGAGTCCCTCTGGGCCAGAAAAACCTGAAAACTGGCAGTGAAGAAGAAGAAGAGGGCCTAAAACTGCATGCCAGTATACAGTTGTAGCCGTAGAATATGACATCATGGGACTCTTCTTGTCCACTCGTGCAGTGAAATAAAGAACAACAGCTGACGTGACCTCATGCTTGACAATCAGACAACTTTATTGTCAGCTGAGCCTCCAAAAATGTATGTCAACGATCCATCTTTCGAGAATATCAGAATGCATCCCCGTCACAGCGTCAAGTATTGATACCAAACATGTAGAGGCCATTTCCGGTCTCAAAAGAACCAACTGGAGTCAATCTCCTTCTGCTATCTATTGCTTTCCAGGGACTAAATCAGAGCAGCCAAGAAATGGCGATGGAAGGTACCTGATGCAGCATCTTCATTGACAAGGACAGGAAACTGAAGTTCTGTTCTCCTTTCTTCATTGACTCTTGCAGCCGGAGCGAAGGTAATCTGACCCAACTCCCCCAGTGCTGGTTATAAGGGGACCCGGATGGTGGCAGACAAAAGGACCATGATACTCAAACCTTATTGAACCAGTCTGGCCATGGTGGAGAGACAGGAGGAGTAGGAGGTGTTGCTCCTTCAGGGGTCCACAACAGAGTGACCACTACTGACTTCGACATCATCAGGAACGCTCAGGTACTCCAGTATGCAGGGAAAACGAGCATTCCCTCCCGGTCAGTCCTGTTTCTGCTCAAAGCAACGCACACACGGATGTGCAGACTGCTGAACACCGTCTACACGCTCTTTGTGGGCTACGTGAATACGTTCGACGCGTTCTGGTGACTCGACGACTGAGAGTATCTGTACAGACAGTCGTGCAACTATGCTTGGAATTTTGGCTCTTGAGGTCTCAATCTCGTGGTTAAGCCAATACCTGGGTCGTCCCGAACAAGTGTCATGCTGAAGGAACTCGGAATCACCGACCAGGCCACAAGGGCAGGCCGGAGCATCAACCCAACAGGACACTCAATCCAGGACGGATTCGGCAACAGGCCAGAACCGGACGCTTCTGGACACCAGCACCGCGTCGTGTCAAACAGACACGATGGTCGGGGGCAGTATCCACTGACCAGGACACTACGGGTAAGGCCAGAGTACGAATCCGACGGGTCAACACAAGAATATCGACTGTGTCCCGAGCACACAACAGAAGTCACAGCGGACTAAGTGAGAGCCCCAGGGACTTTGAGACGCGGATTCATCCGGACAGAGAAGAAAAACACGATGACCAGAACTTGGGCGAGCAGGTCCACTCAGTCTTCGCCCCGATGAAGAACAATATATTCGCCAGCAGAACGACCATCGAGGACCGACCGTGCTCCAAACAGCAGTAAGGCTTCTCCTCCTCCTTGGCCAGGAGCACCTAGGATTGATGCACTCCCCAAACGACGACGAAACGACATCCCTGCCATGTCCGACATCCCCATCGTGGGCGTCGGGGGGATGTCAGACTTGAGGGGAGACGCCTGCCGGACCCCACGGGATCTCCGCCAACGGAAATGGGCCACCCAAGTGGACATGTTGGAGAGGATCCTGCCTGAAGAACAAAGATTGCTAAGAGGACATCTGGCAGAGCCTGCCTGCGATTGCCAACAGCAGCAGAGATTGAGTACATACATTTGGCATGTGCATAAAGTAGCACTTTCTGTCATGAGTTTCAGCTTGACTCTTTAAGGGATATCAAGGCCAAACGTGCCAGTTTAAAAGGACACTTGACACTCGTTTTTTATGCTCAGGTGAAGTTTCACTTCTTGTCACAAACTTTATTGAACGATATTCTCATCCCACTCAAGTGTAAGTGTTCTTCACCCAACCTGCTTATTTTTTTCTGGACAAAAAGTTACTTTGGGCACAGAATTTACTAATCGATTTTTTGGTTTTCTCACCCAAGCACAAAACTGGCAAGTGGCAAACTGGCAAATTGTCAAGGTTCTGGAAATTAATTGAAAATTATTCATACAGAAAGAGACAGTCAGGGTTCTGGGAATTAACTGGAAAATTATTCATGGTGAAATAGACAGTCTGGGTTTGTTTTAGCCATGAGGCCCCTCTAGCATTTTCTTATTGGTACATGATGACTACAAGCTTTACTCTTGGACTCTTGTTACATCAGCTGCAGTCAGCCACAGGAGAACCTACAAGAGCTGCACCCATCCAGTCCTTTGCTCTGGAGAGTCTCTCTGATCTGAGGATCCAAGTCTCAGACCTCTGGTTGTACTGGTAAATGTTGTCTAGATGGTGCTTGGACGTCCACCCTCCCACCAGGAGAAAAGTGTTTCTATATTGCACAGAAGACATGCCATGATTTGCTTGCGGCAGAGTTGGTCCCTGCCTCCACTTCTGTGTTGCAGTGTTGTAGATCTCAGTGTGACTCAAGTGAACACGACTGACAAGAGTGTATCCTCCAGCCACAACAACATCATATCTGTAAGAGAAAAGAACATGGCCTTCTGTCACTTCTCTTCAGTGCAATTTTCTCAGAACACCAAAATAGCAATTTAAAATGGATAACTGAAATAAAATGAGTCCTATTCATTTTACTTTGTTTGATTATCTTCTGATGCTCTTTATTTTTCCATTCATTATTAAGGGTGATGCACTAGATGCACCGTAGTAGTATATGCAACATGTAGTAGATGCACAAAATATTGACTTACGAGTTTCCTTTATCCACAACTCCACAACCATGGCCTGAACGTCTGTGGTTCATGTTTGGGAGACTCCGAAACATTCCAGTCTCACGGTAAAACCTGAATGCTTGCTTAGCATAGGCAGAATTAAAATCTCCTGAACCCCTCTCCCCTCCTCTCTTTTTTCCCCCACACACTTTCCAAAGAGAAGGAGAGCCTTGTTCAGTTCATGATCCTCACCTGTCCTGCTTACTTTTTTCTGGAGAAATAGCTATTTTGGGCACAGACTATACAAATG
>JAAUXU010020984.1_pt1 | contig 13784 bp, 13 predicted proteins | sample 7278151 | NCBI WGS metagenome assembly JAAUXU01 (sample SAMN14350113, study PRJNA611818) | marine sediment metagenome | isolation source: surface marine sediment (1.8m) | place: French Polynesia: Moorea | collected 2018-08 | reverse complement strand
GGGGGGGCGCCCCCGCCCCCCCACCAAGAGTGCAACATTTGGTCGCTTCCTTCATTGATGGGGTCACCGCTTTTCCTCAGCAAGGTCCTCCAGCCATGTGGCACCTCTCGGGTCTTGGCATCGTCCCAAGCAACCAAGAAACCGTTGTCCCTTCAGAAGTTCCGCAAAGAAGCCCGTTTGGCTTCGTCCAACTTGTGCACGTGGACTGGCTGGGACCTGCACTGTCGGCTTTTCGAATGAAAGATATGTTCGAAGGAGTTCAGTTCGCTCCTTGAAGAGAAGCTCCTTTTCCAGGTCATGAAAGGTCATGGAAGGTGAGTCATAGGAGACTTGGAGTGTGCAGGTCTGTGACCCGCTGAGTGTTGGTGTCTTCGTTGGCCGTGACTGGTGGTCATCTCGCGTCGATGCCGTCGCACACACTCCAAGGAGTGACCTCTTCACTCGTCAAATCTACCCGGAGTCCTGATAGATGTCAGAGGCACGGGAAGGTGACTCACGTGCTTCACAATTTCTTCTACTGGTTCCACGGCCAAGCCACACAAGCTCTTGGAACCACACCAAAGTTCGATCACTTCTGCTCTGTATTCACTTCAATCAGAGCAAACCTTGGACCTGGTGAATTCTCTTCTCAACGCTCTTACTAGCACCGGTCAAATGAGTCGAAAACTCGAAACATTCTCACATTTGGCTCGAGCATGGAACTGTTGGAAACTCACCTCTAGGTGTTCCCCCCTCCATGGGGAGGAGCGGTTGACAGTGTTGCCATTTTAAAACGTCTCTCCAACAATACGACTTTCAGTGACTTACTTAAAGAAAACTTACGAGTCTCTACTTTCACCTCAACTTGTTCGTCAGGCTCTGTCCTTGCGGTAACCTGAGTGGCCTTTTGGGTCCCAGATCAGCCTCAGGCAGTATCTTTTAAAGTGCTTTGGAACCTAATCCCAATTCAAAAGTCAAAGTGTTTGCGTATGTGTGCGCCGAGCCCTGGACAGCGTGGACATCCCGGAGGGCGCCGCCTAGTACGTGGACTTGGCATGCTCAGAGTGCCGCCCATATTCCCGCAGGGACATTAGCGCGGAGCGTGGGAATATCAGATCGGAGCACGGGGATATCATGTACCTTGGCGGGTGATAAAGTGGTCACCCCTTATACCGACACTCTTGAGACCAGGAGAAGTCGTCGGTATATTCGGAGTATAAATCATGAGTTTGAATTCATTGCTGTATTTGTGAGTGATCGGCTTTAACAGTACAGTTTGTCCTGAAGCTGTTGCCTGAATATTGAATGGAGAAATAGTTGGGTTAGGCAAAATTTATGCATAATGTCCAATTGTTCGGGAGGAACGCAGGAAAAAGTTTCTCTTTCGCCGTTCGCGTACATTGGGGATTTCAATAATTGTCGGTATGACTGGGGAAAGCGTGAGGATGCCCGAGGCACCTTGTGTTTGAAATTGCCAGCACTTTCTTATCGTCACGATGATCATTTTGCAACTTGTAGAGCTGTGCTGTGTGTTAAGCACAGATGATGATGGCCGCTGGCAGAGGGGTCCACATCTCTGTTAGGGTCTCTCGTTGAGAGAAGCCGGAAACTATAAGAAGAGAACAGGTCTACCAGAGAACCCAGTTGCCCGACTTCTGTCCCGGAGGCAGGTAGCGCCACCTGGCGGCCAACCCAGCTGCGCCAAGTGTGGAGAGCTCACTCTATTGCCCTGGGGAACGTGAAGGTGGAGGCAGACTAGTGGTATGACCATTGGTGCCTTCTGTTGTCCAACCTCCCATTCGATCCACCGACTGAATGTCCATGATTAGAAGGTGCGGTCTGAATCTCGGTTCATGCAAACTCGTCTCATTAAGAAGTGCAATTAAAAAAGGTGTCAAATAGCCTTTAAATGGGTGCTCCTTTTTTTAATTGAAAAGGTACAATTAAATATAAATAGGTGCCGATAGTGTAAGTGAAAAGGTGCAATCTCTATCGTGTCCAGCACGAGCGCTATATGTACAAGTCTGTGCGTGCGTGCGTGAGTGTGGAGGCTCCATTTGTTGGCCATTTTGTTCTTGATGAAGTTACTCGTGGTAGAGTGATTTCCATTGAGCGCCTGCGTGTCACCCTGATTCGGCCGCACCGTACGCAGAAGCACTTATGAACAACACATGTGTTTCTATGCTGATATATAAAATGGTCAAATGACGGAAGTCGCTTCTGAGGGCATCGGACGTGAGAGACTTCCGCATATCCGTAAAAATGGTGAGAGCCATAATTACTGAAACCGACAAAAATTTACGCCCATCATTAATTCTGTTATGCACACACGTAGGAGCAAGACTCATCAGTCCCGAGGTGGCCGCTCTCGTACGAGGCTTCCACTGTATGCACAGAGCGCTGCAACAGAGCTGAAGAAATCATCATTTCTCGTCAAAATAATGGCAACCAACGATGGTGAGGACGAGTTTTTTTTTCTTGCGGAAGAGCTCAAGTTTTGCACTGGAATTTTTCTAAGCCTCTGCATATTAGGGATGCTCATTGCTACTGTCTGCTCGAGGTCTGGTTCACTTTAGCACTAACATAAGCATGATGTGATGGACGCTCTCAAAGAGGAAAATAAATGTACCGTCAAAGCTGCAGCATTTTACAGCACCAGAACTCACCACGATCCCGATTCATTGTTGTGTAAACTTTCTACCCAGATGAATTTCAGTTGTGGCTTCATTCTGGCTTGAACTGTGGTTCAGGCAAAAATGTTTGACATACACCAAAAAAGTCTTCCAGTTTATGGTCGATGGCGCCAAACACCCCCCGACAAGTCGGGGGGGGGGGAAGTGCGTCACCCGCAAAAAAAATACATGCGTCACCGACAAAAAATGCGTACGCGACGTGCGTAGAAGCCCGCACATTATGGCCAAGAGTCATAAATTTTTCGCATTAACATAGCCTGAACAAACGACGATTCTTTCTCTACGGGCGGCATCACAATGGTGTGCGTGTGTGTGTGGAGGGGGGGGTTCATTTCCACTGCTGCGTTTCCGGGTTAGTTTTGTTGAGGAATGAGTACGACCCCAAAATGTCACCCCTCCGTGTGTCTCTGCCCTGTGCGTTCGTATGTGCAAACGCTGAGGGTGATAACACGTGTACAATGGAGCGCGCTTATGTGAATCAAGTCAGGACCGAAGGTTTCCATTCACAGAGTGTTTCAAGTTTAAAGTCCAAACAAACACCCTCATGTCAGCCTAAAGAAACAATGATTTTGCTTTAAAGTCGACTCGATCATTCCGTCGGGAGCAGACTTGGCATTGGTGCGTTGAGGCTTTTTTGCCAACAACTTTGCAGTACTTTGAGTGACGACATTGGATGACGAGTTCTTCTTCCACTTTATGACAGGCATTCGTGTCAGGCCCACCTTGGAAATTTCCCTGGAAAAAAAATGCCGCAAAACAATCATGAGTGAATATGATTACTGCTTCCTCCTCATCAACTTTTACTTCAACAAGAGACAATATTGGCTCGAACGAGCTGGAACGTTGATTCGCGGAGCATTGGAGGTGTGTGGTGTGTGTGTGTGTGAGGTGGGACTTCGAGGTGGATGGGTGGGTGCGTGCGTGCGTGCGTGCGTGCGTGCGTGCGCGTGTTTCACCACATAATGTGGTTCGGGGATTCCAACACCAATTGTCGCTGATTCATGTACGCCTGTTTCCACTGCAGGCCTGAACGAAGAAAATGTGGTGCCGATGAGCTTGTTCGATAAATTCAGCCTTCACCCGTCACGAGTCAATCGAACGTCAATGCAGCCTCCATTCGAGACTTCCTCCACTGTGTTGAGCAAAGAGTCATGGTTAAATCGAGGCTCCACTGTCTGCCAGACGAGGACAAAGCGTCCCTGCCAGCACAAGTGTGTTGTCCTCGCCAGTCTTGTCACAGCTCTCGATCCAGACGGCGGAGGAATCAGTGTTTTGCCCGAGGTCCTCGAAGTGGCCGCTGACGCACACAAAAAAAGGGGGAAGCAAACTTGACTTTGAGGTGGGATTTGGATCGAGTTAATTCGGAGAGAAGGCAGGTATGGAGAGAGCAAGCTACACAACGAAGCGTCCGCGCGCGCGCAACCCTGATTCAGCTGTTGATGGTGGCAAAACCTTTTTTTATATAGCACTGTAGTACTCTGCACCTAATTCAAGGTTGTTTCCACTCATTCCTACACAACTTCAAGTCTACTGTTCTTCCAAAGTTCATAGTTAAGCTCATCTAATAGGTCCACGATATTTGCCCTAAGTCATCTTCTCTTGTTGGACGTTAGATTTGCCTGTAGAAAGTTATGTCACACCCTATAGACTAACGATTTTGACATCTTGTTCCCCTTTATCGCTATTTCTGAGTGGCAAAATGGGGATATTTGGCCACCCTCAACAGCTGACAAGTTGGGACTGTTTCTCCCCTTCGCGCAGAGGTGGAGATGCGCTCTCTATATCTACCCTCTCTCTGAGTTAATTGCGCGTCTCTGAATGCAACTATGCTTGTCCATGCAATTATACTTGCTCAGACCAGGTCCGGTTTTCTGAGCTAATCCTGGTTCGCCTTCCAGCTTCCAGCTTCCAGCTAGGGATGTGTCGAGCCCACACTTTAGCGGGTCTCCCAGACTCGAGTCCGAGCCCATGTCACAGTGATGCTGAAAATTCGCGTCATAGTGAAGTTGTGTTCAAGTGTGTTTCCAGAGCAAACACTGGAATCCGCGATGAAACCTGCATTTGCAGCGATCGCGACTTTTTGGGTGACGAAGAGACTGCAGGAAAAGCGCGGAAACGTAGGTAGGCTCGACTCGACTCAGTTGTTTGACCTGGATTCTCCCCACGTCGAAGTGGTCGAGTCCGAGCCAGGCTCGAGCGCATGCCTACGAGCAGGTCGTCAGTCGACTCCTGGTCTCGGAGGTGACGACACGTGACGAAGACTGTCGGGTCTGAAGGAAATTGTGTCCCAGAAATATAGCGTGTGATCTCTGATACAAGCAACACTGGGCTCTCCTCCAATATATTGATGCATCATTGGCGGCAACAATGCCAATTTAGGCGTCAAGTAGGTGTTGCTTATGTTTCAGTTTATATGGTAGATAAGTATGGCGCAGGACAAAAGACATCTCAAACCACGAGATGAATTTCGTTGTCAAGTTGAAGACAGCGTCAGTTTAGGTAAAAAGAAAACCCCCTCTGCACACTGAACGTCTCCATGTTCCAATCAGCGATATTCCTTCATTTCTGCTGGGCCCGCAACTTCCTTCCTAATTCGCTGGACTCTTTTCCAATATGGCAGATTCAAGGTGAACCTCGTTACCTTTTATCGTCTCCTCCCAAACTCTGCTCCTCTTGTACACAGATTGACGTAGGCCAAGACTGCAATCGATTCTCCTTTTCGAGATCCTGCGCAGTCCAGTGACGAATGGACTCGGCCGGACTCGGTCGATCTCGGCCAGACACGCGCGCACCCAAATGAAGTGCGCGTGTCCGACTCGGAACCAGTCAGCTGAGGCTTTCTTTTCGCTCGGAAAGGTCTGCAAGACCGAACTGTCAGCGCGTGAGTCCGACCGGAGTCCGACCGGCGCCACACTGGACCAGGGGGGGGGGGGGCACCCGGTGCTTGTCCGGGTCATCTGTGTCAGGGTTGGGGTGGATCAGCTCACGTCGGAGCACTGGGACGGAGAAAATTGAGTCCAGTCGGGCGTCACCAGCAAAAAAGCAAGATTAAATCAAACGTCTTGACTAAATCGAAGGGTGACTCGAATCCCATGAATCGAGAGCCAGGTTCCTTCCTGCAACCAGGAAGGAATGGTTCCACTCATTATTCAGTCACTCCAACACTGCTCAACTGTGATTCTTCCTTATTGTCTATGAAGTGACATTTTGATGATTTGGGCCATGTCAGTCCCTTCCAAGGCTTCTTCGCTGGCTGCTCCCTTGAAGCTCTGATATTCTGTTCTGCTGTGATACCAATTTTACTGGCGTCTTATGGTCTGACTGGTTTCTTATGTAGCAAAAGTTCTGAAATTGACTTGATTTCAGCAGTGTCTTCAACAGTGAAGATTTCCATATTGACTAAAGCAAGAGTTGTTGAACTCGACGAAATTGAATACTCGTGTGTTGTAACAAAAACTGGCAACAAAAACTTGAACAACTTTTTTTTTTTTTTTTTTTTTTTTTTTTTTAATAAATCGCCACGCAAGAATGTACCTAGAATGGACCGAAAAAGTTTCTACGATTGAGCGTGAGCGTGTTTTAAGTCTACAATATCCTATGACAAAGGTTTCCAGAACTTAGCACGGAGAGTGAGAGTACGAATGCATAGTTCTAAGTGCTGTCCAGCCACAGGTGGGTGAGATCGTGCACCCGTCAAGGTAAACGAGACAGACTTTTGCTTCTCTGCTTTCAGACTCGTGCGATTTTTGGCGCAAATACAGACCCGTTGGGAAATTCGGGCTTGTGTCAACAATTGTGGCCTTTCCGCCTTTTCTGCCTTGCCGACCCCACCCTGGTCAACACATTGAGTGGAAAGGAAGCAGCGAATTGGGAGGGATTAGTGAGCAAAACCTATCTGCAGTGAATCGACTGAGAACGCGCTTCCTCGTGCACGCATCGACTGCATTGCAGCAGGAACCTGACACCTGCGATGCTGCGATCCTAACATTTCAGCAGTGCCGGTCAAGTTCGTGTCTGCTTACGGAGCTGCGGCATCATGGGAAACGCCTTCACCATGCACGAATATCGTCTGACGCCAGGTTCGTCCAATGTTGTTGTTGCTGCTGTCGTTGTTGCCCTTACAACACTTGTCTCCGCAGAAGAAATCAAGGAGGTGAGAAAAGAAACTGGCTTCACCAAGACTCAGGTACGCAGGCTCTTCAGCAGGTTTCACCACTTGGACAAGGAGGGGAAAGGCTTTCTCACCAGGGACGACTTGATGTTAGTCACAGAGGTACGTACACCATAATACCTCCTCCCAGTGCTATGGTACTGAAAAGAAGAAGGACACACACATGGGGCTAGTTCGAAAACGTCAATTTTGCTGCTTTGGGGTGGGAAATTGGTCTGGGACACTGTTTTCCGCTGATACAAGTCTCACTTTTTCTGAATTCTGCTGCAGGCAATTTTAATTTTATTTCACATTAAGTTTTATAACATGTAGTGAACGTTTCTTTTTTTCAGCCATAACTTTCGACTGGATGGAGCTGCAAAAGTGGTTCATCCCTCTAGGGAAGGCCAAGCAGATCCTCTAGAACTAAACTGTCATGCACCTTAGCTCCAGGACCACTCATTTTTCCGCAATGTGGGATCAAAGTTATGTGCTGTAACAGAGTTTACTTCACACAAGTTTGACTGTATTGCGGGCCAATGACTGGTCCTAAGGCAAAAGTGTACATCAGCTCTGTTTTAGAGGAGCTTCTTAGCTTTCTCTAGAGACGTGAACTACGTTTGTAGCTCCATCCAGTCAAAAAGGATGGCCGAAAAAAGAAGTGTGCACTAAATTTACTACATACAGTATGTTATAAAACTTTGGGTGCAGATAGTGAATGGTCCTTGAGGAAAAAAAATTGTTTTTATTGTAATCTTGATATTTTAACCTAAAAATGTCATTTAAAAAAATAAAAAGTAGTAGCTTTTCGAACTAGCCCAATACCCGTGCACATATGTTTGCCATGGGGGGGGGAGCAGGAAATGGTCCAGTAGGACTACTCCGTGTACCGGGTACACTCAATTCTGCCATGGTACACCCCTTCAACCAACAAACAAACAAACCCGTGTACATACAGTGGTGACCAAACTTCAAGTTCGATCGCTCTTTTTCCTAGTGATATTCTAAATGTGTCCAAAATTGCTGCCGAGAGAGTTCCAGATCCAAAGCAGCGGGTGCGCAGCAATTGGTGACAACCGTCAAGGACATGACGGGCTGCACATTGTCGTGTCCCATAACTTTACTCCACACAAAGCCGGCAAAATGATACTAATTTTGGAGAATGTGGAATAACTTTACGGTCGACTGGTCTCGGCATGGCAGAGTTGCCACCAGTGATGTTGCCAGCTTGGGCCCTTGAAAATCTCAGACCTTCGAGCTTTCAAGGGAGCAGGCGAAAGATGACAGCTGGGCACAAGAACTGCACACGTTTGACAACAGTCAAAGGTGTGAGCAACTTTGAAGTGTGTGTGTGCGTGTGTGTGTGTGTGTGTGTGTGTGTGTGTGTGTGTGTGTGCATGAGTACGACTGCTTCGGGGCCATCAGCCTCAACTACCTCGATGCCGACAAAACGAGACAGGTTTGACGAAAGTTACGCACGAGGAAGCGTCATTCTTTCTTGTTCAACGTCACAAAGATTCAGCACATTCTGGGGCTTCGGCTCCTTGCCCGTGTTGTTCTTGATGAGGTTGAGCCTGTTTCTACTTGACCAGGCCCAATTTCCGTATTGACAGTGCGCGACAGTAGTAGCGAGGGTACTTTTGGCTTTCCTTTTTTTATTTACTTTCCTTTTCAAATAACTGTTCCAAATAATGTATCACGTTCGACGTTTGTCACAATTGTGCCATTAGCAAACTCAAACCTACAGGCTTTTTTGAGTGATTGTTGTCTTCAGTACAGTTGAAGAAGTGAACATCATCTTCTACAGTCATTTTTGGGCATTCTTCCCCCCTGCGTAACGACTTTTTTTAGGTCAATTTGTAAAGTCTCCTTAAGAGACTGACCTAAAGAAGCCCAGGACTGTAAACTTAGCCACCACTGTACTTATTGCCCCCCCTCACAGATTGCGCTCAATCCCCTGGGTGAGCGTGTCGTGGAGATGTTCTTCACGAGCGACGATGACAAATACCTGTACTTCGCGGACTTTGCTCGCACGTTCTCCGTGTTCCGGCCGGTCAAGGAGTCCACCGCCGCCAGTGCCAAGAACTCCCGGGAGGAAAAAGTTAGTAGCTCGAATCATCAACAGTTGACTGCATGAGTGTACGCGCATGGAGGGACGAGTACGATGCAACCGTTGCTGTGGTTTCAGCTCAAACTGCTGTTTCAATCGATTGACGTGCACCGGAACGGGTACTTCAACAAGGAGGACATGCACGACCTGCTGGAGCAGATGATGGGAGTCAAAGTTGGGTACGTACGTTCTTAGCCCATGTCACAAGCATACGATATTGTTGAATGTCTGCTTACGATATTGTTGAATGTCTGCTTACGATATTGTTGAATGTCTGCTTACGATATTGTTGAATGTCTGCTTACGATATTGTTGAATGTCTGCTGCAAACATCACGTACGTAGCTGACTCGAGTGCGAGAGTCAGTGGCCCCTGGTGACTTGGCAGAAATCGAGCGAGGGGTTGAAGAAGAGCTTCGAAGTCTCATAAGATTACGACCGTGACAGTCGAGAGCATCAACAAAAAATAAAAAAAAAGAAACTGTACTTAGAAAGTAAAGGCGATATTAAACGATACTTTTCTCCCCCCCCCCGTTCTCTCTGAAAGTACATCAAGTTTTCACCGACCGGTGATTGTCTTCCCTGAACCAACTGTACAGTACGTCCATAAGCACCGATGGACTTTTCTCAGTAATTCTGCAACACACTGTAGTTAATCTGTCAGAAAAATAAGAGTCAGCTCCAAACTTAAGCCGGTGGATTTTTCTTTTGTACCCAAGTATACCTTTGGCGATGCCATGCTTGACACCTTTTGGGTGATGATGCTGTCGAGCATCTGATCCAGTATCGGATGATATTCAGGTATCGCGTATCGGCGATGCGACACTTAATCAACGTCGCACAGTCTGGCGTGAAATAATTTACGTCTGCGAATAAGCTTTCAAAAATTACTGAAACATTAAACAAAAAATGCGACTTTCTTGATGATCAAAGCCTCTTTGCAAAGCTCGTGACCTTAGTAGCTGAAGCTTTACTTTCGTCACAATTGCCTATTCAAGGCAGCCCTGGCAGTTTTGTCAGGATGTTGCTAGTTTGTAGCCCCTGACGTGACAAGACATAACTTTCTTAATACTGCACGGCCTTTAATAACATTGCAAAGCTTGACACCTCAGTGCTTGTTTACTTATTGTCCACTCTTCTACATAGTTGGGTATCAATAGAATATGGTGTGTGTGTGTGTGTGTGTGTCTATCTGTCTGTGTTAACAGAATGTGCACATCAAGCGAATAGAACTGGTGATATTAATGGAAATTTCCCACTTGTGAGCTGGGGTCGTCCCCTTCAGCATGCCATTGGGAGTTTGCAGTGCACTGAGGAACGAAAAAGGTTTTTCTTTTTTCATTTGCGAAAAAAGACCAGCAAAAAATCGGAAAAAATTGCTTTTGGAGCTGTGGGTACTGGTCCAAGGAGGCTCAATTTAAAATTTGACGTGAGTTTGTTGCATTTGAGCCCCCTTTTTTTACCATTTGCCAAATGCAGAGTGACGTTTCGTAGTCCGCCAAATTAGTTCATGGGTGGCAAACTGCTCGATAGTTGGCCAACTTCTGTCTTAGCCAGCAACGAAGAAGTGAAAATTTTGAGAAAAACTCAACCTGCTATCGTGGGCCGCGAAAAGTAATGCTTTACAGTCACTGACGCCCATGTTATAGCATATGTAGAATATGTAGTTCTCAAAGTGTCGCCATCTGGTAAAGCAAGGAACTGTCGTCCAACAACAAATTACACGGCCTTGATGTGCACTGCTTTTTTCCTCGTTTTCCTCGCTGATTTGCCCGGCCCTCGGCCTTATGTTGTCCTCAGGCTGTCGCCCCGGGACAATCGAAGGCCTCGGCTCAGTCAAAAGTCGGAAAATGAAGTGCTACTAATACGGACATACAATATATCGTTACTATTTACCGAAGAGGACCTCATGGACGAAAGACTCAACTTTCCTTGATCTCACCCTTCTGGCACTGCGCTGACAGCACTGCTGTCACAGCAGAGAGCAGCAGCATAAACGATCTTGGCCGGATCAAGTTGTGGTGTTTGTCGCTGCTGATGCTGTACTTCCGGTGACATCAGCAACCCCCTAGTGCCAGCGGGTCCAGCTGGTCTGGACCTTGTGCTTGACGAGGCCCAGACGCTGCGCTACCTGCAAGCCAAATTTCAGCTGCCGGTGCCAACATTGGTACAGCCCAGAATTTGGCACTGGTCAAGGAATGCCGTCGATGAGTAGTATGCGTGCAACAGCAGGAGCTGCTTTTTTGCGCGGAATCAATTGTCTCTGGAAGAAGCCCTGCAATTTCAGTAGTGCCTGGGGCAGGGCTTATGGACGGTGCTGCTGGCGGGCCCTCCATGACGTTAATCGCGTACGTCGTCGACTGTGGTTTTGCCTTGCCTACAGCATTGTACCTTGTCAACTGTACAGAGCTGATCAAAGCAGTAGACTGTGACCGACTCTCGACTCATTGAGTCGGTCTTTCAGGAGAGTCTCGAAGCAAAGAACAGCCCGAGTTGACTCCCAGAGTTGCACACCCCTACTCGCCGAGACAGCGAGACTAAATGATGATGCGGCTGAAGCTACAGCATTTCTTAATGGAAACGAAGCTAAATGAGGTAGAAAAATGCTCTTTGTCCTTATTTTGTCCTTCTTAGTACAAAGTTGTAGCTGACATCGAACAGTAAAGAGTCAGAGTCGACTCCTAGAATACGCCACTTTTGACAAGCCCACGAAGTAGTTGCACCAAGTGCGTTTTCTTGGCATGTTGAGATGCCGGACAAGCCTCTGCTTGGCATGAAAGATGCCATTCTCACCGACAGCTGATGCTGCGAGGAATCGACATCCAACCTCTTGAACCCCAAGTCAGACCCTCTTGAAGTCAAGTACTCAAACAATGAAAACAAAATGGACTGAACTTATTTTCATCATGTTAATTTCCTCCACATTTCACCCACCATTTAAGCTGAGTCCTTCAGTGTCGGCCAACTTCTGCGCTCATTTCGGCGAACATTCAGCGCCTCAAGTTAAAATCTGCGCTCCTCCCGTTCAGACGACATCTCTGCAGCAAAAAATTGACCTGAGTCTGCAACGTGTTTGAAGTTGAGCATCAGTAATCTTGTCTAATCGCCGATATGCGAACAAATCCTGAGTGGACGGGACATATGAAAAAAAAAAAAAGGTACCTCCTGCTACCATCATGCTCAGCTCTGTATCGTAGTAACTCTATGAAGACATTCTTCGTGTAGTACAAACAGTGCACTCCGCTTAAGAGGCCACAATGGGGACAAAGGACCGTTGGACTTTGTACCCAAGGTGGCGAAACTTGGCGTTGAGCTGCAGAGCTCGAACCGATTCCTCATATCTGGCACCCGTGGAGGAGCTGCTCCCATGTGTTTGACCGACCCCACACTTGCATGCGGTAGCAGTGACTCATGCATGCAAGCCTCGTCTGTCCCTGCGGGCCACAGCTGATTGCTGACACCTAAGAATGCCCCATAGGCATCCGCAGGGCCCATGGATGCTCTCTTCCACTCAGCACTAGCAGAAACGTTACTCCTAGCAAGCAGTCGAGGCACAATGCTGGATCCAGCAGTGTGCTCACGTGAGTGGCTCGTTGTAGTTGACAGTCATAGTTATCACTACGAGGACTAATGCTCTGGTAAGCAGAGCTATGGTCAGTCTGTATAAGGCGTGGGAATCGAAGCCCTATAAGCCGAGTGTACTGTACGTGTTCATTTCAGTGAGGACCAACTTTGGCAGATCGCCTCCAGAATAGTGAATGAGGCCGACCTGAGTGGAGAGGGAACCGTCACGCTGGAAGAGTTCAAGGAAGCCACCAAGGACCTGGACGTGGCCAACAGGATGTCGTTTATATCGTTCAACTAATTCTATGTATGGATCCCTGAGGAAATTGGCTGTGTCGTGTAATGTCCATTGTGTGCAATACTAACACTCCTACAACCTATTATGCATCGTGTCCTTTAAGTGAGTACCACCAGTCAATAAAGAGCTAACGACGAGGGTCCTCTGTCTTTCAAGATCTGCCAGTTCTCTCGGTAGCGCCGGAAGTACGTACCTCTAGTAACTGCAATAGGAGCAACTTCTGGACAAGGTAGAACAAGGAGTCGGAGAGGTGCGTAGGAAGTTGCAACAAGCGTACAATTTCTTACACCAATGGTCATCAAAGCTTAATTCATTTGATGTGCGACGTCACGTGTCTTGATCACACGTGCGTACGCATATCGAGGCGCTTAGGGAGTGATTCTATAGTTTATTTACAACTTGCATGAACTGAAAATGTGTTGACGTTGTTAGATGCAAACATAAAAGGTTTGCTGTACTGCTTCTGGGAATCCACCGTCATTGCACTTGCTGTGACTGACGTACAACTCTGTACTTTTCTTCACCGTATTGTGAGGAAGTGACTGTCTAAGTTTGGTCTTGACTGATTCTAAAGAGTCTCCTTATTGTTTAATTTTCCGGCAAACTCTTGAAGTGTTCACACGTCGTCATCACTGGCCTTTCTCTCCGATATGCTCGCAATGGATCGGCGACCCTGAAATTATACAACGTTTGTTTGAAGCCAGTCCAGTCTCAGTCACGACACGCATGCTATGAAGCAGGAGACCGGGAAAAAAGTCACCATTCCTGCTGGGGGGACAACAAATACGCGCACAAGCATGCAGTGTTCAAACAGAAAGAACTGCATGTGTGTTCGCCCACATCAACTAACCTGCCCTCATTATACTTACCTAGACTTACTAAACCAACCTCTCTAAGCTCCTGACTTCACTAAACTAACCTCTCTAAGCTCCTGACTTCACTAAACTAACCTCTCTAAGCTCCTGACTTCACTAAACTAACCTCTCTAAGC
>JAAUXU010108377.1_pt1 | contig 13787 bp, 7 predicted proteins | sample 7278151 | NCBI WGS metagenome assembly JAAUXU01 (sample SAMN14350113, study PRJNA611818) | marine sediment metagenome | isolation source: surface marine sediment (1.8m) | place: French Polynesia: Moorea | collected 2018-08 | reverse complement strand
TGTTTGGCATGGCCCCCCCTCCAGGTGGCTTCCTTTTGAGCATTCTAGCACCAAAGTGGGCAGCCTTGACATTGACCCTGTGTACTCAACATTGTATCCAAGTATCACATCTACATGTTCCACATCCAATTTCCACTTCAACACCTTTCAGTACAGCATAGAAGGTGCTGTCATGCTCGATGCAATTACTTACGGCCAGGACTGTACATTGGTGGCGAATGAAGAAAAACAGGATGGACAGTCGACGAGAGAGAGGTACAACGAAAGTTTTGGGATTAGCTTAAAAGTTCTTTGTTGCCGTCACATTTAGTTTTATGTACATACACTCGTGATGTAAATAACTGTAAAAGTTGAAAATTAACCTGGAAAATTTCGTCATATTCCATATATGCATCGTCGACTGAAGAGTGACTGACTGGAAAATTGGAATGGAGGAGAGTACAGATGTTGGATGTTAGGGATGGGTTGAAGCTTCTCAGGAAAGTGAGTAGCTGACGAGCATTAAACCAAAACTGAAGCTTGAGCAAGTTAAAGCTTTTGGATAGTTCTCATAACAAGCGCTAGAGACTAGCAGGATACCAAAATAATGTACCGCATAGAAATGAAACCAAGTAATCGTACCCTTTCGAAAGGTGGCAAACTTTTGTTGCTTATTTCATACGAGAAAACTCTTTAACGCTGTCAATATAAACATTGATTTTTCCTGCATGATTCTTGGTTCCCCTTCTTACTTCTTCATCGGTATGCAGCAGGCATTGTGAGGTGCATATTGAGCTATTTACCAGCTACTCAATGCAGAAACACAAAGTTCGACTCTCCATTGAGAGACAACTGCAAGAAAGGCATCCCGTGCTATCGACCTCCAAAGAGTCGTCCCCGACCGTCTCGCAGGAGGAGCTGTAGAACACCTCACTCCCCCCTGGACTCTGGAGAGGAAGGAGCCTTTGGCGCGGAAGGGTTTCAGGTTCTCCTTGCGTCAGTTCTTGACTTTGATGATTGTGTGGCAAGCCGCTCCATGCAACTCTGACGCATGCTCTACATTAGAGTAATGGCTGGACTACATGGACCACAATGTGCAGGTATTCGTGCCAACTAGCCTGGGTTGGTTGATGCCACTAATGCGGCTGGGTTTTTTTTATTATCCTGAAAAAACTCCCAATATCAACACTAAAATTTGGAGGAGTGTAGATTGAGGTTGAAGCAAGAAGACAGCAGTCAATTTTCGAGTTTCGGACCTGGTAAAGTCCGAGAACTCCCGAACCAGATCAAGAGCTTTGGCACTCTCATGCCATACTCGTCCTAATGGTCTACTCTTTACTGCCGTTGTCCTTCGTCATGGATGGGCCTCACTGACCTCTGTCATTTTAGTGTCCAAGGCCCACACGGAGGCCTCATTGCAGACGTGGTGGTTTTCTCCAAATTCAGAAACCATGGCATTATTTTATAGGGGCAAACATGTTTGTCCTCTACTTGTTACACTTGCAGAGAATGTCGAGAAACCGTCAAAATTACAGTTTCATACATGCCACAGGCCAGCTTTTTGTTTGCCTTTCAAAATTGGAAGGTAAGCTTATTATCTGATGAAGTCCCCAAACGGCAGCTACCATGCAACAAGATACTTTGCGCAAAAGCCTAGTCAGACACGTCGGTCAGTGGCCGAAGAGATATTTAGGCACGCAGGTGCAGAGAAACCTGAGCCATTGAGCGAACCCCTGTTCTTGAAAAATAATCCCGGAGACACGTTGCCCTCGCTGACTAACTAAGTGGTTTGTTCATAGCGTCAGTAGCACTCACAGTCGTGTTTGTGTCACCCCAGAGCAGCCAAGACAAGTCATGATGCATGTGACGACGCAAAGGCCAGGGAAAAGGGCCAAAAACAGTGGAGGGAGCTTATTCCGTTAAAAGGCTTTTCGACGTACTTGCTCATGGCAACCAAGGCTCCTAAGATCCAGCACGCTGCCGTCCTTCTGCGCCTCTGGCGTGCTTCAGCACGTAGACACCGGCAGTGCAGTACGAGGTAGCCACTGCCTAAAGCAGAATGGACGTAAGAAGCTGACGTAAGAAGTAGCTTGCAAACTGTCCTTGGTGAACAATTTAACCTGAAGGCTTCGGTGCTTTCTCTTTTCTTCAACCACATTTTCACCATAAATACCCCACAGTAAAACCAATCTGCCGCGCAGTGTGACGGAGAAAGAAAGACTGGCATTTCATTTCTCTTTTTCGGTGGTAGCTGTCTATTTGGGTTAGATCCAATCGTTGACAAATGACTCTCAACGCAGTCATTCCTCAAGCGCGCATGCATAATGTGGTCGGTCGGGTTGCACGAAAAAAAGGGTGATAGCTGTTGCCCCCTCTTTGTTATACCGTCCGCAATCTTTGCGTCTGGCTTGACAATATAGCGAACGTCTTCAGCAAATATGCAAAATATTTAGCAAAGAATGACGTTTGTTGTTTCTGCTCGTGTCAGCCAATCTTCATCTCCTACTCTAGTCCCTTCCAACGTCACTTGGCGCTGGAGAAGCAATAAATAATGTTGTAGCAGATATGAAAGATGAAAGGAACCGATTTTACTTTGCCTTTCATCACCGATTGGATCGTGAGGGGAGGCAGAACCGTAAGTATGAGCATTTGCCTTCAACACCTTGCTAATCATGTCTTCCAGTGGCTCAGTAACGTGCACGTGTATGTATGGAGAGAGTATAAAAATCAAGGACAAACGTTCCTTAAAGTGTGCATTTTTTTCGGCCTTTTTTTCGAAAACCGGATAAAGACAATCCAGCAAATACCATTTTTCACATACTCTGGCAAAAAAACACAAACTGGCGCAAAAGAGGAAGCCGAGATCTCACCCAGCACAAGAAAAATCACTATTCTTTAGCTTTGCAAACTAACTCGATGTTAGTAAGATTGGCGAAGCCAGAATCTCATCCATGTGTTCGTCGTCGATGCAATTTTTGCTTTTGCACGCCACCAATCATCCTAATACGCCAGGTCTGCATGCACGGGCCAATTAGCGGCAGCAAATGGCCCGATATTTCTCTCTCCAGCTGTGCTTGGCTCGACCGGCGGTTCGATGGCGGGCGCTGATGCACAGAAAGGGTGCCAAGATCGCTTGTCCGTCTTCCCATATGGTGACATCAGGAACACAGCGTTCAGGGAGAAGGAGGTGATCAAGGAGCAGGAGCAGGAGGAGAGCGTGGTACAGATTAAGCCCATGCAGACACGCCTGAGCGGCCGTCAGCCGCAGAAACGTCCATTAGGGTTGACAACTTAATAACGGGGAAGGAATTCCAGACGTACGTACTTAAGGTACGCGTGTGGCAGGGATTATTCCACACACACCTGATTGAGCAGCTTTCACCGGAACATTTGTTCAACTTTTTCCGTTGATTGCGCCTTCAACGAATTTCCTTCAATCATTCGATAACGGGAAAGGCATATATCGGGCTGCCGTTGATGGTCTTTTTCCCATTCTCGCCGAAATGGGGCAGCCCGGGATGAAAATGAGGCTCTCCGGCAGATAGATCAGGATGCGGAGCATTATTTTATCTTCCGAGAGGAAAAATAGACAATGTCTCTAGACGTACATACGTACCTAGACTGTGCAATCCGTATGCACTGCGCTGGCGAGTGCCCTCGATCCTCTCGTCTTCGTACAGTTGGACAAACCCAAAAAGAGGAAAGAGAGATGGACAAATCTACGCATATTTTTAAGGCGTATGATGAGCCTTCAATACTATCTTACACTTCCGCTAGTGAAGGCAAGAAAGCCGAAGAAATATTCATTGCTCGTGCTCAGGCAGGCAACTGCTGCCTCAATTTTCTTCTGCTTCATCATTGTCCCATTGTTGCGATACTGAATTTCTTTCTATTTCCCCCTAGTCATTAAGTAAGACGGTATTGCACACACATATAGGACCAGGTGAAACTTACGGACCAATTTGGGAATTCGAGAGAGTGTACATGGGCTTGAAACTTTGTAATGAAACGACGTTGGAAAGGAAATGTATTAATGCCTTGAAAGTTTTATATAGTTCTCTCACCGAGTACTGAATTGTGCTGGAGGTGTAACTTTGTAGACTCAAGTCAGGGGAGTTACATGTAGGAAAGTGATTTTTTCTGATTTGTGCTCACCAGAGCGATTGCCACCAACTCTTCCTATGTCTAGTAAAATTTAAACACTTGCGGGGCAAGGTAAAGTGGGCCCCTGTAAAAAAAAGGACCTGACTTGATCCTCATCATATGACCCTCGAAAACGAACCGCAAGTCTGCAGAGTGAAATTCCAAAATTAACCCCCTAGCTTGCTCCTCGACTAATGCGTCTAACGTCGTCATCTCAGCTGACGTGGATGTTACGTGAAGTTATTGCATGTGCGAGCTCGTATGAAGTTTCCGCGCTATCTCCACGCACGCACATGTAAAGTTCATGACACAAAATGAAGAATGCAACAGAGTGCAAAGCCCTGGAGCAAAGTGTACTGAGCGCAGTTGAGCTGGATTTCCCTTTCATGATGTAATCGACGGTGTCTCGTCGGCCTCCTCCTCACTCGCACTATGAGCCTGGCGTGTTTCTACCAAGGCTTTCTGGGCTCGATGTCCTTTTTTTGCGCCCAAGACTCAGTCTTCCCAGCGAAATTTCCTCTCGAGTGCACTTTTATCTATGCGCTCCTTTACGTCTACTCGGGACGAAGAAGCATAAGGACGCTGTCAAATAACTTCGGATTAACGGCCTCTATCCGCAAAGTGGTTTGCGGTGGCGGACGCCAACGCGCAGTCCGAAGGCTCCTTCTCCCTGCTCATGGTATTTAACGTAACGTAAGTGCTTTAGTTTCTCATCGGAGTCATTACTCTGACTAGCATCACAAGTTCCCCCATGTAGAGCCGACAACAGCTCGTGCATCTCTGCGGACGTACAGGGTGTGTCAAGGAATTGATGTTCTTTCCATTCAAGCAAGCATCTCCAAGGACGTCTGATCAGCATCGGTTACCTGGTTCTCGTCGGGACGATTCTCTCTCCGATCAGAGCCTTCTTAGATATAGGACTGGGGATAAAAAGTAAGAGGGTTTGAGGAGCTCTTGGAGGACCCAATCAGTTACTCTACATGCGTACGTTCATAGAAAAGATGCCGACTCTTTTAATAGGAAATCACCTGAGCTCTGTGCATGACTTGTATGTTCCCCTTTTTGTTTTGTTTTTTTGCTTCATGAAGCTACATATTCTTTTCTTAATGTTTAACAGCTATTGCGAATAAAATATTTCTTGCATCGGAGGGCCGCTTTCTGCGTGCGTACAATTAGCAGTTGCGGAAAAGGTAAACGAACCTTGAGAATATGCATGCAGAAAGAAGCCGCGTACGCGTCCATCGTGCAAAATACGTACGTGGAAATGCTCTGAGTGCCACTTACGCCGTCCTCGTCCTGGTATTGGTATGGACATTGTTGTTGTTGCAACTACGTAGCTTGCGGTCATCAGGGAAATGAAAGTCTGTCGGTTGCCACTCCCCACGGCCTTGCATGCCAGTTATTCGAGGAAAAATCTGTGCCAGTCGAAAATGGGCCAATGCATTTAACGTAATTGTAGTGTACTGCAAGGGTCCAGATGCGTGTTCTCCCTGTATACTCACTCTTCGAGTCGAGCGCTGAATAAAACTGGAGGGAAACAACTTTCTACCACTGTGGAGTGGAACAGCCAAGACATTCTTCACTCTCCTCACCAAGGTGCCACAAGTTTGACTTTGGTCGGGGTCCGACAACTAATCGTCGGTCTGATAGTACCCAAGTCGTTCGCTCCCGTTCAGTCTGATCGACCTGAGCGAGATTGTCAGGAGTTCCAGGCTTCACTTTAACCTCATCTCTGCATTCTATTTCTTGGACATGCGGACACTCAAGGAGGTGGGAGGGCCAAGAGACACGCCAGTGCTGCAGTCAAGTGCTCAAGTGTGGCAATTTCCAGAGGAAAAAGGCATTTCTTGTCTGCGTCACTGTGGAGTTTTGCACCTAACTTTGGTCAGTCAGGACCAATTCCAGAGGAATCTGGCAAACGACCACACTGATTACTGTTTGTCAGCTCTCGGATAAGTCAGAAAAAACGGCCCAAGTTCATCGACTGGTCAAATATACGGAATGAACTAGAATTAAGAGAAAACAACACATTCGTAAAAGGAGCGCTGACAGTCATCAAATTCATTGACGTGCAGTGACTGTGTCGAGAGGATGCAGGTAACTTTATGCCTACTACGTATATCTATGCATATATCTAGGAAAGTTGGTGGGTTGTCATCACAATGACTGGCCCGATCAATCTCTAACCTGCAACTCTGATTGTCTATGACCGAGAGAGGGTCCTTAAAGAACAAGAAAATGCAGTTAATTTTTCAATTAGAAGTCTTTAATTTTGGGGGTCCTTTTCAGCCCCTTCTTGCCTGGGCTGCCTGGCTTGGCAGTCACCTTTTTGGCGAGTGCTCCTCCTGCGAATACTAGGATATATGGACGTGCCATTCTGCATCATGACGCCCGTTGACGCAGCTCATCCCACTATGCTAATGAAACGAGAAGGAGGCTCCTTTTATTAGAAGTTTTCCAACAAAATCCTACATTTTATGTTATCCAAGAAAGGAAACATTGGCGCCTAAAAGAAGTGCATCAACTGAGGCAGAAAGAGCCTTCCTCTACGCACTGGAACAGGCATACTGTACAGTGAATAAGACTGTACAGTGCGACACGTGGACGTCGACGTCAAATAAAGCATCAATTGTTACCAATGTTGGCCACTTTTTGGGCTCGTCTCTACTCTGCCTGAGGCATCCAAGCAGTAGCAGCAGGCCAGGAGCTGTGTGGAATGGAGAAGCAGGGCTGAATGAGCAAAAGCCTATATTTGTCGCCAAAGTTGAACAAAAACCAAACCACAGGAAGAATATTGCAGGATTATTTTACTTAGTGTGGTCATTACGTGTGTCTCCGTCCGTTGTAAATGGGTCTTCCTCTGATTTTTACTTTGGCCTTCTTTGCGCTGAACAAACACCTTCTCTTCCTTCTCCTTGGCCGTCTCAAATATCTCCTCAATCCATCTCACGCACACGCACAAGTTAACGCTGAAAGGGGTGCGTGAAAGCCAGTCAAAGATGGATAGATTTTCGTCGTCAACTACGTCACGAGGGAGGAGGAGAGAAAACTCTTTACAGCGAGAAATAGACGATATTTTTTGAATGGGAGAGAAGGGGCGCTTAAAGGGTGCAGCAAAAGTTGTGCACGCTGTCGGTAGGACGCAAAAAAAGGCCGACGACAATATACACAATCATTCTTATGACGTCGCCATTTAGTCAAGCCACCCAGTCAGACATATGTCGAGCCTGTACATGGGATATTGTCTACAAAGAATGGTTGAACTTGCCGCCACAAGTAATGCTCATACTTGTTGTTTTTGTTAGGACGAGCAGCTGCTCCTGGTATGACAGCCTTTCTGCCGATATCGCGTGAGGAGGATTAATTCCTCAAGGGGTGATGGCTACACTTCAGGACGTTATTATCCAATTGTAACAGGCGTGCACGGAGAAAGTGTCAACATTTGACTTGGGCTTTCAGAGATAAAGTTGCGCCGACGAGCGGTTTCCAAGCCACATGGGCACGTGCACACCGCAATTTATGCCTGGCACTGTGTGTGGTGGATGCCTGTGGTATCGTTCAATTAACGCGGCCTCTTCAGGTGTGTGCCTTCCCATGCATTCTGGCGTCTCACCAGGCCCGGCCAGTGGCACTAATTACCTTATTAAGCTCATGCACTCATATTTGTGGCTGGTGCCGAAGTCTTGACGCATGGACGTAGCTGCTCAGCATTGACGCTCACCACGTGTCCAGGCGGCCTTGTCGTACGTGCTCCTGCTTCCTTCATCAGTGTTTATTAGCAGGCCGCGATGGAACTGCTGCCTCTGCACTCATGTTCCATCCCACCTTTTGCACACACACGCAAAGTACACGCGGACACGCACTTAGCATGGATAGTTGAATTGCGGGATCCCCCGCCAAAAAGTAAAAAGCTGGAGAAATGGGCCTTTGGAAGGCCACAAATCGATTGAACCTAAACACGCGTCCTCCCTCCCGCCAGATGATACAGGTAGGCCCACGCTGGCTAGAAGAAGAGGTAAGTTTTTCCCCCTTGTTCCTACTTTTTCTGCTGAGTTCACTAATGTACAGTGAACAGCGATGCCGACATTTATCTCTGTGACTGCGACGTTTCTACGTAGCTAACGGAAGTTTTTCTACTCAACAATAGGATTACTGGCAGATAACGTTTTAGGTGGGAGATGGAATCAAGGCCTTCGCGGAGGTGAAGCTCTTACCAACTTTTGGTGTACGTCTTTAATACTGTATGTATGTATTATTAGGCCCAGGCCTTACCTGTCCCCGTCGTTTTCCTCGTTGTGTTGATGGGATAAAAGGCACACCACACAAACACTACATAGCGTAATGGGCACCGACCAATTCCGTGGCTCCTATCCGCACCTAATTCACTGCTGCCAAGCACGATCCGTTTTCTGTGAGGGCATTATAACAGCGCCCAATGGAATCAGCAGGCACGTGGGCCTCCCCGGCCTGCTGTAGATGCACAGCCACCAATTTGCTGTAGGCATTCACGCCCAGGACGTGGAGTGCGTTACTTTCTTGCGTGGCTCTTTAGACCGAGACCCTATCCAGAGATGGTCGGTACTTGCGAGGAGAAGATAAGAGGCCGGTTGGGCAGCCGAGTTTTGACACAAGGACACTTGACGCTAAAACTTGACGATACTACAATATTCTCTCTGGCCAAAGCACTCTTTGCTCTATTATATTTGAAGAAGAGGAGGGAGAAGCCTGCCCCTCTTCTCACTTTCGGACGTCGGGATACTACATCACTGGACTCTCGCAATCACGCGCACACAAGGGCCGTTTAGCCCGGTGCTCGTGTGTGCGTTTTTGGCCGGAGCTCGAGTGAGGGGGCGTTGTTGAAGGCCTCGTTTATTTCCTGCGAAGTAGCGGGTTAAAATCATCAATCACTGGTGTTTTCCTTGCACGGCCAGTCTTCTTACAGCCTCCTTTCCCTTCCTCGATAGAACGGGACCTCGGTCTAATTCAGCAAACGTCGATGTAGGAGGAAGGAAAATCACTCTTGCACTACCCGGGAGAATTAAGCCATGAGGCGACGGGTTAAACTTCCTCAAACTGGAAAGTCAACACAAAAAAGGGTCAATCCTCCTCCGGAATCGGGTTCGTCTGGCCAATGAAACAGCTTTTCTCCGCTTACGTCTGTCCATTTGGCGGGATTACTTTCGTCTCTTCCTCTTCGCGTGGTCAGACACCAGAAACAAGTGGCGTCATGGGCCCCATGTACAGCAGGCCTGACTTCTTGGACGCCACCAGTCGACTGGCCTAATTGCGCTTCCGCCACTCTTGGCAGGAGCCCTCGCTGCCGCCGATGATCGCCAACATAGGCCAAAAGTCGGACGGAACTCGGACGAGGAGTGGACGAACGGGGCCCCCTCTTCCCATGAGGCCTCCTCTCTCTTCCCGCCCCCGCTTGTTAGCGTCTGCCACGTACTTACGCACCAGAGTCCGCCTTTTCTCTGCTGCGTTATTTTGCCCCGATGGCAGCGAAGGCGGCGAAGGCGACGGTTGTCGAGCTATCGACTCTCTCTCTCTCTCTCTCTCTCTCTCTCTCCATCTCTCTCAGTAAACGCATGACTGAGCCATACACGCATGAGACGTAAACGCGCGCTTTCTCCTCACACATTTTCGTACATGTTGTCGTCCTGGACAAGGATGAAGGTGATGCGCAGAAGCGTCCTGAGAGAAAAGCTCCGAAAACACATCTCGTGCCTACTGTTATCAGCTCGAGGTGCATAGTAAGTTCATCCGCCGTAACTACCATCATAAAAGAAAGGAATTTATGGCCGGACTTGCCTTTGTTCGCAAGCTTTTCATGCTTGTTTGCATGCTTCTTTCGGACAAGCTCTCTCTTCAACGCGACAACGGGACATGTCTTTTTCTCCCATGTTAACAGCAGGAGCTGCGACTCTTAATGCGACGTAATGCGGCGAGTGGACGATGAAAGAGCCCCGTAGCTGCTGAGCATAGTGCAATTTCCATTACTAAAGACCGTCTTCTTCGCTCTGACGACACTACTGTCGAATACGACTTTGCCAAAGTTGTGGGCGGTCCGAGGTCCTTTTTTGCACGGCTTGCATGTTGTAGACTTTAAAAGCTCCTTTTTTTCTGGGGAAGCCAGGCGCTAATCAGCTGCCGATGCCAGGAAACTCACTGCCGTTTTTCCTAATGACGGGGTCCTAAGACCACCAACACATCACTCAAACTGTTTGTGCGACGCTTTCACACGTGTAAGCACTTAACCAGTCACTTACTGGCGCATGTGCGCTGTACAGTGCAGCGAATTTAGTACAGACACCTTCAGCCAGAACTGCACGTTGAACAGTGTTGCGAGTTCAGAGCTATTGCTGGCCAGCTTGTGCGAAGACGACCCCCCTGTTATACCAGGAGCAGGAGCTGCTGCTGGCCCTGGTGTTGTGTGTGTCTGTTGGTTTGTTCGTGTGTGTGTGTGTGTGTGTGTGTGTGTGTGTGTGCAGCCAGTGTGCAGGCAGAAATATACCTCTTCACTGTGACACTCATTGTTCCTGGGAGAATTAATTACCTACGCTAGCATTGTGAGGGCCTACGTACGGACCAGAATTTTTAGGAGCAGAAAGTGACGACTTGCCCTTAGCATGGTAAAGGGTCGTCTTGGAATTGTAATGGAACGCTCGTAGAAGAATACTCCTGGGTGTGGTGTACAGTGTGCATGGGGCTCTTTTTGAGGGGCTCGTCTATAAAACAATTTACCCTCCTAATGACGGACTTGTTCGTAGACTTTTCACAAGAGTCTTCTTCACCGTGGAAAACAGCTTGGAGAAGCAGTCATTCCTATCTTTTCTTGGGACGTTTATAGCTTGGCACCTTCTGAGTCGATATAACAAAATGTTAGCAGTCGTGACGACTGCTAACCCGCGGCCCCACCGCGAAAGTGGGGTGCGGCGCAAAAAGATAGCGCCAGTCGGAAATTTAACGGAGTTACCTCGAAAGTGACAACATGGAAACCAAATTTCTACGAGATGAGCAACTCAGAGCCACAGATCTGCATATTCAATATTCATGACATTGATTAACCTTTGGCCTGAGAAAGGATTGAATCGGTTTTTTGAGGGGAGGCGGGGGAATTTCGGAGTGCCGCAAAATGATGAAGCCGGCAGGGAAAAAGCCATCATTTTGGCTGATTTCTTTTTTAGTGGTAAATTAGCAAAAGTTTCTAACATTCTGACATGGTGATGACTTTGCTGGCAATGCTCAGGAAAACATTCTTGCACACCAATGTTTCTAAAACTGATAAGAGCTGGGAGAAAATTCCCGAAGTCCTCTCATATTTGCGGCGCACCCTCGTATGTCCAAACTTACTGGTACTTGGTAAACCTGTGTCCTTGGAGAAATGAAGAAGAGTGACGAATCCTTGGTATTTTTGCTGCTGTCATCAATAACGAGTTGTTGTCCTCCTCCACAATTTGTCTCCTTTTGCTAGCTATTCTTCGCTGCGTGTAATTTAAAGACTACAAAGAAGACCTCAGGGAATGCAGAGGTGAGTGCTTTGAAACAAAGAGGGACGTGTTATACATCAGGAATGCCTACAACAAGTACGGAGTAAGAAGGCTCAGCAACTATTCATGCATGAGTTTTACCAGCTGCCAAATGGGCCCTGTTTGAGGCCGGAAGCATCAATTTTGGCTGAGAAAAAAATTTTAACGTGTGTAGCGTTTGGTGCTTTACAACTACTTTTCTCGAATGACCCTCTGATGTAGCGTTTGGCCAAGCTCCATAATTCTGGTTCAATCATTTGGCCGGTTTTTACGCTAAAATTGGCAATTTGGGCCTCTGACAAACTGGCTACACGAGTACAGCACTGTTGGCCTTAGACCTTCTTAGGCCTCCCCATAGTTATTGGTATGGCTGTACACGGTGTGACGGTGACGGTACCCTCGTCCTCCTCTTTAAGTCGACGACGCTATAGACAAAAACCTCTGGGGCAACTTTCCCTTCCTATGGTGACGGAACTGTTACTACATAAAAACCTCCCCTACTGTTGAGTTTAGCCACCTCCGGTATTGTCAACCTTTAGTGTCAAGTTATAGAGATATTTGGACAGTTTGTAGGACTTTTGCCCGTCGTCTCTTGCTTCAAACATGCAATTTTGAGACGTCTGCTGGAACAAAAAGCTTTCTTCTAAAGGTTGCTGTTCTTAATCAGTTTCTTTTCCTTTGCACTGGAGCTGATTTTCTGTCACACCATTGATAGACAAAGATGCCCAAAACCCCAGGCTGTTGTTGAAAATAAAAGAAGAAGCTTAATCAAGGTCAGAAAAGCCCATCGCCTAGGAGTTTGGGCTCCCTAAAGCTGATGCGGTCAATACCTGCATTTTTCTGCTGATGGACGCCTTGAGGAGGACTGCATACACAGGAGATCTGTCTGTCTGTCGGCAGCACAGGTGAGGATCAACATACTTGTACCTGGGGATAGACCCATCCGGGCACGGTGATCAGCTAACCCCCTCGGCGAGCATTATGGAGGTAAGCTCCCCCCCCTCATTTTTTTACCTTGTGCAGCACAAGTTGGTCTCTGACTTAAGTGGTTCCCCCACAAGAAGTGGGTCATTCTCCAGGGTCCACTAACAATGACCCGTGTGATAGAGAGGCGACTGCTCCAGTACTCGCCCATCGGGGGCGTCAAGTATCATGGCCACACGTTGTTACCTGCGTGCGTTTGTTTATTATGCACATTTGTACACACGGAGTCGAACACTCGGAAGCCACAGATTGCTCCACCAGTCAAAGGCGCCAAGTCCGATAAATCCGTTTCCTTTTTCCCTACCAGACGCATATGAGAATTGGAGAGAGAACGAGGGGAGAACAAGATCTGTCTGAAAGCATTCGGCTATCAAATTGAAGCCCAGAAAGTTTCAAGGCTATTTTTGCGGAAAGAACTCGTGCTCTTCAAAATGAATCCCAGAAGAAGGCGCTGCTTAAAAAGCGTGAAAAGGCAGAGTTTTGTAGCAGAATTTATCTTCTCTCTCTGTCTGGGTAAGTGTGTGTGACGCTATGGCAAGGGACGAGAGGCCAGCGACAAATGCTTCCTTTGACGGCCACGATTACAGGGACGTCCTCTTCAGCAGCATACGTAGCATTACCGAACTTGCAGACTGACACCACAGACTTTTGGCACGCTGAAGAAATTTCAAACAGCGTCGTGACGCTTTATGCCACACATCTGTACTGCTGCTCCAGACTTAAAGATCCCTCTAAAAACGCCAAGTACTGGTAGTTAACAATGCATCACAGGGTTACGTACAATGTTCCGTAGGTGATACAAATACTAGAGGACACCGCAGTCAAATCTGAGTTTGCACACCCTGGCAGACATTATCCCTGGGCCATTTTCTGCATCTCGTTGCTCTTCAAAACTTTGGGATAGTGATAGAGAGATAAGAAAAAGTGAGGAAAAGCCTTAAATGTTTTGCTGGGGGATTCCCATGGCCTATAGTAGAAGGCAAGGGCTGTTTCGCCATGTGCATGAAGAAAAGTAAAATGCTCAAATGATGTTCAACGCCTAAAAAGGGTAAAATGCCTCAAAAGATGTTTAATGTTTAAAAAAAGGGTACAATGTCAAAAGAAGGAAAACGCTTGAAAAAAGTGAAGTGCATGAAAAACGATTAGTTCTCT
>JAAUXU010052070.1_pt1 | contig 13787 bp, 14 predicted proteins | sample 7278151 | NCBI WGS metagenome assembly JAAUXU01 (sample SAMN14350113, study PRJNA611818) | marine sediment metagenome | isolation source: surface marine sediment (1.8m) | place: French Polynesia: Moorea | collected 2018-08 | reverse complement strand
GGGGGGGGGGGGGGGGCCCCAAAATGAAACTTACCCCCCCCCCCCCCCCCCCCCAGTTCTGGTCGCAGGACGACGACGACTGCCTGATTGCTTCTGTCAGCCAGCAGCGGCCACCACTGCCTGACGTTGGCAGTGGTCGTCTCACGTTAGGGATCCTCGACTTCATGGTGAGGGCGCGGTTTCGTATCCTTTTTTTTCCTCCTTCCTTCTCACGTGCTACTTAGTTCCTTTGGCATTCAGGATCTGGCTGTCATCGGAGAACCACCGACCACTTGATCAATGACAGGAGGAAGGAGCCAGGGAAAAACAAACTGGCCGCCTTTGTTTGACCGTAATTTGCAATCTCCACAGTCACGATATTTGTCGAGGATGCCTGAACTTCCATATCTGCGACGAGAGATTTATGACTGCGTCCGGAAAGATGCACTTAAGGACTCCTCAGTCCATAAAATTGCATGGCCAAGTCTGTTTTCCACTCGTTCTACTGATGTCCTGAATGTTTTTTCCTCCGCGTGTTCACGGCCAGCAGCATCAGGGGGGCCAGGAACGACTATGGCGCGTGATCCATCAAAACGGCACAGCCAATTAAGAAGGAGACACTCATTTTTTATCCCTCCTCAAAAGGCAGCTGCATTGGTTGGTTCTTTCTTTCTTCCTAATTTTCTCTTCCGCTCTCTCTTCTTACTCGACCCCTACAATTTGAGATGTTAACTTTGGCTTGGCTCGTGGCAACATTAATCTGGGAGGGGAGGACGCGGAGAGCCCAGCAGGACCAAGACCAATTTTCCTTTTCCTGGAGCGAACAACGCCTCCAGTAACACTTCTGTGTGAGTGTGTGCGATGTCCTGAGATGATCTATCTTTTCCTACTTCTCCAACAACAAGTTGCACGCGACTTCTGTGGCGTTGCTGGCCGGCATCTGGACAGCTCCGGCAATGCTGGCACTTGAATCTTGCAATTGTTCAGCAGCGAGAGAGCATCATTAAAGCTCATTTGCTCTTATCTCTGGCCCTCTTCTCGTGGCATATTTCTCCTAATGAGGCTACTCTATTTCCAGCACCAAAGGAATGCTGCCCGTTTTGAGCGGTGTTTTGTTGCCAAGAACAGGTGTCCGCTTTCAGAGCATTAAATGCCCGCAGAGTTTGAGCTTCGGATGCCATTTGTCTTCTCTTCTCCTCTTTCTTTTGGAAGCTAAAGACAAAGAAAGTAGATTAGCTTTACCTGGGTTTGTGCAGAATTTCCCTCCCCCCTCTCCAACTTCTTGGTTGGCAGGAGGAATCCCATTAAAGACGGCAGACTTGGCAATTGCTATCCCTACTCGCTTGCAAAATACTCGAGTGAGAAATGAGCGGGCGCCCGTCGGTTGCGCTCTCCTTCAACCAACTTTCTTAATGCCTCCAGGAATGTGACGTCTGCTGGAACAGCGAGTGAGGCTTGACCTGCAGACGCTTCGACCTTGATAAATAACACGATGATGCACAGTTTACTGGCATTCTTTAGCTGCTCACACTGCGCCAGTGGCTCGTGACCAAAGGAGGCGGTGGCTCATCTTTTCGGCTGGGGTTATTTTCGGATCACTGGATTAAAGTCGTGCCTTAAAGCAATAGTATTAAGATTCTCTGGGTTGAGCAAAACTAGCGAGCCACTTGATGCCACTGGCAGTGACACGATAAACGCAGGGGGGGTTTAATGCGGCGACGAAGAGAGAAACGTGTCAGAACGATTACGGCGAGGTCCCTTGTCCGTCTGCATGTTTGTGTGCCCGTGTACAGGGTGAGTCAAAAGACCTACTCTCTTGTGAAATTGTCCCCTTCAGACAGCGCGTTGGTCGGGGGGCAGCGAAATCAAGCTTCTCTTTCCACAGGCGCTTTTCAGGTGCTCTGCATGTAGTTAATAGTGACGACGCACTAATGTAATATGTTATAGCGTATTCGTCATTGTGCATGGAGAGAGCAGCGAGTGGGAAACTTGGCTCATTGAGCTTGCGCGCGCCAAATACGTCGGAGGATCTCGCTGCCATCACAAGTTGTGCGAAGTCAGAGTCTTCTCTTAACCGCAGGTGACGGCACAGAGCGAGATGATTCTCGTAGAATGATGGCTTGCTTGTCTCTGTCGTTTAGGAAAGATGAGCGATCTGTCTGCTCGGATTCGATGACAATGGTGGGCGGTGCTGCTGCTGCTGCGCCACCACCACCACCTCCAGCGCCACCACCGGCGGCAGCGCCAGCGCCAGCAGCAGCGAGAAAGACCTTAAATGGGCAAGAGAATTAGGACGGCGGCAGAGACTTCGCTCTCTCTCTCTCTCTCTATTGTAGCTTGTAACTTCTCCAGACCGTAAAATCGCATTTTTTTCTCCAAGCAACAAAGTTTACGCAAAGGTTCAATCAGGGTTCGAAGAGGAAAAACCGCAGCCCTGGGGGCGACTTCTTCTTCTCACGGTTCTGACTCAAGGTCTGTCTGTGCTGCGTGTGTCGATTATCATGCGCGGAAAATCGGAAAATACAGCGCGGCGCCAATTGAGTTGTGACAGAGGGAAGGAAAAAATCTTCCTACTTCTACGATGCACGTAGATCTACGTACTTAGGCACAGTACCAGACCTGAGGGCACCACTGGGCTCATGACGATTCTCTGGGGGTGTCAGACATTGGCACTGTCGATCAGGCATATGTACATATGGACGTCAGTTCCAGGTGGGTACGTAGTGAACACATTATGATGATCATTACTCTCACATATTGGGACTGATGGACCAAGCTTGTACACAGAAATAGTAAGTGAATAAGTAGATACAATTGTGTCAGCTGTAGCGAGAGGCTCCAGTCAAGGCATAGCTGGCATTCTTGTGTGGACAGTGATGGCAACTGCAATTTGCCCAAATGGTTAAATACGAGTCCATCCAGCGTCATCCACGTGACCGCAGCTGTCCCGTCTGATACGGCAAGTATTCGCGTAGCAGGAACACTTGCTCCACTCATATTTGTCATTCCACCGTCAGTCAGGTCAGGCAATGGTTGGTGAAGGTGAAAGGTCCCAGGTAAAGCAGGTAGCGACTCCAAGCAGCGCTGGGTGCATGTGTGCGTATGTGTGACCGCTGGAAAAGTCTGATTTCGCGGCGACGCCCTCAAAGTCCACACACTCCTTTCACGGGTGCAAAGGAGCAACCAACGAACCGATAAAACGGTTCTTGTGGTACGTTTAACGCACTTCTGATTAAGGGTTTGTTTGCTCCTGTCGCACTTACGACGGTCTCTACCCCGTTATGTCACGTTGATGAATTCGCGTTGTTTGTCAGCCAACTGCTATCAATAAAGCAACTGTTCTTTGTCGTTGAATTAATCATTCGCATATTCTCCTACTTGTTTTCACTACACCCACACTGTTCTGCACGCACGTACACGCGTCCGCGGACACGACGGACACGCACACGCGCTACATAGGACACGGCGCTTTCAAACAGCGATTAGTGAACGTGACGTGATTGACGTCGCCGCCTTGGAAAGATACGGTTTCTCAGTAGTGAAATCGCACAAAAGTATTCAGTATTTTGCGTAAAAAATGTTCCAGTTCGATCTGCTCTTGCGTCACAGGAAAAAAAATGGAAGGAGAAGATTCCGCTTAGCGGACTCCACCCGTGTTGCATCAGGCATACATAATTCAACCTCAAGGAAGAGGCCGAATATCCGAACTTTCCACAAGTTGCTTACGACTTCAAGGACGCGCCGGACACACGGACGTCGAGCATCTGGGCGAGTTCACGTGATATTTGGTGCCGGAGAGATAGGAGAAGTAGAAGACCCCGCCCGTTCTTGGCATTCGCTCTTGTCATTTCCAGGATGAACATTGGCTTTCTTTCCCCCCCCCCCCTCCCTGCAGCTTTTGGGAACTCGCGTGCGCTCCTCTCTCCTCGTCCTCATTGGTCTTCACGTCTCTACCTCTCGACGGACCGACTTTTATGCCCTACTCAACTCATGGACGTGATATCTTTGCATTTCTCGCATGTTCTGTTAGGACGTCGACTTCACTTAGAAGGGAAAAGTGACTTTGTCCGCTACAAGCGAAAAAAAAAAGGGTTGTCATTCTCGAACTAAGCAACTTTCTTTGAAACAGGCCTAAGGAGAAGGGCGAAAACACCAACATCACTAACCGCATCTGCATGAGTCAAAAAAAGAGGCCTTCTTCTCCCAGGCACCTCCTAGCCAAGAAGCGAGGAACCAAATCAAATGTCTCTTCTGTTCGCCTTAACCAATGGCGGCATTGCCATCCTCCCTTCTCTCTCTGGCACACATGCGCCATCACGCACATGGAGAGGAGCTGCGGCAGCAGCAGCGACTCCTCCACCACCACCAGCAGTAGCGAGTTACGCAGCCGCCGCCGGCGTCGTCGAACGCTCGCCTGGTGGCGGCACCTTGAACGGCGCGTCAGCTCGCGCAGGCCCGTTGGAGAGGGACAGAGAGACCGAGCAAAAGAGAGAGCGAGAGAGATGGGCACATGCACGCATATTAACGCACATGCACACGTACATGCCGATGTCGATGATGGTCTCGCCGCCAACGGCGCTCCGTGGAGCAGTGAGCCGATGGGCCGGCGGTGTTTCTACCTTCCTTTTGCGTGGAAACCCAGGCAGCAGCGATGGTTTTTCCGGCGGCGGCGGCGGTTTATTCATTGCGACCATCAAGAGGAAGCGGCGGCGACGGCCGCGAAGGCGACGGCGGCGGAGGAAAAAAAGCATCGAGTCAAAAGTTGGCCTTAGTTGTTGTGCCTGGTTCGGAAGCAGCGCTCGGTCCTTCTGAACTGTCGCCATGTGGGCGTGCTCTGCCCATACTTTTTGCGAATGAGTGTTAACTATGCTTAGAGTGACGCACTTTCCTTGACTGAACATGTCCGCGGTGGTGAGAATCGAACCTATGTTCCATCACTACGTGCCTCCACCGTCCACACCAACGAGCCATCCTCCAACGACGTTGTGAGTACCACGACTCGAGTACACGAGCGGTGCCGGATATCAAGTAGTCGATCGAATAGCTGCTGCATTGGTGGCATGGACACAGTCGTTGTTTCATTGGTGAGGGTTGCGTAGAACAACTCTCCGGCGCACTCGTGGAACAACTTTGTCTGCTTTTGCGTCTTATGATATTGATACTTTCCATAGGGATGGTCGTCTCTTGCCCTCGCCACCCCCGCTGATCCCGATCACGAAGAAGCGCGCCCAGTTGAACGCCGCCCGAAGGGAGCACAGCCAACACAACAACAATGCCCTGAACACCTCGCACCAGCAGCAGCAACAGCAACAACAACCACAACAACAGGGAGAGCAATCGAGTAGCAGCAGCAGCAGCAACGTCGTCGGTTATGCCACTGAGGTGAGAATCTTCATCGGGGTTTTCTACATGTCAGGGCTGACTATGCGGAACTATATGCATAAGTACGCTGAGCATGCCACATATGTATTGGTATGCATAACACTGCCCTTTTTCTAAACCACGTAGCAATACTGTGTGCATACTGCTGTCGTTCTCAACAAACGAGGTGTACATAATCATACTACAAAACTTAATATCTGTGACGACTGCGAGTGGTATTGTACGAGCTTTCCTGGCACAAAGGTACCACATGCGAGCTATTTATCACCATGTTTGCTCCCCTACAAGGAGGACTGTAAATATGGCATTTGAACCTATAATACTCATTGGCTTCGCGCATTCAACAGTAATACTTTTAACATTGCGGAAAGGATGGCCAATAAAGTCAACAATGCCGACTTTTACTCTACTCTTGGTGTGTTTCTGACGTCGCCTCTGAACCCCAGGAGCTCATTTGTTCCGGCCACTCATTGATTTCTGATCGAGACCCATCAGTAAGAGGGAGAAAGCAGCTGAAAGGTAACAAATATTTAGTGACGAAGTCTCCAGAATGCCTTAAAAGACACGTGACTAGTGTCAGTTTTCCCCCACCCTCCCTCCCTCCCTCCCTCGTCCAGGACAGCAGAGAGGAAGTCAGCAAAGAGTCCGCCAGAGAGACTTCCAGATTAGACTCACCTGGAGGTGTCAGAAAAATTGCCGCCATAAATAGACAACGACAAGTTGCTTTGCCACGGAAAAAAAAGAAACAACAACAAAAAAGTAAATGGAAAATTGCCGACCTTGGACTTGGAGCCGATCAAGTTCATTTCCCGAATCGTCACCGACGCCATCATCATCTTTGTTTCCAAAGCAGCCCCACCCAAACGAAAATTCTGCTACTTTTTCTCTCATTTCTTCAACACCGCCTCTGCTGCACATGTGCGTATGTAGTAGACGCTCTCCGCCGTCACCGCCGTCGCTGCCGCCACCGCCGTCGTCGCCGCCGCCGCCGCCGCCGCCGCCGCTGCCGGCAAAGTACGTAGAAAGAAAGAAAGAGTGAGGAAGAGAAGACTGATTATGTAAAGGGCGTTGGTTTTTTGTTTCCCTCGGAAGAAGAAGATTTTCACAGTTATGTCTGCGGTGCATCCAGACCGGCCAAAAGCCCAGCCCAGCCCAGCCCTTGATCCAGTGCCCGAGTTTTTCTCTCGCTCTCACAATTTCCTGCCAAGTTCAGCAAAAGAAGGGGGCTCCGCCTAAATGTTCCCTGCGCTGCAACAACTCAGCAACTACAACTCTTTTTTGTACACTTGTACGAGAGACGGTAGTAGTGAAACTGTGCAGGCGTTGAGTGCATCGCCCTCAGACTCAGCAGGCACCCGCCCAATGTCACGAAGTGCAGCCGCACCCAAGAGAACTGGATCGCCAGAAATGTGGGCACCCAGGACAAAGAGGAGCCTTAAGCCATTGCCTGATTCGTCGATTGATTTGTTGGTGTGAAATATTGATGGGATGCTGCTCTCCAACTTGTACTGCCGAGAGTGGATGCACCTGCTCTGCATGCACAACAACAACAATGTGGCGGATGCTTTTTTTTTTCCACCGAAAATCAGGGACTTGAATATGGCTGTGGCAAGTCTCTTAAAAGCTCCAAACAAAATGAGAGTGAATCCTCTCGATGAATGGTGGGCGAGGCGACGACGAGTGCGATCGTGTGCATGTGTGTGCCAGTAGTCACTTTCTCGCTGCTGACGTTGTTGTTATTGACTGCCACGTGCCTCTTTAATACGTAATTGCGGTCTCTGTGTGAATGCACGCGTCCGTGCGTGCATTTCCAAGGAGGAGATTTCATTGGGAGCACCTGCCACAATGAAGAAAAGAGCTTTGCTCTGTTGTTTTGCTTCCTTCCTCACTTCCTCCCCCTCCCCTGGATTTTCTCTTTCTCGCCCCCCCCCCAGATACACGCACTTTACTACAGCGGTGATTTGGCATTTCAAGCATGAAGCCACCAGGGGAGGGGAAGAGACAAATCTTCTTCCCTTTGCTTCCGGGGAGGGGGTCATACATGATCAAGTAGGAGAGGGAGGAGAACTGTCCCTTTTCTACCTGCAAACTTAGCCAGCCTCGTGGCCTTTTCACACCCCGATGCCCAGCTTTAAATGTCCCAGAAACATCTGATTCATCAGAGGCAGAGCGACAACTTCCGAAGCTTTGGCATTGGACGGTTGGCAGGGCCAGCGCTGGCATTCGGCACCGTGGATGCCGCAAAGTCGTCATCATCGTCCCCGGTCGAGTGAGGACAGTAATTAGGGATCTGCAACAACCAATACAAAGCCTCCCTGCGATCATGACGTGCATGTACAGAGGATTTTTTTCGCCTCCCCCCGACGTTTAATGGTGTGTTTTTTGTAGCTGGACTTTAAGAGCCTGTGATACCACGTTCTTTTGCGGCTGCTGAGCTAAGAAATCGACTGGCGCCATCTTTTCATGCGCTTCCCAAGATTGGTTTCCTTCCGTCCGATCGAAAACGTCCCCAACGTGATCTTGTCACACGGAGAAGACGCGGATGAGGAGAAAACAGGAAGAAGAGATTGGAGGGGGAGGAAGAGAAATCCGATTTGGTGACGAAACCTTCTTCTTTCTATTTCTCACACAATGTGTCTTTTGTGTGGCACTCGCAGTCACGTGCAAAACAATGCATGAACGGATGTAGTGCGCTAATCCGTTAAAGTCAGTATATAATTATAGCTTTACATATATATGATGTCTGATGAGACTATATGCGATGCCGGGCGTGGGAGGGCTCGGGGAGGCAGTGGTCGAGGGCTGGAGGAATAACATTGGGAAGATAAAAGAGGTGTCAGAAGAACATAGCAAGAGGTAGGGAAGGGGGCATCGGACTCCTTTTTTTCCATTGATGCAGAACGTACACACTTGGTCGGACCACATACGTAGTCCTCAGACTGTATGTGTCACTAGCAGGTGGGTGAACGTATGTACGATACACGAGTGGTCCACATGTGTGACTTGACAAAGGCCGTTGGCTCCCTCATCGCGGAAGTCACGTAGCAGCGATCGCTATACCATGAAGATGATCCTTGTCGACGACAATTTTCAGACCCAATCAGGTGTAGAAACTTGTGAAACAGAGCTTCCACATCCTAGCTTAGATTACTTTCACTGTTGTGGTAGTAGGAAGTACGTACATCTGACGCGTCGAATGTCACCAAAGCACCTGCAGAGGTGGTACACGCTGCAGAAGGCGCACCCGTACACACCGTGCCCCGCCTGAGCGTTGGGCTTGCTCTGCCCAGAGTGACGTTGTTCTACTGGGTGCATGCGCAGTACATGCGTACCTACGTACAACACGCGATGTAGCTGGTTCTTTTTAAAGCGTGGGTAGTAACAGGAGAAGGCAGCATAATCAGAGATTACTAATACGTAACTGTAGAAACGACCACAAGATTAGGGGAAAAAAAAAGTGGTCTCCTCTCCCTCCAACTCATTTTTCTGTTGCCAACGAAACCCATTACTTAAGCTGCTTTTGGCTTGTTGTAGTTGAGAGGATCGCCTGCTAATGCAAAAAGTGGACTTGTGCTGTCATATCGCATGTGCACAGTGCGTACGCATTCTGGGTCAAAAGGACGGACGCGCTATGCTGCGCTGCACGAAGATGAACAGTACAGCAGTAGCCCAGACCGCAATTACGCCCGTTCAAGTCCGCATTTCCTACGAAATCGTCATTGCTTTGCTGCCTCTAACTATACAATTTTGACCTGGAGGGAGCAGCGAAAAAGTACAAGTTTTTCCTCATTCACGCTTTTCTGGCGAGCCACGATAATTTACGAGTGTATGGAGGAAAGAAGCTCCGTTTTTCCACCGAAACAAAGCAATCCTGTTGAATATTTATCTGTCTGCTCGACCCGACACTTGTTAAAAGGGAACGCGATCTCTTGGTCTTCCCTCCAGTCCGCTATTTTAAGGCACGCGCCACAAGCGCTTCTTTTAAACAACACGCCGCAGCCGCAGCAACAGCCGCAGTCATCATCTTCATATTCAGAATGAGGGGGGAGGGAGAGGAGAAGTGGAGTGGAGAGAACTGGTTCATGCAGCCGCGGCCACAGCAGACTCTCCTTCTCGGCCATATTGTCCACGAACCTCTTTTTTTATTGCCTCATCTCCATACAATCCCCATATCTCCTGATCAACCCCGCATGCCGCTTCTCTCTTCGGGTCCAGTATATGAAGTGGCTTCTCTCTCTCCGCGCATAATTTCGTTCTCGTTTCCGATTCAGCTCTAACAAGGGGCAGTGAAAATGTTGATGCGCTGCAGGCAGCGGACGAATAATGTACCTGATACAATAAGGGAGGTTAATAGAAATTATTGAGCTAGTTGGTTCGCAATACGTCATTTCATGCTGACTCTGTCTTCATTGAGACGTTCGGAGCAGCAGCCGTTATTATCATTTTCTGGCAAGAGCCCCAATCAGAGTTGAAATTTATCGATTCTCGGAGATCTTAACGGCAGCATGAGCTCCTAGCGCATCGATTGATTCTTTCATCGTTAAGCGGTACGTACGTGGGTACGTTCTGTACGTCACCGCACACGTGCACACACGTGGCGCACGTGGGATACACCGTAGTACAGTGGTACGTGCCCTGGATAGCTGAAGCAGTTCTTCTTATCCCTTTGCAGATGTGGCAGGACATCGAGAGCGTGATTCTGCCTTCTCCGGTCACCAACCCGTCGTCTCTCCATCACCCCCACCATCATCCAGCCGAGGTTCACCTCCTGCCTCATCAAGAGAGTCAGCAGAATGCAGGTTCTGGACCAGAAGACGGAGCCTCTGCTTCGAGCACGGCCTCGATTTCTATTGAGCAGCACCACTACCAGTCCTACCATCATCACTATCACCAAATGCAGCATCAGAACCTCTATCAGCAAGATGGCGGCCAGCTCGATCTTTCTACGACCTCGCAGGATGTCTCCGCAAAGAGCAGCATCAAGTGCGAACCAGACTCGTCCTCGACATCCTCCGCCAGGCAGCGGCGGACTGATCAAGAGGAGAAGGAGAGGAAGATCAGTGAGGAGAACGACCTTGTCACAGCGACCTCAGCAACGACGCCGACGAACCTGAACAACAGTAGCACGGTTTCGTCGTCGTCTTCAGTCATTGCTGATCCTTACTCTTCCTCGACTAGAGAAGCCGCAGCTTCTTATCTTCATCATCACCACAATGCCTACTCATATCCTCATCAGCAGGAAAACAACAACGCCCTCGCCAGCAAAGACAGCAGTTACTCGGCCGCAGCAGCGGCGGCGGCGGCTTATGAACACCACCATCGATTGATGCAGCAACAGCAGCATCACAATGGCTGGTCACATCACCAAGATCATCATCTCCATCACTACCAGCATCACCATCATCCTTCTCAGTACAGCAATGGAGGGAACGTCTTACCAACAGAGGCTCCCGCAACTGAGGACATCGCAGTTTCAGGTGCGCCGTCAACGTCGCCCAGACTAGCCCCGCCGCCACCTGTGTACGGAGTTGCTGGAGGTTCATCTCCATCTCACAGTCCAGATCCACTTGGATTTGGTTACACGCACCAAATGATAACTGGAACCTCACAGTCGACTGAACTCAACGGGTTTCACCATCACCACCACCACCTCCATCACCATCATCAGAGAGGAGGATACAGCAGCACGCCCCCCCTTGCTCATCAACACCCCACTACCAGCTTCAGCGTGAACGTCAACGTGATGGCGCCTCATCAGTCCGCTTTCCCTCCGCCACCTCCTTCGAGTTCGATGCATCATATCTTAAGCACTCCCAGAAACCGAGGTAGCGGCTTGGCCAACGAGTCCGCAGGCTATAGCAGCAGCCTCTCTCCGTCAGATCCGCCACCGATAGTTCCTCTGAAGAAGCGAGGTCGTCGTCGGTGGGGTCGCAAGAAGATCACTGTGCACAACTGCAGCTACGACGGCTGCAACAAGACCTACACCAAGTCAAGTCATCTGAAGGCCCACCTGAGGACTCACACGGGAGAGAAGCCCTACATCTGCAGCTGGAAGGGCTGCGGCTGGAAGTTTGCCAGGTCCGACGAGCTGACGAGACATTTCCGAAAGCACACGGGTGATCGGCCGTTTCAGTGTCGCCTATGTGAGCGGGCATTTTCGCGATCGGATCACCTGTCTCTGCACATGAAAAGACACATCAGTGTTTGAAGAGAGGAGGAAGAAGGAACACACTCACCTTTAGCACACACACACACACACACATGACACGACAACAAAGAGGGAACACAAAGCGAGCATCTCCCCTGAATAAGCGCAAACAAAAAAAGAGAGTGGGGAAATCGCTACTTCCTCTCTTGGCCACAACAATGCAGCATCGACGACGCGGTCACGGACCAAGGAATGTATTCCAACGCACGCTCATTTCTCTCCAGAGAGACCACACTCATACGTTTTCTTTTGTGACAGAAAAATAGCATGCAGAACACACGTGAAGAAGAGCCTGGGCTGCTGTCGTCGTCGTGACCTGCTATGAGCTCTTCTTTTGCTCTGCCAGACGCAATTGCCATCCAGATGGTCTGATTTTTTTTTCAGGAAAAGAGAACAACGCACAAGAGAGAGGGCAATAACATGAAAGAGAGAGAGAGAGAGACCGAGGCCTCCTATGCTCCTACGTAGTACAGAGAGGTGAGCTGAAAAGCACACGTACAAACCCAGCAGCAAGCTTCTCTCTCTCTCCTCTGGTTTGGGGTACTCCACCCTTCCTGATTACCGTCACTAGCTTTTCGGTCGACATCTATGTACTACTGCCTCGTACGTACTGGGTAGAGCAGTAGAAGGTGCGCTGCAGCACACACATGGACAGAGAGAGAAATGAGAAGGAAGAGAAGAGTAGGAAGAAAAGAAAAAATAGCAGAAACAACGGTTGCAATATCATCGTCATCACGTCAGCCTGTGTGCAGAAAAGCTGTTTTCATTCAGAAAATGTGTCTGAAGCCACGTCCGTGCCAGGACAGTCGGACAGTGTCTGCCAGATCGACTGCCAATAGCGAATGCACTGTTGTGGCCCACAAAAAAGGCCTCACGCACTTTTGGAAGCAACAACAACAGCAACAACGAAAATGCAACAACTGTTTTTATGCCCCGCCGCCCATGAAATCTCCACTTCCCCCCACGGTGAGAAGAAGAAACAGCCGAGAATTCTGAGTCTGTTTTCGCGCCAGCGATATGATAAGAGGCTCTCATTTCGCGGGCATCAAAAAATGGGGTGCTGTTTGCAACAGTTTTCTCATTTTTGGGCCTGGGAAAGACCTGTGCCTCTTTCTTCTTTGACTGACAGCCGCTTGACCTCTTGTTTGAGGCTCACGTCACGCACGCTTCTGTCGCCCGTGAGGGGAAAAATGTTCTCCTTCTTGCACACGAGAAGATAACGACCTTTTTCTCGCGCGAGGAGGGCCAAAGATAGTGCTCGCTCGCACTAAATGCAACTACTCAGTCAGCCTCCATTATAGACTTTCGCCTTCCCTCCCTCCTTTGCGTAGTAAAAAAGTAGAGCATTTTTAAGGAAAAGAGCGCAAGAAAATCACTTCTCTCAAAGGACGTGCGGCGGCCGGTGGCGGCGGGCGGCGGCGGGCGGCGGCGGCTGGCGGCGGCCCCTTCGTGGGAGGTCATTTTTCGACTCTCAATTTGAACGCATTTTTCGGCCTCTTCTCTGGCTCCTTTCCGAAAAACTCTCAGGTTGCAATGACTTGGCAATTGAGGGATATATTTCTTCTTTGTGGTAGAAAAATCGCCTCCTCATTCGTCACCACTGGGGACTTAAAAGCTCTCCTCCTCCTCCTCCTCCTCCCCTGTTCAAGGTTCTGATGCTTCTTCGTGAGAAACAACGACCATGTGTTCACACGAACGAGAGCAGCCCAGAATCGCCAACTTCTCGGAGGTGGTTGGGGGAATCAGCGTTTATTGCAAGGGGAAGCGCTCAAGTCTGGAGCTCTACTGCCCTCCTTTGTCTTCACGTATGGGCCAGATTGACCCCTGCGATTTTCGCATGACGACGGCGACGAAGAGTGTGACGAAACGAAAAGTATTTTTTCCCCGCGTGTCGACGGCGGGATGACCTAAGAATTCTCTCAAACGAGCATGAAATTGAGAAGTGCTCACACAGAAAAGGCGGCGCAAGTTCAGAGACGGTAAACACTGACTTTTGTCTCACACGTCGTTGCGTCAGCGCTGGGAAGACAATGCACACACGCACGCACGCGCACGCACGCACACCAAGGAGAGCTTCTGGATATTGGAACCCCCCCTTTCGATGCATGATGCTGGTTGTACTGTGATAAATACTTCTTTGTCCCAGGAGCTGAGTGGTGCTGGGGGGGGGGGGGGGGGGGGGGGGGGGGGGGGGGGGGGGGGGGGGGGGGGGGGGGGG
>JAAUXU010001340.1_pt1 | contig 13787 bp, 17 predicted proteins | sample 7278151 | NCBI WGS metagenome assembly JAAUXU01 (sample SAMN14350113, study PRJNA611818) | marine sediment metagenome | isolation source: surface marine sediment (1.8m) | place: French Polynesia: Moorea | collected 2018-08 | reverse complement strand
CGGGCCACGGCCCGGGGTGGCCCCCACGGCCGGCCCCCCTCCCTCCCCCCCCCCCCCACTGCGGGCGGGCCCCCCCCCCAACCCCACCCCCCCCCCCCGCGCGGGGGGGGGGGAGAGAACAAAAACTCAAGTTCAAGATGACGACGCTGACGTTTGGGTCGACAGCCGGCCTGACGCTGACGGAGCCTTATCTATCCTTCCTGACCAGGACGCATACACGTCTGCCTTGCTGCCCGGCCTCCCGCCCGCCCGCTTGCCTGTCTGCCTGTCTGCCTGCCTGCCTGCCCCAAAAACTCTTCTGGGCCAGTCGGGAAGAAGAAAAAAATGATGCAGAGAGAAGAACCGTTGAAGAAAATACAAGTTCTCTCGACGAGACAAGAATGGTAATTGGAAGACACGAGCTTAAATTGCAGCAGCCGCCGTGTCTGGCTGAGGAGGGGGGGGGGGGGAGAAGCCAGTGCGTGCGTGCGTGCGTGCGTGCGCCTGTGCATGCACCATTAAGTCGATTCAGGCTGGGGGTTGGAGGAGGAAGAAAAAACATCCTGGCAATAATTGCTGGAGTGAATCTGAGCACAAAGTCAGAGGACCAAGGAGCGGATTAAGGGCTGCCCCGACGACGACGTGGCCAACGAGAGCCTCGGCAGCTTCAAAGTTGGCTTCCAAGACCCACTTTGTGGATGTCGTGTTTGTCCTGGACGATCTTCAATCCTCCTCCGCCCCAAGTAAAAGCAAACTTTACTCAGACAACGCATTCGTTAGAGCTCCCGAGTGGAAGGAGAGAGGGTCCAAATTCTTCGCTCCTCTTCATATCTCCAAGTGCGAAACTACCGGGTGTCCAGAAAGTCGTCACCCACCTCGGTGGGTTGACCAGACTGAGAAGAACAACTTTGACAAGATCAATCTCGGCACTCAGTGGTTGATGTGAAAGTGCGCAATTGGAACGATCGACGAAAACGTCTGTCCGTGGCAGCGTTGCCAAACAGTGACAAGAGGACTTGAAGCAGAGCTTCCACATCAGGTGCCGGCCAGACTTGTGCTCGGTCGAAGGAGTCACTGGCCTCGGACACCTCGTGGCTGCTTTGACCAACTTGACTACGAAGACTTCACGCCCAGGAAGAACCACTCAAGGATCGAATGGAAAAATTGGCGTCGATCACGTTGCAACTTTGGTCGGAACGCACACTTTAGCTTGGAGCTGAGGTGGAGCAGTGAAGAGGCTGAAACGCGAATCCCGAGCAGCGCTGCAAAAGATCGGATTTTGCAGTGCAAAATCCGCTTCTGAGGAGGTGGGAAAAGGCCGGCCGGGCTTTGAATTAGGGGGAAAAACGCAACTCACGGACCAAGTTTTTTTCTTTCTTTCTTTCTTTCTTTCTACGCGGAGATGACGGCCTTTTAATCTCAACTGTACACGCGTAATTACCCCTGAGGTAGCGGGCGGCCGCGACACAGGGTGAGTCACAAGTAATCTCTCAGTCAGCCCCGTGCGCTTCCTTTGCCTCTGAGTGTGAAGAAGTTTTGCGGACCAAATTCAGCACCAAGTGTGGAGCGACAACTTCTGACTCACCCTGTCCCGAGAGAAAAGGGCCTAATAGCAACACCATGTACGTACCGTCCATGGAGGAGAAATATTAAACCTCCCGGCATCTCCAGTTGGGGTATTCGGGGCGGCCGCCGCCGCCGCCGCTGGCGGTGGCGGCGGCCAAGGCGAAGGCGAACAACGTAGCTCGAATTCCTGCTTGTCTTTTACAGCAGCAGCAGCAGCTTTGTACATGCCAAGACAAAAGTGGAGGAAGACGAAGAAGAAGCTCGCTCGTTAGACGATCAAGAGACGCTTGAGATGATATCGGAAAAGGAGAGGGAAAAAGAGGCTCCTGAGATGGATGAGGACGCATTTTCCAGACTTGCGACTGTGGAATCAGTGGAGGCAGAGCAAGAATCTTCCCCTCAGTCATAAATTTGGCACCTCATTGGCTACGGAGGCGTCGGATTTCAAAATAAAAGTGTTGCTGCACTTTCCAAAGTTGAACTTTGCAGTCAAAACAACGCCAGCCAAGCTTGAGTGATGCAGCCCGGGAGGATTGAAGAGCCGGGCGCCAAAGTTGACCGGGCGCGCCATGGCGGACTTTTGCGCCAGGGCCAGCGCGGCCGCAGCCTCGCATTGACCCATCAAGGCTGCTGACAGGAAGCTGGAGGCCAAACAAAGAGCGCTAATTGCGCATGGAGTCGAGAAACATCTTTGTGGCTCACACGAGACACACACAACAAGAGCTCCATTCACTGGTGCGGGTTTTCTTCACAATAACACACTTTGGAGTGGGGGAAAAGGGGCAAAAATAGTCCTGGAAAGTCTCACAAAATCTGGCAGTTCCGCCTCTCCAGACTCGGGGTTTTTTTTTTTGAAGAAAGCTGAGAGGACAGAAGAAATAGGAGAGAAAGTTTTAGGTTTCCAAACTTTCTTCCTTTTATGAAGATGAGGCCAAAAGGGTTCAAAGCTCCGGGTTCCCCAAAGATATTTCCGCATGCGTGGACCAAATTCTGCTTCCTCTGACCAAATAACAACGCCTTCGAGAGCCATAAAGCATCGCTTTATTCTCTGTGAAGAGCAGGAGGAAAAAAAAAAGTGACGATGGTGGCGCAGAAATGGCCTCCTGTGAGAGTCCTTTTCTACGTCATGACAGTGAAAAAATGAGCAGAAAAGCCCGAGAAAGGAGGGAGCAACAAAAAGTGAGACCCAATAATTCATCTCCTCTTAAGGACAAAAAATTCCGCCCTCTTTTTTCAAAAAAGACGACTGGAGAAGGATTACGATATGAGGGGGAGGGAAGGGAAAGCCATTTGGAAAGGAAAGACTTTCGATGACAACTGTCCAGTGGTGGCAGGACCTGCACTTGGCCAGCGTGGCGTCGGACACCGACCACGTGGCCGCCGCCTCCATCACCAAGACGGTCTTTTCATCCTCTCGGTGAGGAGAAGAACAGAAGAAGATGCTTTTCCTTTCTCAGTGAAGAAGGATTTTAATTTCGTGGAGATTCCCTCCCAATGGAGCAGAAAAAAAGTTCCCGAGCAGAGAAAAAAGAGCAGAAGAAGTTGATCTACTTTCCGGTCTTATGAGACTCTCAAACGAAAGAAAAAAAGAGAGAAACTGTGTATACAAAAGTGAAGCCTGGTTTACTGGAGGCAATTTTGAGACTCCTTCTTCAGGAGCTGCAACGACAGCTTTGGGATCGCCAGACGACGTCGACATCGTCACGCTTGGACGAGTCAGACAAGATTTTGGCGTCCAATTTGTATTTTTCCAGCCACAATTTCCAGGATAAAAAAAAAGGTCTCTTTTTTTTCTCTCTGCGTCTCTTGTGGAGCGGAGAATTTTACACTTCTTCTTGTCAGACGCAAGATAAACAAACGGTGCCGAGATCATGAGAAATATAACGTAGGGGAATTGTTTTTCTTCGCCACTTCTGACCAGGGTTCGTCCGGGTGCCAGCGCCGCGTTTTTTCTCTGCTGTCCCGGCCAAACGCACGGGGTCGTCCGGGCTCGAGTGCCGGCTGGACCCGGGTCTCTGGACCCGGACTGATTCGCCCCACCAATCGGATTGACATGTTGACTGGGAGGCAGGAAAGAAAAGTGGCCTGAGCATAATAGGATCAAAGGAGAAAAAAAGTGACCGGCAGCCTCTTTCCCCTTCTTCCTGCCTCTGCTCCCCCCTCCCTCCCTCTATCCCCACCCCCGTGCGCGTGTATGGAGAGAAAGGCAAAGGCTGGCGTCAGAATCGCTGCTGGAGGCTCCTCCAGCAGCCTCCAGCAGCCTCGAACCTCCTTCGCTCTCGCTCCCCTCATTTTCCTTTTATCGCCCGAATGCCAAAGAAAAGGGGGAGGAGAGAGAGAAAAGAAATGACGAAATGATTCCAGAGATTCATCAAGCCTTTTTGGTGTGGGGACAGCGAATTCACACCTGGTTGTTACCAGACTATGGAGACGCCGGCCAGAAGAAGACAGAGCAACCCCTATTTCTGCCACTTTGGGCCAGTGTTTGCTGAATTTTTGCAAAAATATTCATCCCCACTCTACTGAACGACCTCTGGCAAAATCCAATACATACAACATTTCTCCTCTGCTTCTCCGTGCAAGTTATTAATCATTTCCGGTAACTGCAACAGGGGTAATGAGGAGAGAGAGAGAGAGAAAAAGGGAATTACTGCGCTGGCCGAACCCCCATCTCTCTCACTAATCTAATTCGGCTCTTCTGTAATGGCAACGGCTGCTGCTTCAGCCGCTCCCTCTCCCCCTGCGACTCCGTCGGCCCCTCCAGCGCAGGCGGCGACGGCGGCCGCGTCAGCCAACTGCAGCTCAATTGTTAGGGGGAACCTCATTGAGAGAGAGAGAGAACTGTCCAACGGAACGACGAACATGATTATGGTGGAGACGTGAACCGCAAAAAAAATATATGTGAAGTCTGCTTAATGTTACCGCGTCTTAGGGCGCGCTTGCCTTCGCCAAGTTGGTGAGCTCTGCCCGGTCTGCCGGCTCCGCCGACTCCGCCGGCTCCACCCCACTGTGGACACGGGTTTCTGCCCAGTGCAAACGCGCCCTCAGCAGATGAAACCATCGGCTGAGCTTGCACACAACGTGGCGTGCCAGGAGAACGTGAATGAGCTTTGGTACCTTTTTAAAAATAAATGAGCAGCCTCGTTCTCTTGCCCATTTTCATGCTCGCCGCCCCCAAAAAGTAACCGAGGGTGGTGTGATTAAGCAGCAGCAGCAGCAGCAGCAGCAACAGCAACAGGGCGAAGAAATGGCTCCAGCCACACCAAGGTCTCCACCAAATGAAACGGGGATATCGCTGCTCATTCATTACGGAGCAGGAGAAGAAGCAAGTTGTCGGGGTCTCCCTTCCTGGGAGTCGGGTGCCACCCCGGAGCAATCACGGAAAACCAATATCCCATTTGTATCTGGCGTGCGTGGCCAAGCACACAGCCATCAGTCATCTGCTCTCACCCAGCTTGTTTTGCTTGCCCAAGATCATGGCAGTCAGTTGACAGATTGGGATGTACGCACAGTCCAACCTTTATTTCCCCCAGGAATCAAAACTTCTTTGAGGGAAGTTGGATTGGTTTTTCGTTTTCTTTCCCCCACACCCCAATTGGGCGCTTCTTTCTTCATTTGCAGTATATCAATCAATAGCAACAAACTGTGCACGTTGCACAAACACACTCGAGACTAATGGTTTGTAGCTAGAGGAATAAATCGCCAGAAAATTATCGGGAGACGACCAGAGGGGGGAGGATTTTTCGCCCCCAAAGATTGATGGTGCCGTGCAGCAAAACACAAAAAAATTCCTTTTCACTTTCCTTGCAGCACTGACTACAGGGTGGCCCGCAATAATGGGATTGGTGGTGGAGGGGCGACCCCCCCCCTCCTCCTCCTCCCCGAAGTCCCCCAACTGCACGGAGAAGACGACGACGCAATCAACGAGAAAGCGGACTTTACAGCTTTCTTTTGTGTGCAAAGCCTCGAGGAGTGACAAAGAAAGCACTGATGATGTCTCCATTAGTAAACACATCCACCTCTGATTGCCCACTGACACGAAAAATGTCCCCACCACCAACCAGCCCGTGAAGCACAACAACCGTGTCAAGAGGCGTCGGAAGTCCGCCATCAACCCCATGAAGGACGTGAAGTTGGTGCAAATTCGCTGTCGCTGCTCACACCAGAGACTTTGAGCGATCTCTTTCCCCCACTCATTTCTTCTCCGAGCCAATAAATCTCTGCATAGGCGGCGAAAGTGATGAGCAGAATGTGGGCGGGAGAGACTGGTTTGTGTTTTGGGGCACCCCAAAGATTTGTGGCTTGAGCAAAGAAGACAAATAGTTCTCCTTTTCTTGACAGGTGTGAGGTAATTTTTGGCCAGGGGCACCCAAAAAAAAGCCTGCTTAAGACTTACACAGTTTCCCTTAATATAAGAGAGGCCACTTGACCTCGGAGACCGAGGAACGCAGCAGCATCTTCTATGCCAGCCTTCAACGGCGTTTCGCTCGCCGTCGGCCCGTTGAGCACGGCGCGTCTATCCTCGCAGTGGCGGCAGCAGCCTCGCTTGCTACCGTTGCTGCTACTGTTGTTGTTGTTGTGTGGAGCGAGAGAGAATTCAGACCGAGAGAGAGAGAGAGAGAGAGAGAAGGAGCTGAAAAATTCTCTCGTCCAGACTTTTTTGTTCAAGCTGCGTTCTCAGCTCTTCTTCTATTGAATAGACACACAAACAGAGGCCGCGATATCGTAAAAAAAACCCCGAACACTTGTTGGATTCTGCAATCATTTTCGTACACGATATCGACCCTGCACATGACCTCTGGCTCCACGTCCTGGGCCTCGCAGCCTCAAAGCTGGCGGCGGATCATGCGATATCGAGGCTCTGCTGGCAGTGGCTACAGGAGTACAAAGTCCAATACTGTCAGTAACTTTGAGCCTTTGAACGCGGCACTTTATAGACATGCGTGTGGAGGGAGAAAAAGACCTGAATGTGATCTCAGTTTAGGCATGGTCCAGACAATAGAAAACAAAGTGAGACGTCTGCGTCAGATAAGAAGACACAGGTCTTCCATTCTCTCCCCGACAACACGCAACAGTCAGGTGTTGCATGGAGACTCGGGGTCTTCTCCACGGGATCTCCGGGGACAAAAACACATCATGCCTATGCTGATGCGCCCGAGGAGACACAGGGAGGCTTCGGTGAAGTCGTCGTCCGACAAACTCGTTTTCTGGGTGGGGAAAAATCTTATCTCGGAGATTAATTGACACATCAAACCCCTTTTTTTTCCTCTCTCAGCTCCAAATAGTGGCTGGACTGCATTTCCCCCACTTGTGATTCACCTTCCGTGAGTTCAACGCGGCGGCGAAGGAGAAATCGTAACTCCAGGCTTTTCAATCATCGTCCCTCCCTCCCCGCACGCTGCCGTGTGTTCCCCCCCCCCCCCGTGCAGTAGGGATGTGTGAAGGAGAAACGTGCACGCGGCCGCGTACGTGTACGAAGAAGCCTCCTTGTATACGTTCATACGTACGCGTATGTGATGAGCGCAACCATTCCCCTCCTGAGAAAATCGCTCTCTCTCTCTCTTTTCTTGTGTGGCCGGTCTGTGACTTGAAGCTCCACAGTCTTCTTGCCTGTGTGGGCCGCGCACACACATACGCACGCACGCACGCACGCGCACACGCACGCACGCGTAGACACAGAATTTATGTCGATGGTTTTCGTGCGCAACAAGGAACTGAAGGGGAAGGAACTGAGCTTCCAAGTGAGTGTGGAGAAAATCTCCTGCGAAAGCCAAGAAGCAACATGTGGCAGGGGGAAAATCTGCGCAAATAACACACACACACACGGAGAGAGAGAGAGAGAGCAAAAAACGAGACGGGAGTGTTGTAAACAGCACACATTCGCATGCTTGGCAGATGACTGTGCAAAAAAAAAGTGACTACGAGGCACAATATACATCATACGATCCATTGTACGTGACACGCGGGAGCGCACGCAGAACGCGCGCGTGCACGCACAGACCGGAGACAGAGAGCAAGAGGGGGTCGCAACAACTGTAGGGTTCAAAGGCGCGATTTTCATCGCATGCCTACTAAACTTTTACCACCGACACCCCTCCGTTCACTTGCCTGAGCCCACCAGTGACGCTCACATGCTGTACGCGTCCGCCGTGGCAAACACGAGCGCGTGCATGCACATGCGAGTGACTCGTTAAGTAGGAGTAGTAGGATCTGGTGTTCATTACCTTTGTCTTCGTCGTCCACTGGGAACGGCGTCGAGGACTCGTACAGGACCATGTTGTCGATGACGTGGGGCAACACGTCCGAAGGCATCTTGTTGCCAGAATCACCATTCTCGGCGGTCGAGGTCGGGGTCTTGGTCTTGGCCAAGTCCTTCTTCTCTCCGTTCGTCGTCTTCGACTCGCTCGGACTGATCTTCTTCGCCTTGTCAGTCGAAGCAGTCGACGTGGGTATCGTCGGCAACGGGGCCTTGCTCAGAGTGGGTGGTGTGGAGTTGGACTTGATGATGTCACCTGCGTTGTTGGCAGACGTCGACGACGGCGCCACGGCAGTCACTGTGGTGGCCGTGGTGGTGGGAAGCATGGGCTGCAGCTTCGGTGGCTGGCTGTACATGATGGTCTGGCCTGAAGGGGGCAGCAGATTGCCTTGGCTGGTCTGCAGGATGGGTGGGCCCATGGCGGTGGGTGTGGTCTGGACTGGAGATCCTGGCATCCGCGGAGGAGACAGCGAGGCCGTGGACGCCTTGAGTGCGTTCAGGGCAGATTTGGCAGGACCTGGGGGACGTCCAATGTTGGAGCCGGGATTCCGCGGTGACGTCAACTTTTGCTTGGTCTTGGGACTACTCTGTGGTCCCATCAGGCCTGAGATGTTGGGCATGACTGCATTGGTGTGACTCGGGCGAAGACTCGTGGTGCTGGTTGGCAGCAACGGAGCCAGTGAACGTGAGATGGGCGTCTTCCCTGGAGGTGGTGGTGGCTGCATTGGGAGGGCAGGAGGACGTTGCTGTTGCTGCTGTTGCTGTGGGGGCAACGTAGCCAGTTGCTGGAGGTTCGACGCCAGCTGCTGAGGTTGAAGGTTGGGATGTTGGGCGAGCTGCTGCCCAAAGATCAGGGACTGGTCTTGTGGGGTTGGCGCCCTCAGGATCAGCTGACCGTTGACGAAAGACGCGGTCTGACCAGGCTGTTGCGGGATGTACGCCATTCCCTGAGGTAGCATCACGCCAGGGGCCTGGTTCGGAGGCCCCGCCGGTGTCTGTGGAATGTTCTGTCCCATGCTCGTCATGTGGGGCTTCTGCTCAGTCTTCATCTGTGAGCCGCCGATACTCGTCGTGGCGGGCTGCTGCTGAGAGCCCGGCTGCTGCTGCTGTTGTTGTTGCTGCTGATGCTGCTGTTGCTGCTGTTGCTGATGCTGTTGCTGATGCTGTTGCTGCGGCGGCATGGGACTGGCAATCATAAACGTCTGCCCGCCTGCGCCGGTGGCAGTGACCAGTCCTGAAGTAGAAATGGCATATCCTTGCGAGATGGGTGCCATGCTTTTGGCATTGTTGCCGGAAATGTTGTTGCCCCCTTGCTGCTGTTGTTGCTGCTGTTGCTGCTGAGGCTGTGCGGCCAACATCATCTGCTGGGGAGTTCCGGGCTTTTGGCCACCGGGACCTCCGGCTTGGGCAGGGGCAGCTGTCATGCTGGTGAGGATGAATTGTTGCTGACCCGGAGCTGCTTGCGCCACTTGCATGCCTGGCAAGGCAAAGCTCCCTTGCTGGAGTACAAGTTGACCCTGCTGGTTGTAGGTGGCATAGGGCTGCAAGAACTGCGTTGGTGCACCAGGAGCCCCTGCGGGATAAGGTTGCTGGATGACTTGGAACTGCTGTTGCTGTGGAGCCATCTGACCGGCCGCAGCCCCAATGGAGGTCATCAACTGAGGTCCATTGGGCGACTGCTGGTTAGCCAGATGTTGCTGTTGTTGCAGAGCGTTCTGCTGTTGCTGTGCCGCGGCCACGTTGCCGGGCTGCGGCGGAGCCGGGGCAATGTTGGGCAAGTGTGCGGTGGGCTGCATCGAGGCCATGTTCTGGAACGTCAGCGGAGCCTGCTGTGGTGGTTGTTGCTGCTGTTGTTGCTGCGACTGCTGCGGACCCTTTGAGTCGGCCTTGTGAGACATCTTCTCCGCGCCGGACACTCACAACTTCATCAACGCGTCCAAACAATGGGCCTCTTCCCTATGTCCACAGCATACGTAACACGTAACTCCGCGCCAACACTCTTTGCCTCCCTCTTCTTTTACTCCTTGTTCTTCTCCGAGAGCGAGAGGGGGGGAGAGAAGGAGAGAGAAGTGTACCACTGTGTAGTACGTACACGTAGCTGACGAACAACACACACACACACACACACCGGCACTTGGATTTGACAGTTGCCGGGCGCGCTTCTTGTAGTGCTTTGCACGAAACACAAAAAGACACACTTCAGGGACACGCACGAAATCTTCGAGCCGTCGCACCTGTTCACACGTGAGGACGAGACATCTTCACTTCAGGACCTCCTCCGTCGAACACCTTTATAATAAGAAGAGTACACACACTCACACTACGCACGTCCTTTCTCAACCTTGTCGGATCGGGCACTGCCGACTAGAGGTGGTGAGGACGCCTCTGCCGGGTCCGCCGAGTCCGACTGCTGCCGCTCTCGGTGCTACTTGGCCGAGGAGAGGAGGAGGAGGAGGAGGAGGAGGAGGAGGACGACGACGACGACTACGGCTACTACTACTACTACGACGACGACGACGAGGAGGAGGAGGGTTGTATTAGAGAGCCGGCAGCCGCCGCATACACGCACCGGAGCACCGTGGTGCGTCCGTCCATTTCCCCCTCCCTCCTCTCCTCGTTGACGGCCGTTGGCTCCTCTGCTCGCTCGCCCGCTCTCTCGCGGTCCCTCGGAAAACATTGATTTCCGTCCGTCCGCCCGTCGGGGCCGTCCTACGCCTCCTGCCTCTGACTGATTGCCTCAATGCCTCGATGCCTCCCACCGGCAGCAGCGGCTGCCAGAATTGCGACAGCAGCACCGAGTGCTGCAACGACGACGACGACGACTGCTGCGGCCGCGTCCGCGTTCGCGCCCGCGGGCAACGCGCCAAGATAACGACGTCTCTCTCTCTCTCTCTCTCTCTCTCTCTGCCTCCGCGGCAAAATGGTTCGTTCTTTGTGTGCGCGCGCGCGTCCACGCGCGTTCACGCGCGCACTCACGCACTCACTCAAGCACACACACACACGCACGCGCGCGCGCGTGCTTTCAGCCCCCGGTTCCATTGCTGCGTGTTCAGTCGTTGGCTGCTAATCTCGCTCGTCCTCATTGGATTGGGGAAGAAGAGAGCGAGACAGAGAGCGAGCAGGAGATGCGAAGGGAGAGCGAGAGCGAGAGCGAGAGCGCAGGCCAAGCGAGTCGTACGAGAGCGAGAGCGACAGCCAGAGCGAGAGCGCACGCAGCTCCGGCAGCAAGCACGCCAAGGCCAACTTGGTGGAGAAGGAGAAAGAAGAGTCGGCGTCGAATCCAAGCTCCGCCCTCTCCCTGTAGCTTCTCCTCTCCCTGGCCCACTTTACAACGAGCGAATTATTCTCTGTCTCTCTCTCTCCGAGAACGCGCGCGCTCCACTCTCGACACACGCGAAGCTGCCCCGCGTGTGCGTGACGCGGTCGAGCAACTCCTCTCTCGACGAGCTGGAGCAGCAGATGTTATCGACAAGCAGCAAAAGAGGGAGGAAAAAAGTCTGTGTGTGTGTGTGTGTGTATAAGAGAGAGAAGGCACGCACGCAGGCACGCACGCACACACACACACACACACACACACACGAGAAATGTATGCACGACGACGAGGCGGCATTTGAAAGGAGAGAGAGGGCGGGAGGATTATGCAAGCACTTCTATGGCTTTTGTGTACGAGGATAGAAATTGACATATTCGTGGGGGGGATCGCGACTGTTGGATCGCATCAATCCATCGCAGGTCGCGAGCCTCGATTTCATGTTGCGAATGTGTGCAAAAATGCTCTTTCGTTATCTGCGTGACGAAAACATCTGGGATATGAGGCAACGCGAGCTAGATCGCAAGTGACGTAACCAAACAAAGCGTTGTCGCTCAATCAAGGCAAACAGCGGCTGAAAGTCATCAGCTTGGGCTGCTGCTGGAAAGTCTTTGAGCCCTTGTTCGCTGGCACCCAACACTCCATGTTCAACACTGGTGTCGTCAGATTCAGCCTTGCCAGCAAACGTCTAGGCACTGCATTGGCGTGCCGGCGATTCCACAACTTTCCAGGAAATCCTGGTGCATCGGCGGAGTCTGGTCCATTCCAGGGCACCAAACAGGATCCAGGACGTCTTCGCCCGCTGAACGAACCTCTCCAGCCTGCAGAACAAGTCGAGATGCCTAAAAAAGCAGCCAGTGAGGATGCGAAATGCTCATCCTCACGAGGGCCAAGACGAAGCGCCACTGAAACAGTCAGTTGCGCACATCTCCACCAGATTTGCCGGCAGTCGGGCCTGATTGCTCGTAACTTGATGCAGGTGGCCACGCTCAAGTCCGCCGCTGCCGCCTCCATCGGGAGCAGCAGTGCGGGCTACAGCCCCAACCTGACGTGGGTGCCTCGAATTTTCAGTAGTGCAGATTTTTCGTGCCAACTTGAGGAGATTCTTCAGGGATTGAGGTCTCTTGTCAGTGAGCACTTTTCATCCGATCAGATGTTCCAGGTCAGCTGTGTACGCTCAGTAGACTCTCGATTTAGCGGGAAAAACTGCCATTGAGTCAAGTGTTTTCTCTGCCTACCGAATTTTTGCCTCATTCAACCTCTGATTCTCCCTCATCAGGTCTAGTCAGTTACTCACGGCTCAGCCGAGCACTGATCAAGAGCTGGGGCTTTTTCACGGTTGTTCATGCGCTCTGCTCTTGTGCCAACGTTTGGCACCGCCGGCATGCCAAAAAAAATGGCCGTCGAAGTGCCGAAGTGTCGCTGAAACGCCCGAAACCAAGGAGGATTCTGTGACGAACAACAAGCGAAGGTGATTGCACACTTTTCCATGAAGAAACATCAACTTTTAGGTGATAGTAGCAGTGCAAAACATGGTACTAAGTCGGTAAGCCTGATTTTAGGCCCTTTTGACGCAACTCTGATTTAGTCAGAATTCCCCTGCTTTTGCCGACGTGGTTGACTAAATCGGATGTCGATTGTGCGTCAAATAAGTACGACGTCCAGTATTGACAAATGATGCAATGCTAATAGCAATGTGACCATGAACAGACACTCGCTAATGCCTGCTCTGTTGCAGGTCTTAAGAGAGACGAACTCGAGTTTCTAAGTATGCCGTCAATTGATCATGTGCATAAGTGCTTAAAGCAAATCTTTTGAAGAGACCTCAGCATTAAATACCAGGTTTTACATAGATGAGCCTCAGCCCCGGCGGGACACGCGCGTCCTCCGCCGACATCAAGTCCCAACTGCTGCTTGAGGTTGACCACACGAGACGCGGACTTGGGACAGGCCTCCTTCGACATGCCCAAACTATTTGAACCACGCAAGCGACTGAACAGGGGGGTTAAGCATCAAACTGACCAGAAATCTGTGCAGAAATCAGATCAAACTGGGAACGTTTCAACTACAGATGGCAACGCTGAACACCGCGCAGTGCTTGTACCACCACAGTATACAATTTGACGTCGAACGCACCCACCCACACACTCACACGCGCACACACGCACCAGTACTTATTCTATTTTTTTTACTACAGTGGAACGCGCTTATAACGATCAGGTGGGGACCAAAGAATTTGATCGTTATATCCGTTAAAGCAGTTGCATTGTAGCAAAACAGGGGTAAAAAGGGCTGAAAATGACCCAAATGTTCAGACGCCCTCGGAAACACCCACCCTATCTGGCTCTGCCTCCTTCTGTGCCAGGCACAATTTAAGTCAACAGTTCAAAGATGCTCATTCTGCTCATCTTTGGAGCCAATGATGATCATTTCTCCTGGACAGAGCAAACAACGCTTGATGTTGGCCTGACTCCGCTCTTTGCCCGTGGTTGCACTTGCGGCACTTTCAAACTCATCCAAGAGGATGATCAAACCAATGATGAATGAGCTCCATGCATCTCCAATGATCGTGATGTCTGTTTTGCAGGACTTCAGTGATCGCTATATCTGTAAGGCATTCAGTGCTCGTTGGGATTGGGACATGACTTCTTCACCGTTATATCCGTGTGATGATCG
>JAAUXU010059553.1_pt1 | contig 13788 bp, 8 predicted proteins | sample 7278151 | NCBI WGS metagenome assembly JAAUXU01 (sample SAMN14350113, study PRJNA611818) | marine sediment metagenome | isolation source: surface marine sediment (1.8m) | place: French Polynesia: Moorea | collected 2018-08 | reverse complement strand
TCCCCTCACCCCCCCCCCCCCCCCCCCCCGACCTTCCAAAGTTCGGGAGTCCTGGGCGGCAGGCGGTGCAAACCCAAGTTCCAGAACACACTCTACAGCCTGGCGTGACTATTTGCACATCATTTTTCACTCTCCAAATCCTCGGTGGTTGGGGTTTGGCGTGGCCAACTTTCCGTTGTGTGACCTGGGCTCCACCCCCCCCCCCCCCCCCCCGGTCCCCATCTTGGCCCTGATGTAATCGCGGATGGCGTGAGCACAGGAGAAGGGCACTGAGTCCTGGGGGAACGCACATCTGGCGTGCTCCTCCTGTAGCGACCTTCATATCACCCCAGAGAAGGCATGCAGATCTGGTCGGGGTACGCCACCTGGCTGATCCAAGTGTTCTCTGACAGGATGATCACGAACCTACCTCTGTCATGACCCAGAAGCCAGCCACCATCAAGGACCTCGCCCTGGCTTTCGTGTAAATGGCGCCATCCCCCATATTACCAGCATTCACCGAGACGATCCCGTCTTGTCTCAAGTTCTGGTATGGCTGAAGGCCATCTAGCCTCATCCAAGAAGTTGTCCACCAGTCTCCGTCATCTCTACTGGCCTTGTCCTGTTCGATCAGCTTTTGTCTTCTAGGCCTATCTCCTAATTTTAAGATCTCTTGGCCATTACCCTGCTCATCCTGCTCTTGAAAGGTCTCAGAGCTTCTCTGGGGCCTGTCCAGATCATGGTCCTGCGCGAGCAGAGATGGCTGTGATCTTGGCCGACGTCTTGGGTGCTCCGGGCAGAGGGGTGACATTTTTGACCAAGTTGCTTCTTAAGGTTGCGAGCTCACTCCAAAGATGCCCTCCCCCTGCGTGAGTTTCTTCAGTCTCCTTTTTATCACCTCATTTCGCTGGCTTGTAAGTCTGCGGACGGCACCTTCCTCACATACCCCATGGTGGGCGGAACGGAAAGGGACGGAAGACAAAGGCGGTTATAATGACGCTGAGAACGACGACAGCAGGGAAGAGAACAGTGACAACGATGTGGAGGACGAGGACGACAAGAACGAGGACGATGTTGAGGTGGATAATGAGGACAACCAGGACGACGACCACGAGGGGCAGTGAGGGCGAGGATGATGAGGACGACAAGGATGATGTTGGTGAGCAAAATATGAGAAATACAGGAGCATGGGAGCTGTGGCTAAGTACAAACACGAGAGACGCTGGGTCAGACAGTTTGTCAGTTCCTGCGAGGTTGTTTGCAAAACAACCGTTTTGCAAACTTTTTCTCAACGATGGCAGCAAATTGTCTGCTCTGTGTGACTTTATCGCAGGTAAATTTTAAAATTTTCAGGTTCAATCTTTCCATTTATGTACACCTAGAAAGACATCACATGTCCCGCTGTATGTAACAGTACACGTTTTGCTACTCAAGACCAAACTTTGTCCAGTTACAGTCTTATTCATTTATGTAAGTGGTTTCTTGGCCTACGGGCTGGGGCTTTGTAAATTGAGGTTGTAGGGAAGTCTCGCTACGAGCAGCAATATGTTTTCTACCTTACGCCCGCTAACATATTTACACTTATGAGCTGCGTACAAGTTATCGGTAAGCCATACAGCCTTTCGTAGCTCCAGACCACTTTTGTAAAGCTCTAAGGCTTTCCTGCAGTTGTGAGCATACAGTAGAAGTTTTCGAATATTGTACTTGCACTAACCTTTAGTCTGTCTACGTGGTCCTCACAGATGATGTCCTTGAGGTCGATAATGTTCTCGTGCTTGAATCTGGTGAGGATTTTGACCTCTCTGAGAGTCCTCTGACAGTAGGTCTGCACAGATGGATATCATTTTGTCTTGCATCCTCAGTTTGATCAGGCCACATGTTTGTTATTCACCTGATGCTCGAAGGGCACCACCTTCTTGATGGCCACTTTCTGTCCGTTGATGCTGTCCACAGCGGAGACGACAACACCGTACGCGCCTTCTCCCAGAAACTCCAGCGAGTGGTAGCGGGGGCCAACCTTAAACAATAGCGCATGTATCCGACACGCAATATCGTATAGTAAGGCGTCTAACGACACCATGTCAACATATTGTAATACGTGTGCAAGAGCTGTATGTTTGTATGAGCTATGTTTGTTTGCATGCAAGAAATGTTCGTGTTACTGCAAAGTCCGGGGCGTATCGGAACACCTGAACAACGCCCTGAAAATTTCCCAATGTCCCGATTTACCGCAGAGGGGATCTAGAGCCAATGGCACTAATCTTCTGTCGCTCTCATGCAACGCACTCGAGGTTTGTTGCACTCTCGTGTACTACGAGTGCACGTGTAGTCGACACACTTAAGTACGAAAAGCGCGCATTTCATGCCTATGAGGCTGCACCAATCTGATGAAGTAAGTGCATCTTTCTCTTAGTACTTTGCGAGAAGAGCACACTCCCTCATGCATATATTAAATGACCGTGAGCTAACTGTGCTAACACGGAGACATCAAAGCCAAAATCTAACTCGAGAGATTCCATTTCATTTGAAGTACTCATTTAGCTCGCGTACAGTGTGTTAACGTAGGAGATTCGAACCCTCTTTATTGTACAGCCGAATAACCTCGCATTAATATGCTGCCCCTTTTTGGGACCGAATCTCCTGAATCAGCTAGCCCCCACAACCATTGCAAAATTCATATTTTCTCCTTCAAAAACACCTGCTAGAACAATTCTTTCATCGAAATGGGTCCCTCAGGTGCCGTTCTCCCTCCCACTTCACATCACAGATGCTAATGCAGCCCTAAATGGGACGAACGTGGCCCAGATTCACAAGTTGTTTTCCCGAAAACCTTTAACAGAGGGTCATTCTTTTCGTCTAAGGCAAGAGGCACCGTACAAAGAAGCTCATAAAGTGGAGTTCCTGCTGAACAGGTCCACCCTGTGGACCGACAAGAAGCTTTCCTGCATGGAGACCAACTCTGTCAAGTTTTTTGACGACCTTCAAAGTCCAATTCTGCAAGTCCGTCCTTGGAGGACATAGACAGCCACAACAAGCCTAAAACTGTCGACTAATGGCACACGCACAGACCCCTCCCCGACATGTTGCCCTTGGCCGCCTCGGCCATGATGTTGCACTTCGGGATCCCTTTTTTGAGGCACCCAGTCAGTCAGGTATTAGCTAATCCAGTCCTTTGACATGCTGACGTACTTTCCTTTCTGTCGAACGTACTTTCAGCGAGTGTCTGGGACACCTCGCCGTGAATTGAAAGTTGCTCGCGTCAATGATAACGAGTGCGAGAGCCCCAAAATCCACCAATTTGACGTCGGATGCAATCTCGTCGTCGAATGCACAAGGGGCCTTCGTTACGCGCGAAGACGCCAGTCGATATCCAGTGGAAAGAGTCGTGAAAAGAGAAATATGAGCTCATTCTTCTCCAGCATCAGAGGCGCACTGATCCTTTAGATGATTTTTCAATGACGTTTAGAAGGCAGTGTGAGATAGATCCTGGCTTGAGGAGGGGGGAGGGGAGCTAAGGTACTCGAGCATGTCTCTCGCTTCAAATGCCACCAACAATACAGACCAGGACAAAGAGAAAATCTTTTTTTTTTCTCTTCGCCTCTTAAGAACATATGAAGAGTTCGACACTTCCATACGCACTTTCGTCCCTCTTTTTCAGTCCTTCTCCCTCCAAGTTTGATATTAGGAGATAGCTAAAGTTAGAGTGAGTGCGTTGAGATGACAACCGAAGGGCGGCGGGGAAAGGGAACACTGTGCAATGCTTTACCAAAAAAGAGCAGACGAACCAGGAGGGCTTAAAATTTTTAAACCTCCGCAGTTCGTCAGTCTCAGTCACAGAAACCTTTTTTTGCTGTTTTGCATTTTAGCAGCTTTTCAATGCAGCCCCTTTCCCTGACTTATGGCCTTATCCACGTTGTGCTCATACTGATTCTCGAAGCCGAAATTCTAACCTGCAGTTTGTGACTGCCGGAGAAACGGTCAATGGTATTGAAGTCAGGGAGTATTTTTATCATCAAGCTGACGAAAGAAATCAGCCCTTGGTAATGAGTTCCTCAAGGGATATCAGGGAATTCGCCCTATGGTCGCAACATTATGAATGACGACGATCCATCAAAACCATCCAGTTTTTTCCTCATCCCTCTTTCCATCTTTCCTCCAGAGCGTATGAAGGTGCTTTCATTGGTTCTGCGAATAGCCCTCGGTCTTATAGATTAAAGAAGCTATAAAAATTTGCTCTACGTTTTTATAAGTTGGTGACTTTCATATTTTGCAGCATGATCAATCCAGTCACTTGTTCCTGGTAATCACAGCATTTTCACACACACACACACACAGGCACAGAGGCTGTGCCAGACGCTAGGTGCAGAACCTCAATATTCTCCATCGTGTCACGTCTGCACAACTTTGTCGAAGACCTGGCCAAGGTCAGCAAGTGTGCCATGAGATAAAGCCTACTATCGAGATTTTGCCCCGGCAGACTTCTTCATCCTTCTAGAAAAGACACTGGAGGGCATCGGGACTCGGGGTGACGACCAGTCCACAAGGACAGGCCCTGCCTGTGCCACTGCATCCCTAAGGATAGTTCTCCTTTTCTGCCTTCCATAAGTGGGTTGAAAAGTGGAGAAGGTGCGTGGAGTTGGAAGGGGGTTCCATCGAAAAAGTAACTCGTAACGAATTTGGCTATAACTCTATTCATCAAAAATGCTGTCGTCCACGCAAAATCATCGAAGTCATCCTCGGGCACACGTGTACAGTAAGGGTCCTATGTTGCTCTAAAACTTTAAGAGATTTTTCGGACTCAAGTTCAGCTGTAGGTAATATTCTGTCAGAAATTAGGTCCAAGCATGAAAGAGTGGTAAAATTTCAACAATGCGACAGAAGGCATCCACCGGCTGCGGAAGAATTCGCTTCTTATTGACTCGGGCTACTTCATGTGCTTCTAAATTACAAATGTGTCCTACAGCAGCTGGATGAAGTTGAGCAACAAGCAGGGAGGCCTTACTCTTAACTCGAAGAAAGTTTCTTTATCAAAACATGACTTCACGCGTCATTCGTAAGTGCTTTTAAAAAGAGCAGCTGAAGCTGATCTGGAGGGGCTTGAACAGGGCTGTTTTTGTACGTAGTTCAGGCATGAAAAGTGAAGGAAAATCATCACAAAATGGAGGTTGTAAAGTACACTCACATGAAGTTTTTAAGTGATTTATTAAAAACTTGTCGCTGACACTTTTAAAGAGTTCAGTGCGGCTGCTATATATTACGAGCATCGACCTCTCATTTGAGAGCAACATAAGCTAAGAAGTTGACCATGGCAGAACACTTCTGTACAGCAACTGAGTCACTTTTTTTTTAAAGAACCTCTCATTCTCACCCCTCTTGCATATGTTCACCCCGGCTGCCAATGAGCAAATGTTTCTGTCTTGCTTTCTGTGCTAAGAGAGTCTCTTTCCTTCAAATTTTATTAAGTCAGGTTTTCATGGGTAACAACACCGCTCTATAACAGACTAGCAGAGGTGCCCGGCAGTGCTCGGGTTATTATAAGACTCGCCTCAATCCCGCCCACCACAGACTCGGTCATAGCTCAATACGCGCTTTGCACTCAACACGAAGCCGGTCTTGGCTCGACTCGAATCTGATCGCGGCTCGATTCGAAGCTGGCTGATCCGGACACTCCTCACTCCCTCTCGTCTCCCCACTTTAGTGATAGCAGCAAGCCATGAGTCTCTGGGTCGAGCCCCAGTTTGGCTCGCCTGGTTTTCCTGGCTTAAAGTCCATCCCTACTTACCTTCTTCTCTCGCTCTCTCCTCTCGCCATAGATAGCTCTGGCCAAAGCTGGTACTGTACAGCTATTCCCAAGAGGCTGCTGACCTTTTAGCATTGCACGGCCATCTATGGTCTGTGTAATGTGGTGAAGCGCACTTTGGACCTCGATTGGGACCTCGATTTCGGCCTCAAAACGGCCTCAAATGTAAGGTGTGGCAGGATCAGTTTCAAGCTTGTGATGTTTAGCTTCTGCTGACCAAGTTTGTTGACGACCGGTGCAGCGGTTGGGGCGGCCAGAGCCTGACAGGCAGACTCACACACACTCACACGCGCGCACATACACAGACGTACATAAGGCGACTTTGCTTTATATGTACAGGAGATATATAGATTATGCTCAAACAGTATAACTGCACAGTATTTACCAAAGGAAGCTAATTTTTGTGCACCTTGTACAGAGCGAATCAGAAATGGTGTCCGCAGTGATCTTGAATGCATCGTATACTTCTGGCTAAGTGGAACTAAGAAATTGGATGGGTCCAGACAACTCAGCTGTCAGAATCTTCACGGATGAGACCCTCAAAATGCTACCTAGTGACGCCATCACGCGTGTAACACATCCTCCCTCCGAAAAAGGGCAGCCAAGAACTGTAGTGGAGGCCTTCGTGAACATGAACCAGATTCAAATCTTTCCGCCGAAGCTGGGACTTTCACGTAATAATTCATAACAGATTAATTTTTGAGGCATACGAAGTTTGGAGGGTTTTATTCATTCAGCGGGCACCACGTCTGATATGCACTACAAGCAGTATGACTTTGTGAATGGCAACAACCCTGACGCTCTTTAGGCCATGTTCAGATGCGACAATATTTTGATGCAGTCGTGCATTTTGGCTTAGTCCTCTTGGAGTGTCCTCTTTTAGTCACAGCCTAGGTCGACTTTTAGAATCGACCTAGGGTCGGGTCCAGAGGGAAGGGTCCGTGACATTTGTGATCTGATATCTATAAAAGTTGCAGGCCGCATTAACTAAAACGGTGTTGGAAACTTCAGACCGGCCGTACCACACTGGGATGTGTCTCAAGCTTCAGGAGTCCAGGAGATCTTGACAGTTGATTGGTCACGAGAATCTGCAACGCTGTTCTTCAGAGGCTGCACTTACGTTTAAGGCCAGGGAGCATATGGAACTCATAGTGGCAATGTAAGCATATGCAACGTAAGCATCCTGACCTCAATAAATGTTATGGGCGAAAATATGTTTTGTCGAAGACGTTTTTTGCATGTCCTTGACAAGGATGTTGGACACTAGGCAGCTCTAAACGAAGCTGCTAAAAATTTCAATTGGGACTACGTTATGCATCTCAGAGTTACGACTGATTTGTACGTTTGAGTTACGAAGGGACTCGAACTAAGATCCCTGCGACCGACGACTTCGTGAGTAACTGCGTACCTAAATATGATGCACACTGTATGGTGAACTGAGACGTCTGCCTGTTCTTAATCCACGACTTCCGCTAATTACATAAGCCTCCTCCCCAGCTGTCACGACTCGTGAAGTCTGTGCAGTGACATTGAATTAATTCTATGCACATACCTATCGAACATATTTCCCACTTCCTTAGGTACTCAGTCCCCAGTACATTCTAGGACGTGTTTGACACGCAACAAAAAGTTCTTGTCGGCCGTCCTGACTATGTGCGCGGTCGAAAAGGAGTGAGAGAGATACAAAATGCTACTCCCTGGTGGACCAAACAATTTCAACCTTCGACTGAGTCGAGATGAAAACTTTTACTTCTCCGTGTAGCACTTTCTTCTTGACAGCCGGAAAAATGCGTGACACCCTTGGCCTGTTATCTGCGATGTCGCTCGAACTATGCGAGGGAGTACAACGGAAGCATCACGTCCTTGGCCTTATTCTACGTGCCTAGAATGATCCAGTGCGTACTACAGTGGGGATATCTTTGCGCCATTGCACGTTCATCGTGCATCACCTAAGGCAGGGCCCAAGTTGAAGTGGGCATACAACAAGTTTAATCCCCAAAACTTGCTTGCGCATAGATTTACGTGAACTTTCTAAGGCTGCTCTGCACTGCACATACGTAATGAACGGAGGCGAATGAAGGATAAATGAACGAGGGTGCCTCTCCAAAAAGTTTCTCATCTAAGGGATCGTATGGATTAGGGGTGATCCCCCTGTATATTCGTACGTCACTACTTCATATACTGCAAGCCACCCATTGCTCTGGGGAGGGAATCGTAGTAAGCAAATGGGACCACCAAAGACGGTAAGGATGAAGGAGAAGGACGAGCAGTGCGGCTTTCGCATATGCAATGCTTTCTAAACATTCTCCCTCGCCTTCGTATGTGTACCTAAGCGTATCATCACCGGCACTTACGTTAATTCTGCTCACACAGATGAGAGCGAAATGAGTATGAGAGCTACACACCCTGCGCCCTAGTATGTTTTAGTGTAGACACCTATGAGTAAGCATTACCTGCAGGTACGTTACGCACTGAACGTTCTCGACACACATGTAGAATGTAGAGCTCCAGAGAACACGATGTAATGCCTTGAGGCAGTCGAGTCTGTGAGGCCATATTTTTTGTAAAAAATGCGTTAAAAGCTAGGCTAGGCCAAACAGTTTTGGAATTTTCCTGAGAGCACTCTCGGTTTGTGTCCTTATGCCACACGATTTAGATGCGGTCAAATTGTATTCGAGGAGAGGTTTTTGGACCCCCCTCTCTTGCAATTAAGTTTTTCTACGTAAGTTCAGAACTTATGAAAGTGTTGAGATTTGGAAAGACCCTGGGGAAGGCAAAGCTACAAACATTTTGTTTTCAGCTTCATATGACAACAATGCTGCAGTTTTGCATCTAGAAAGCACCTAAGCAGACCCACATCAAATTTGCTACGTCAACCTGACGTTCTTTTTGTACTATGTCAAAAAACTTTGAAGCCGTGGAGGGGACCCAAGAACATGTTATTTTTTAATTCCATTTGACAAGAATGTCTTTAAATATAGCCTGGCACCCAGTATAGCATGCCGCAAGAGATCAAAAGAATTGGTCTAGCCTAACATATACGTATACACGGCACGTTCCATACAGCTGGCCACAAAAACAGTTACAGACAGCAATGAGTATCACTTAGACTACGTATGTACATCCCTCCGTCTGCTTGCCATGCTCTCTGTCTGTCAGTGTTTTTGCGGGAGCTCTCACTGTCTTCCCTGGCTGCTCACTGTACGTACAGGGGTCCTATTCCCCAGATAAGCAGTGCCTGCACCACTGGAGGCGACGCCACATTACACCACTCAGCACAACTTAGAAATGCATTACCGGAGATCAGTCTGGAATTCTCACCTTGAAGACATTTCCCCGGACTTTTTCCTCGGTCTTGGCTGCCAGTGGAGGAGTCGATTGATCCATCGCCTCATCGTCCATGGCTCTGTTTATGTGTGCACCTCTTCTTCCTCGTCTCCTTCTTCTAAGCTTCGGTCACCCAAAGAAACCTAAGCCTGAGCTGTGCTGGTCTTTTCGGCCTTCTACCTTTAGGGCAGCTAACTAGGAGCAGCAGAACTCAATCGGAATGTTTGTCTGGGAAAAGAGAGGAAGAGAAGGAAGATAAGGAGTGGCTCACACGCACATTCGCCCCAGTAGGGCCTAGAAATATAAAAAAATCACATGCCCAAACACAGTACGTACTGATCAAGGTGGTCTTATCGAAAAAAGAGTGGATCGTCTGTTGCTACAGTACTACGTTCGACTTGCAATGCATAAGTATTGCTGTAGTGCTGAAGCTACATGACCTTTACGAAAATACTCACCAAGTCGCACGTCGCATGAATTATTTATAGTGAAAGTGGATTCTCAAAAATTGTCCCGCTTCACGTGCATAAGAAGAGTACACCATTTCACGTAAAGAATGTGCTGCAAATTGGTGCACCAAAAGTGAGGGTATCATTGTCGCTCCATCTACAACACAGACTTCATGAGGTCTGCCGATCTACCAATACATTTCACCTCACCTCACCTTCTAATTATATAAATATTCCGGGAAAAGCACTTCTTTCTTTCCCAACCTACAAAAAGTCACTTGACGCTACTAATCTGACCTGTCAGCATGAAAGCTGGAAAAGCACTGTATGCATGAAGGTAAAAAGCACATGAATGGCACCAAGATAGAGCCTATATAAGTCCTGGGAACATCCGTTAAGGCTGCATTCCTTCCCTTTTGCCCATGCGTCCAGTACTTATTTTTTCCAGAGGTGAGGGAGACATTTCAAGGAACGACTTTCCGCCAAGGCCGGTGATTTGGCATAAAGCAAATCGGTCCATACGTTCAGTGCCTTCCCCTAATAGTGCCAACCCACCGAGGGCCCACGAAACAGTAGTGTCCAAGTACCTACACCCCCGCCTTGTCTCTGGGGAGGCAACTTGACCTTGATGACGATGGCGTTAATGAAGTTGACCCGCTTGTTTAGATCGATTTTCTATCCCTTCTAACTGTAGTAAAGTTTAACTCAAATTTTAATTTTTTTCATGAAAAATTAGTGCCTGAGACTCTGACGACAAATGGTGCCTGGGGGCATCACTAACTAAGAATAGCAGGCCGGATCTGACCTTGTCATCGAGGAAGCCGCTCGACCTTTCTTTAGACGTCAAAGTTGACTTGAAGACTGACCGCTTTACACTTTTCGCTCGTTTTGAAAATGCCCCCTGAAGAGGGCAGGGTTACTTTGATGACTTCGATGTATTTCTCAACAATGTGCATTGTCAATTCAGTCTTTGAAAGCACCACCCTCAGCACTACCTGACGCCAACCCTGCACAGTGTTGCAGCTTGCTTGGCTTGTGTCGAGCAGACCCGGTACGTAAGGGACCTCAAAGTGTCCTCAGACAGCAACCCTTTTTATACGCGGCACAAAATTGTTTGTGGTCTTATGTTGCTGTCAGTTCTTCACACTTTTCTGACGTTCATTTTTGAACTTGAGTCCCAGTCCCTCCTGGAGGGAGAATGGGAAGTACAGAAGCAACCGCAATTTTGACAGTTTGAAGGCCTTAGTCTCGTAGGACATGAAATAGGGATAAGACACAGCGTTATCGGAAGCAGAAATCTCTTTCCCAGCACGTGATTCCGCCATTGTTACCGCCACGTCACGATCGATAAGCCCCCGGAGCATCATCATGGCCGTGGTCTGTGCCCAAGTGGACTAAGGTGATGGGGCGTACTTCCCCGCCAATCCCAGGGCCGTGTACAAACACACTCGAGTGATGCCCCGTCTGATGAAAGCTCAGCATTCGTCTCCCGCCATACGTGAGTGGATGGAGACTCGATTACGCCCATATGCACGTACTCCGGGACACAGTGCGCGACTGCGTGTCTGTCCTGCGTCATCTTACCTGATGATTCGACTCCCCCGTTTAATGCTTCATGCTTACTATTAACGGCCTGCCCTTTCTCACTCCATCCAAGTTTAAGAGCAGCCTTATCACCCGGGAGACGTCACCGACCTGCCGGTGGGAATATCTCCTCTTTGGCTTTCGTTCTTTTTCCTTCTTCCTCCAGCTCTTTCACCAAACTTTGAGAAACTGAGGCCACTTGTATCGCGTCGGGAGGAGGAAGAAGAAGTCCTTTCTTTCCTCCCTCCTGGCCTCCGAGACAAGCGCGCATGGGTGCGTGCGCACGCAGGCAGAATGCAAATTCCCCAGGGACCCTTTTCCAGTTTCGGGGAGAGATGTTATGAGTTTGTGAGTATGAAAAGATTATAGTAACGTTTCCTCTCCGAGTTGGAGCCGTGGCAGTGGCGACCTCTCTCTTTTAAGGCGCTAGATTGAATGGTTGCGGAGAAAGCAAATCGACTTCTCTCTTTCTCTCACTCTTTCTCTCTAATGGTCCCTACTGCTGTAATTTCGGTGTTGTCTACATACAAACGTGTCCCAACGTAACAAAGAAGTCGCTAGTGCATGTGTGCGTCTCTGCGCCAATGGACTGGGAGGGAGAAATGTTGCCACCACACGAGCGCGCGCCCCAGTCACGAAGGCCACCACCAAACCTGTTGCTGTTGTCAGACGACTACGAGAGCGAGGGGGGGGGGGGGGAAGAAAGATTCGGCCTCTTCTCCTTTCTCTCTATATCTTGAGTCCTCGTCGTGGTGGCAGCGAGCATTTCCAGTTCGCCCTCCTGTATCTCGCGCAGACGGGAGGTGCTGAGGAGAGTGGAAGCGCGCACCCAAGGAGTGCAGCCGCACCCGCAGCCGCAGCCGCTGCCGGTGCCTTTTCCGGGGCCTGGGGAAATTGATGAGGGAAAAGCTTCTGCTAACAGCGGTGTCGGCGCACATGTAACATGCGGAAGCGTTGAACACAGGTCCTGCCATCGAACGACACGAGGAAGTGACCGTAGCTGAAGCTACGTCATACGGGGTGAGCATTGAAAATGAAGCAACGTATGAATCCACAACAAGGGCATGAAAAAAGGGGCGCTGACACCGAAGACGGGGAAAAGTTTTGCTCGAGTACCAGATCTGCGGCAGAGGATTGGACAGAAAAGCACTTGCTCATGAGGGTGGGCAGAGCAAAAACAAATCAACATCTTACCTGCCACTTCAAGAATATGGAGGAGGTTCCATTGCTTTCTAATTTTCAAGTACAATAATCACTGGGCACAAAATGATCCCCCCCCCGAAGTGAAGCAGTTGCCCTGACATTTAAAAATTACCTTAAATAATTTTTTGTCTAAGAGAATGACTCAAGAAAGTTTGCGGAGATTTCTGAATCTCCACTCTTCATTCATTTTTTCTCTTATGAATTTAAATGAACTTTTACTGGGTATAAGACAAGTGGTTACATAACACCCAGTTCAGCTTCAAGCAGTACCTTTAAAAGTGCTTTGAAAGGACACAAGAAGTCATGGTTCGAAAATGAAACCTTATATGAGTTCTGCATGAGGTCTGCACTTCCTGCTCTTATTGTTTTGGAGGCAAAACTCTGTATTGTGTTGCCAGCAGATTCACTTGCACTGGGGAGCGCAGATTCAAGCCAAATAATGCTCACCCGATACGTACAAATGAGTCTGTACACACTCGCACATCACAGGTTTATGTGCCAGCTGTGTAACTGTTTGTCAGGAGAGGCTAAAGCGCAATTCTGGGGAAATCTCCTTCTATCCTAACCCTCATGCTTGTTCTTGCACCTGCAGGTACGACATTGCCAGCGCACATTCGTCAAAACTATGGCACTGGGAAGTACTTAGGAGCTTACGGAGACGCAGCCACGTTGAAGCTATTCTTATGTGTACCCTAAGGACAGTCTGACTCCTGCCAAGACAAAGAAAAAGAAATCCATGGTGTCTATGAAGCAAGAGACATATCTGGGTGCTCCGAGTTGCCGGATCGATGCCTGCATGCTCATCTGCTAGCACAGTTAGGGATTGAAGTTGCGATCCAACCTCTGCAGAAGGCACAGCTGCAGCTTAACAGTGTTGTTCAGTTGCACCTGGACTCCGAAGTAAGAATAAGGCCTCGAGTGAAACAGAATGCGCACAGGTATATGCGCTGGATAAGTCTAATGATGGGCGACAAGAAGTCTCTCAGAATCAGCTTTGTGACAGCATTTTTCTGACTAGTTAATTTTTTTTCTTTCTTTTTGGAACCACATGTGCGCAATACCTTGTGCCAGGCATGAAGTCAACAATTTCTCTTGTCTTGGTATCCCTTCCTATACACCTCTTCACACCAAGCTCTTTGCTCTCGAACAAGTTCTTTCAGTTACTTGCACATCACGGTACCACGGAGCTGGCTTAGGGTCAGTCAAGATGCAGTATATCTTGCATTCATACTTAAGCCACACAAAGAACGATGCACTGTCCATAAATAAAGTTTGATCACATACAGGTTGGTACGAAGAATGCTTGCTTACTGAAAATCCCACTCAGCAACATTCAACAAAGAAGGTTTGAAAGATTCCTCGACTCTGTCTACATAGAAGGCTGGTTGTCTAAAAGACGGGCTTGTTTTCCTGGTGAGTTTTTTTGTGACTATGCATATAGAATTC
>JAAUXU010010081.1_pt1 | contig 13789 bp, 10 predicted proteins | sample 7278151 | NCBI WGS metagenome assembly JAAUXU01 (sample SAMN14350113, study PRJNA611818) | marine sediment metagenome | isolation source: surface marine sediment (1.8m) | place: French Polynesia: Moorea | collected 2018-08 | reverse complement strand
CCCCCCCAATGGGCCATTTTTTAGGGGGGTACAGCTTTCCCTGTTCACTGCACAGACATGTTTATTACACAAAAATGTCATATTTTTAAAAATGAGGAAGTTCTCTGGGGTCCTCCTTTAAATATCAGTAATATTTAAAAATTTTTATTACATTATGAAATATATAATTAAAATTTATCAAAGACAAACTTCATTACCTACAATGGGTCAAGGCCCACGTGGGACACAAATTAAACGAAGAAGTGGATGACCTGGCCAAACGTGGGACAGGACTAGACACCTTCCCCCCCCCCATCCCCAGATTGCTAAGCAAACAGTTGGTAAAAAAAGGATTTGCAACTAAATGGATGGAATGATGGAAAGATACTCCTACATGCTGGCAAACTAAGTACTGAATTGAGACCCCAGGGTCTCTCCCTCACTAGGTGATACGCAGTAGCTGCAACATGCTCAGTCTAGTACTACAGGCTCTCACGGGACATAATTACCTTAACTACCATGGTTGTGGGTAATATCCACAGCGACGTTTGTAGGTTCTGCAGAGACAAATGCAAGGAGTTCTATCACCTCACACGCAAGTGCGATGTGCTTGCGCAGGGAGAGATGGGAATCATTCTGGGAACTCCAGCTACCAGATTGTCCACCTGACCTCACAGGCCTTGTCAGGTTCATTCACGTGAACCACATTGGCAAGGCCTTGGGAAGGAGGATACAGTAAATATCCTGGATCCTGCCTATCCCTCTCCATTTGGAGGGAGGTGGGCTTCCCAGGGTCGACGTTTGTTGGCTCTTAATATGCCACACAAGGTGGGGAAAAAGTCTCACACGAGGCTGCTCCTGCATGCCCGTGCCCATCAATGGAACGGAGCATAGCCCTTTACAAACAAACAAAGTTTAATTATATATTTCATTATGTAATAAAACTTTTTAAATATTAGTGATATTTAAAGGAGGACCCCAGAGAACTTCCTCACACCAACTTTTTGCACCTCCCATCACATTTCAGAGAGATAGATGACCGAACATGTTCGGACTAGGTTGAGCCAAGATCAAAAGCGGTTCCCTGAGCTCGGACCGACATGCCAAAGTGACAAAAGCCAGGAACTACCCAAGTGATGGCCGGTGTCCACTCCTGCTAGAGATGCCCAAGTGACCAGAGTCAGAAAGTGCATAACTGGTAGCAGCATGCACTCCGCTGAGCTCGAGCATTCCACGCAGCTCAGTGGTTAGCCAGGTGAGGTACATTTCTCCTTTGCTCAGCTTGTGTCGACTCTGCTCAAAGCCTAAATGTACATCACTAATCTAGTATAGTTGGAGAGGTACAATGTGTTTCTTCTTAAGCCGCCGCTAGACGTACATAATTTTATTAGCCTTCTTGTCTTTTTCGGCAGCCTTTATTTCCATTCACCAATTGGAAAAAAGACTAGCATCAGAAAAAAAGGCGATGAAAGTTGTGTGATGTTAGTGGAGGTAGCAAGTCAAAACATAGTAGCTGCCGAAAAAGACGACCAAAAATATGTACGTCGAGGCGAAGCTTTATCAAGATCTTTTGAGCAGTGAGGAAATGTCGCGGTGAGGGATTGTCACCTTTGCATATGCGCACGAAATAATGGGACGGACCTCATGAGGCCTCCGTAACAAATATTGTTTTGGCGCTTTTTTATCTGTAGGTATCTGTTTTGAGTCTCTTTGTGATTTCTTCACCATAGAGATGTTTTCACATCAGCAGCACTGAATCGTGATTAATTGACTTTTTCGTGAGCATTGGAGGCCTGGAAAGGTAACTATTTTAGGCACAAGGGTATATCAAAAGTAGCAGTATACAGAGTCAACTCAAGGTGGGGGCAAGACATTCCAATTATTCCAAGGCAGGGCCAAAAATCCCAGCTTATCAAAATGAACAGAACACAAGTAACTTGATCAAGGCGGCCCTTTTGAAAGTTAAAGTTAGCACAAGAAAGACTGGTTTGCTGTTTTTACATAAGTAAATCCTACTGCCACATGATCCTGAAGTAGGAAGAAGAGGTTCTGTACATGAGACGAAGAAAATCTCCAAAGTATGCAGAGAACCACTTTGCTAGGGTAAGAGAGACCTGTGGATTTGTATGTCGCTACTATTTCCATCCGTCAGAAACAACAGCAATTGTTTTGGATGATGAAACACATTTTGGCCTTAAAACCAAACAGGCCTTGGGCAATAAAGGCCCCTACAAGAAGGATATTGCAGCTTGGAGATGTACCACAGGAAGTGAGTCTAAGAACAACAGAAAAGTATCCGCCAAAGCTTTCGTTTGAGAATTGGTCAATTCGAATGGAATCCGAGCCATTTTTTGTAAGAGCGAGCAAGTAGTCAAGGAGGACATCTGTCCTCTTTGAGGAGGACGGTACATGAGTCCTCCATGAGGAGGACTCATGTACCGTCACAAAAACTGCATGAAGGATCGGTCTTGAGCTTTTTCTGGATGGGAATGAAAATGGAATCACTATATTGGGCCTGATTTGGCCGGTGCTCATTATGCTTGTATGTATGTAGAGTAACAAAAATGTGCTCTGTCCGTCTGTCCGTCTGTCCGTCTGTCCGTCTGTCCGCCCCCCCCCTCTCTCTCTCTTACCTCTACTCACTCTCTAGATGGTAGCGCATCTTCCTCCTCGCTCTCAGTATCTCATTTATGCCGGGTATCCTTGAACAGGCGGAGGAAATTTTAAGCAGGTAAGTGGTGTGTCGTAGATTCGAAAGACTGCGTAGGGTCTGTACATACCGCAGGTCGTTAAAAAAAGTTTCCCCTCTGAGAATGAAGTGTCATGTGCTTATCGGTGGCACCCCCCTTCAACCCAATGAGACAGACAAGACCGCCAACACTTACGACGAGCATGACCCATAGAAAGACAGAAAGTAGGATATTACTGGTATGGAATTGCTCACCCCTCGTGTTTATCATCTTTTGCATCAGGTAAAAGCATATATGAGATATCTCATATTTGAGCGATATGATCATATCAACACCAAGAGTTCTTTCTTAACAAAACTTGACTCAACCTCTTGTCGCTCTGGTCATAACTTCAGTAGACTTCTATTTCACGGTGTGGTTCACCACCCTAAAAATTATCCTAAAATTGAGTATTGTTTGCGATGACTTGAAAGCAATACCAATACGGAGAAATGACGTTAAAGCTAGCATTGACAGAACAAGAACAAAAAGAACCAACACTAAAATCATTGCATGACTGCCCAATATTTTATTGCAGCATGGTGTGTAAGTGTCAGACCAAAGGGCATCTGTTGTGACAGTGCTTGGAATTCCACTCCAGTTCTCTGCAGCCTCCTGGCCAAAAAGTTTGAGCTCCAAATCACCCTTTTTGGCCTGTAAAAATGTCTGCTCTATTGCAAACTCCTTGTCAAAGATCATCCGAAAGGTCTGGTCCTTGTCATAAAGCAGACAAAGTGTGCAGCACTAACCATCATTTGATGAACGCTCGATCGATGGAACGCGGTGTTCTGAGCGCTATCGAATTTTTATAAGCTGAGCGACGAATATGTTAAGGATAGTACAATGGAGGTTTTGCCCAGAACAAATGCTGCATTCAAACGCATCGACATCTCCACATCAACATCAATTTATGAACACTTCCAATGGGTCCTGTGGACTTGGGGCCTCGTTTCCTCAACAAAATCGACCGGGGAATGTTGAAAACCGACGTGACGACAGACCAAAGTGAAGATTTCCGCTCTTCTGAAAGTGCTGTTCGAAGCACTGCAAGCCGTCCCCGTGGCATCTCCACTCTAGCCAAGACAGAGAAATCTCACATCCTCCATGTATAGTTGCAGATTTCATCAGGAAAAGAAAAATGCTAAATCTTTCTCTCCGGCGATCTGAGCCCACATTTGTAGTGCACAATTCTCTTCGGAAGGTCTGTCGTCACATTAACCCTATTCTTGTCCTTCGCAGAAGTAGTCCTTGTGCTTCTGGCTTATTGCATGCTTCTTTATGTCTGCTAGGTGAGACGGCAACAATGTGTTCCAGGTCGGAGTAGGCGTAGGGTTGTCCAGGACCTTCGAGGAGACCAAGCCTTTCAGCTCAGGAAGCTGCTCTCGTGCTGGCTGGCACTTAAGGTTTACCTCTGGAACCATCTTGCTTGACAGGCTCCTGGAAAAGACCACATGAGACTGGTGCATAACAAAGTAATCTAGCGTGTTTTTTTGCATCACAAATCGTCAATTGTGTAGTTAAAATGCCACTTAAACGCTTTCTGTTTGCCGTGGAGGCAAGAAGAAGAAGTGTCATTTTCGCACGCAGATTGTCGATCCGAACGACCACCAAAATTACTGCCAACACATTTTTTATCTTTCTAGTCCATTTATTTGTTTCGCAAGAAGGCAAATATTGTAAAAAAAATCTCCGACTAGGGCCTCTGAAATTCCAAGTAGCAAGAGGTCCAAGGTCATTTGAAGAAGATCCTAAAAATCTCGACGTTTGCGACATTTCGCGAGGTCTATCACACTGACTGCAAATCTGTAAGAAAGTGGAAGACTTCGTCCCGCCTCGGGAGATTCTGGGTTATTATGCGAGCATCCATAACATGAAAATTCTGCTCAAGTATGCACCAAGTGCAACTCATCTAATCAAAAACCTGGACACTTTTTATGATTTTTCTGGAGAATTTTGCAGGACTCGCCAGACATCTAGCGATTCCTGGGGACCTTTTGACTTCGGTCATCTGGCAACTCTGCTAAAGTAACCGTAGTCGTACGATTTGTAGTGAGACAAAAAAAGAAAAGATGGTGTAGTCGGTGGTAGAAAAACCACGAAAATGCTGGTCAGCGAAGGCGTCAGTCCAGTCGAAACCTGTGAAGTGGACACTGCTGCGTACCACGCCGACAACTGCATTTCTACGTCGCCATTTAAAGTCTACGACTGCTGCGAAGTCTACATTTACGTACATTGCATTCTACGTTTGCATAATTATGTCCGCATACTAAACCCCCTGTCAAGTAGGCCCAGGGTCAATAATAATAACATTTCACCTCGGCACTCTAGTAATGATACGCGTCAGGTAGGTCGGTGCTAACTGTAACTCCGCTCCTTCTTCGTCATATGCTAGATGTTAAAAATACTGAAGTTCAAAGAGTCTTATTCAGAGCAATTTCTGTCTTAGCAGTGCCACTCAGATCTGGCATAGTTGAATGCACTCGCATCTTTAATCAACATTCAAAGAAATTTCTGTTCAGAGGTGATGGTGGAGACAGCTTATGCAGAAGAAGCCTCATTTACCAGCAGGGTCTATGGGGAGGAGCTCCTCAAGTTCATGCAACTGCTATCACACAATGATGCATACATGTACGCAGAACCACCGTATCAAGGATGAAACAGCTTCCTTCTTGCCCATGCTGCCCAGTGCGACGCTTACGTCATTTTTCTATCGTCCTCCAGTTTGTGCAGATATTGCATAGGGGTAATTACTTAATTGTCGAAAGTAATTGCTTCATCAGCGTAATCACCCACCCAAGTTGTTCTCGCTCCGCAGGTGTGCGACGTTGAGCGAGGAGTATGCCGATACTTCCATATGCGAGCTTGGCCACCATCTTCTTGACGTTGGCATCTCGTTTCTCGGGCTACTCCTGCCTGACCACCCTGACCTTTCCCAAGTGCTGTCCACAAGGCCACATGCTTGACAGCCAAGGACAAGGATGTGTCAGACAACAACTTGCCGATATCTCCAACGACGAAGAGCTCCTGTTGAAAGTGATGTGCTCGAGTGGGAGGCCCGACATAAAATCCGTGTGTCTGGATCCATCGATCAAGGTCAAACTGATCCCAAGAGTTGGTGAGTGAACACTCGTTCGTCGCGTCTGTCTGCAAAATAGACCAATTGTTCAGTGAGAGGATTTGTAAGCACCCAGTTTGCACTTGCATTCATGGTGTAGAAAAATAGTTTGGTGCATGGAGCTTAACCAAGATGTCGTTGTACTGTCGTCGGAGTGACGGTGGATTTGCAGATAACAGTTGATTCCAGAGCACGTAAATCCAACTTCACTTGGTGCGCTTAATGGTCAGGTAGTAGGTGTGGAAGCTCTCCGCCCACACCCAGTTCTAGCATCGTGTCAATACCGTAAGCACTGAGTGAGTCTTACTTGGCTTGACTCTGCGCTCGTCACAAACCTTGAGAGACCCCAGCAACAACCCAAAGAGTCCTTCTTCCTCAAAAACAACAGGACACAAAGCAGATGCATTCATTCAAACTTGAGTAAAGTTTCATTTCGAGGAAATTTTCCTTCTGTTGATGGAAATCTTGTTTCATTCCGTGCGCTGATTGTCGATCTATGGGTCAATTTCTTTTGATGGTAAAAAGTGAAATTGCAGAGAGTAAATGAAAAATACAAAAATATCCACCGCCTTCGAAATATCCCTCACTCCTAATTTGGAATCTTACACCAGAGCATGCACACCTGATACCGGTACTGCTTCGTTGACAGATTCTTATGGACTTATGTGTCCAGCTCGCCAGCGTAGCGAGTCCGTTGTCCACGATCTACTCTCCAATGGATCCGCAATCATCCTCGCCCCGTTGAACGCCGCACTCGCCACCCTGAAGACCACCGACTTCGGGGGCTCTGACTGCATTGACGTGGGTGCAGTGACACAGACGAGGGGGTTGGAGTCTACAGTGGAGACGGATGGACCATTTATCCAATCTTGCCGCCATGATCTGCTTCCGGACGAAGAGGAAACTTCCATAGTTAGGAAATGCTGCCCGTTGGACCAAATGGTGGACCTCGACAGAGTCAAATGTGTACCGGCTACGCACAGGTGAGAAAGATCCCTAGGGTGCACCTTTAGATACAGTTTGTGTAGTGTGTGACTGCATGTCTGTACTGAAAAGCCTGCACGCTACTTTCAACAAATAGCTCACAGCACTGGGTCGGGCCTCGAACAGTGCGGCATCCACTCACTTTGGCTGCTTTTCCCTTCTACCACGTCACCCTCTACGAACAGGATCCCTCCGGCTCGTGCAAGGACAAGAAGGGCACGCTGATGATAGACAGACCGCGGTTTCTCCTGGCCAACGGACAGGCAGTCCTAGAGGAGGGAGGCGAGTATACGCTCTTAACTGCTTGCAGCGCAATAATTTGGAGTCCCATGGGATCATAATGTCTGGTCATTCAGGATTTTATATATGCTGCAGAGAAGATGCTCCGTTTGAGGGCCGTTTCGAAACTAAAAACAAGTGTCAAAGTCAGATTGGGGTGTAATTTTAGTGTCAGGGATCAGTAACAGTTCCATTACTGAGCACTACGCAAATGAGCCACTGAACACACCAGGGAAAGTCTCATATGATGACCTTGCTTGCATCCATCCATACATTAACGCCAGTTTTCTAGTTGACTCTAGAAGTCAACTTGAACTAGTCTTATTACTGGTCGCAAAAGACAACACCATAGCGAAACATGTGAAGCAAAATCATCACCAGATGCTGACAACAAGCTAAAAGTAGATGACAGCACAGTGAAGTCCACAACATAACTTGAGAATGCTAGCAACATCAGCACTTCTTTTGACGAATTTCCAGTCTTAGCAGCTTTTTAGCATTTTCTAATTTTTCCCACGTGTAAGTTTAGTTTCATTTCTTTTCGCCTTTGTAGTGCAGCTTTTTACCAGCACTTTGCCTTTTCTAATATTCTCAATTTCCTTTCCTTTTCATGCTCTGTTAGACTTACAAACTTCAAATGGGAGATAAAAACTGCGTGCCGACAAATAAAAGGGAGTTGAGCTACAAACGGACAGCTGGGCAACACCTGAACACTCGCTTTGGACTGCCGCTCTCAGGCATTGGGGACCCTCGAGCACACCCCTTCTCTCACCCACCCATACCCAAACCCTAACCCTCGTGTCATCAATGCCCTCTGGCAGCAGAATCCAACATTAGGCATAAAGTGGGTCTTGCCCAGCCTGTGCGTTTATACTAGCACCCAGAACTGCCAACTGTGTTGCACGCTTATCAGTAGACGGGATGGTTGAAGCTTGGGAGCCTGGTGAAGAGCAAGAAGAGGTTGCAGCTGAGGTTCAGCGTGCTTGAGACCCAGGAAAACATGCTTTGCAGGTCGTATCAAAGTCATTTAGTGGATGATTGTGACTGAACAACAAAATCGGACAATGAACTTGGCTTCAAAGACGGTGATGATTTTTTCCACAGCACTTTTACGGCTGACTGAAGTCTGTCCAATTTGGCTAAAGCTTCAGATTTGTGGAAGGATAAGGACCAGGCCTGGGCTGCTGGTTGACTTGGTCAACCAAATGTCTGAGCAGTTGTAGAAAGACTGACCAGTCAAAGACAAAGCGCGTGTTGCTGTGTAAAGCAGGTTTCCTGGGACAAAACAAGCTCTCTGGACCCAGTGACTTCTCCAGGAATTGCTGGAGGAATTGATCAATTGAAAAAGTGTGCAGTGCTGGAGACGGATTCTGTTCTGATAATGGTAAAAGACACCTTGTACCAATCAGATGGGCATTTCAGTGCAGAGTGTCATGATCCTCCCACAAATGATGCCGTGAAGAAAATTGACCGCAACCGCATTCAAATCTTTATGGCTGAGAAAACTTGGCATGAGAAAGCAAACTGAAAAGCTTCCCACCAGCCTTGCAAAATTAGAGCTCATGGAAAAGTCAGTTGCAAATCATTTGGCAAGCAAGAATTTTTGAGCTGAAAGAAAGACATGATCAAAACCTTTGATTGGAACCATGTCATAAGTTGGACGACTACAAAGATACGGGGACTTAAAGCAAATGAAAATATGAAGTATGCTGATAGTGTCAATGGGAGTGAAGGTATGACCGTGATTGTATGAATTATTGGTAAGAGGACTGCATACATTAAACTGCCATTTGTGGTGTTAAGTAATGCCTGCGAAAATAACACAATACGTGGAGTACCTGACAATGACCCTGAAGTGTGGTGCAGGACTTACCCACAGCATTGGTGGATTCAGCTGTTTTCTGATGACTTCAAAGCGTCGAATGCCATCAACATTACTTATTAATTAACTGATCAAGACGGCCAGTGTGTGATTTATTGTTGACAATTTTTCTGGGCGTTACAACACCGTACGGCCTGAAACATTCGTACGTATTTCTCGTGCCATGCATCCTGCTGTACTTAAAATGCACACTACAATAAGAAAGTCAATTCCTGTCATACGCACAGTTCAAGCTTACTTAAATTCTTTTAGATGGTAGGTTCGTGGAGTATGAGTGCGTCGGTCGATTCATCGAGGGAAAGTCCGGTGAAACACACATCAGCTCGCTCGTCGTGTTCTATTGTGACTCCCAAGAAAGTGACAGAAGCCAGAATCGTTCAATGTATTACGACATCGAAAGCGATGATGAAGAGGAAGCCGTTGGAGGACAGGTACAGTAAGGGGTACAGAGAGGTTGGTCATGTTTTCACCAGAACCAACAGCTGCAGAGGGCTGAAGCTTTAGGTGGGATGGAGAGGGGCCCAGCCCGGCCTGACGGCCTCGCAGCATGGGGGTACAAGTTTCCTCCCCTAACACAACCGACCTCGTGGACCGAGTTCGGGCTCAGCTCAAAATTTAATACTGCCTCCATCCGATAAGGCAAGTCCTTTTTTGCCAGGGATTTCCCTGATGCGCCAAAATGTTCAGTTCAAAACAGACTTGTGTCTTAGTATTGGAAGCATTACCTGAAGAGCAGCTGACTCTTGGCAGATGAAGAAATGCATTATCAACTTGCTCCAGGGGTGACGTCAGCAAATAAAAACTACTATAAGTCAACTTAAGTGAGGAATACGGGTGCGGGGGGGGGGGGGGCAACTGTTAGAATAAGTTAGATTAGGTGGTCCTATTTAGGGCAGCTTCGGCCTGATATGTTCAGCTGAAAAATCAGGGTACCCGTATTACCCATGCGCTCCCCACCAGTTTCTCCTCAAATATGAGCTTGAAAATGAAGCAAATTGTGATGACATTTTTTTACATTCTCCTCAAAAATGACCTTGATTGTCAATTGATTCCCTACGGTTGCATCACAAAAATTGCATAAAAAACAACCCAGTGCCATTTTAAGGAAGGTTGATCAGCTCATTTGGACACCTGGTCAAGAAGCTGCTGCAGCTGCTGTTCATTTTGTAGCACCAACTTTTACAGTGTTCACAAGTTCGCTTTCTTCATTCTTTCCATGAACCCCTGTATTTTTGGAAGTGGACTTGCATGAACGGACGGACGGAGTAGACGTCTTATGCAGAGAGGGGATCATCAAAACAACCTCTTCCCTGAAATTCGCACCTGTGTCGGCACTATTCTCTTATGATTTTAGTCTCATGCTTTTTAAAAAACATTGTGTCTATTTTTAACTGGTTTTCTTTTTTCAATACTGGCCCGTTCCATTCCTGGCAGTAGGGCTCAACCAGACTCAAATGACTCAACGACACCTTTACTAGAAGGCGGCTTTATTAGAAGGCTTTTGGTTTGCTGCAAACCAAAAGATTCATGATTGGACGCATCTTTCACAACGCTTTTTTGCATAAATAATTACATAATATAAGTCAGTAACTTTACTTTATTGCATAACTTTAGAATATTCAGGATGACCAACAAGAAGTAAATTTTTGAGAAGCCCATTTTAGTGTCTATATTAAGAGACCTCACTTGACCAGGGCACGTTTCGAACCTGACGTATGGACTTTCTATCAAATATTTGCTAATGTCTCTCGTGCTCCGTCAATATAACTGCCATTCACCGCTATCAATTTCTCCAGCCATTTTGTAGCACTTGTGCATGCACTCCCATCCTGTTTCGACAAGTTACGCAATCCTCAACCACACCTGCTCCAATCACTTTCATTGGTGAAGACTGTGCCACTTGTTCATTGCTGCTGTGTACGATGAGTGGTGCTGCTTGTCCAAGGGGAAAGATCCCGGGGAAAAGGCGCACTCTGTACTGATCCACTTTTCCCTACTTACAGTTAAGCAATAGTTGCATCTTTTTCTACTGCCTGATTCTAATAACATATTTTCCAGAACAGGTCCATTTCTAGCCAGTAGCCAAATTGCCGCAATCTGGCAATTTGAATCAAAAGGTTAAGAAAGCAGCATTTTCCTATCATTAAAATTGCAATGTCACTTTTTGACAGTTTCTGGTCCCTGATAGCATGACTGTAGTGCCGAGTTACTGTCATCAAGCTGTGTATGTGTATTAGACTTGGTCGAAAAGGGGTCAATTTCATCCAAATTTCGGAAATTCATTGGTGGGGTCTGGGTTCTTTTACCTGAGGACAAATGAGGAAGATGTAGTCAAATAGTTGTTAAAAAGATTTGCATTTACCTAAAGCCAACTTGATTTGAAATTTATGTAGTAAGCTACTGTAGTAAATTTGCCGTGAAAGCAGATTTCAGCTCTGGTGGCTGTTTTGAAGCTGGATGAAACTGGGTAGAACAGGGTGAAAATCACACACCAAAATGCTGACATGCTCCAGTTTGTGACAAAAATAGTTTTTCAGCCGGTCCTGAAAAAACTTACAAATTTTTTTACAATATTATGCAGCTATATATATATGCATTTGGGCATAGATAAAACTCATTTCTTTTATTTGACTGCAAGGTCTTCATATGGTATGCAGTTACAACATTTGGACACCCACAGGGAATCCCCATCTTTGACCTAGCCTAATGTGTATATGCAAGTGTCACAAGTTCCCAAATACAGAAAAATTTGCTGTTGAACAGGTCCTGTGCCATGGTTCCTACAAGATGTGGCTGTTCACCAGCAAGGTCCGTCTGGCGTCCTACGTTTGCGGACTTCTCTCGGTCTTCTTCCTAGCAGCTACGCTTTACATATACCTCACGATCCAGAGTCTCAATAATCTTCACGGAAGCATTGTCGTAGGAAACATTGTCTCCATTCTTCTCGCCACGCTCTTCCTACTGGTATTATACAACGTGGAGCCTCAAGTGGAGGAATCAGGTAAAAAAAGAGACAGCAACCAACATTTTTTTTGCGTTCGTCCCAAAGAAAATTCGATCCGGAGATAAAGTTGGCACTAAAGTGAAGTTCCAAAGAAGTCGAGTATTCATAACATTGCGAGAAGGGCTTAAAAAGATGGACTTTTGTTATCCGGAGACTGCAGAAATCCCGGAAAGTCCACGGTTTCTTTCGAAGGAATAATTTGTTAGTACGGAAGATGATGCAGACGCCGCATCAGCTGCTCCTTCTTGATGAGGGCCTTAAATGAGCACAGTGTATTTAGGGTTGTCTTTTAATGGAGAATGGATTTTCCTGAAGAATGATCCCGGCACAGGGAAAGCACGCTCCCCTGGGTCTCCTCAGATGTAGGCATCAACTGATGAAAGCTCCTAGAAGAAAAGGAAGCTTCTAGAAATCCTAAAAGGAGTCCTTCTTTAGCCTTATCGATACAGTCGACCTCCGATGTAGTCAATTCACGCCTTGAATGCTAGTCGAGTTTTAGGAGAACTGTGAATCAAATCTGGGTATGGTCAAAAGAAAGTCAATGCTCTCCAAAAGTGCTGTAATAACTGTGAAGGTCCTAACATATTCTCATCTACCGACACCGTTGCCGACTACGTTAGCAATAGATATTGCTTGACCCTGCGTAGCTGTCACAACATTTTGCCGTGGAAATAGACTATCTGGCGTGCATCCCCATTTAACATCCTGTTGTGCTTCATGGTCAGAAGATCAACAGATACAATGGTGAAAAATCATATTCATTTGCAGCCTGGTTGATGAAATCGAAATCTGGCTCTAGTTCCAACGAGGCCCATATCTACTGATTTAACATACTGTTGGATCTGGAACTTCTGAAAGATTCCAAACGTTCACCTGACGCTCCCTCAAAAGTAATGCTTGCAATCCACTGACTTGAGGAGTTCGTCATGTTCATTGGATTCTTTCAGCTGCTTTTGACAGAGGCTTTAGGACGCCATGACGACTCATTACGGTCGTGTTGATTTTGCCAGTGATTTTTTTTACCGGTGCAAACCGGTTCACTATATTGACGTTGGCATTTTGCTATAATGTTCGATCGCCCAACTAAAGTTCAGGAAATCAGATTTTACTTTGAAACCCAATCTTAAAAAATGTACAGGCATACGGTGTCAGCGCCTACTGTAGACCAGGAGGCCTGAGTAGGCGGTGCTCCAGGCATTGTACAGAAGTCCATGAGCTGCACCATCATCCGAAAAGAAGTTACTAATGGCCTGGCCAAGATGCATAGAGCTGTCACAGAGGGGATGATAGAAAAGAATAACATCTTGGCACTCGCTGATTGGAGATGCTGCTTGAACTTGGAGGTGGTGGTGACAGAGTCGTCGTCAGTCCCTTGTTCCAAAACTGTGTGCTCTTGGGTATGTTTTTTTGGACGCATGCTTTAGAGACTGACATATCTCGAGTACAGCAAAATATCAATGTCAAATTTGAAGTTCCTTTGCTGTTGGTAGGCCTCAATACCCAATCTTTTGATCTGATAAACCTTGTAACTTTTGATCTGATTATCCAGAAACTGAATAGAACTATGGCTTTTAGAGGGGGTAAAAGTGAATGATATTGGCTGAAATTTTCATGGAACAATCTGGAGCCAAAGGCAGACATTTTCCAATTTTATCCACTGTCCTTACGAAAGAGATACGGCGTAAGCGACCCAGGACAAAGTGCTCATACCCAAGCAAAGAACGCTTACACTAAGTCTTAGAGGAAAGTGCCGCGGAGCTCGAGTAGGAGTGGCCGAGCAAACTTAAAACTACACTCGATCTTAATGCGAAGGATAT
>JAAUXU010013988.1_pt1 | contig 13791 bp, 14 predicted proteins | sample 7278151 | NCBI WGS metagenome assembly JAAUXU01 (sample SAMN14350113, study PRJNA611818) | marine sediment metagenome | isolation source: surface marine sediment (1.8m) | place: French Polynesia: Moorea | collected 2018-08 | reverse complement strand
TAATGGACAAGCACGCGCGCGCGCGCGCTCACGCACGCACACACAGATCGCGGTGAAAGAATCTGCGTGCGCTTCTTAGGAAAAACATTCACTCACTCTAACGTTACAATGGTTGTGCAGTCACTTGTCCCAAAAGCTGGATGTGAAGCAGTTTTTCTTGGCTCATAAGTCCTGTTCTCCTCTCTCGGTCTCAGTTTGTTGTTCTGCCCAAGTAAGGCGGCCCCCTCATCCCCCCCCCCAACCCCCACCCCCGCCCGCCAGCCCAAAACTACCCCCAAGAGATGTGAGCTTGCCTGGCCCAGAAGGTGACGTCGTCGGCGGACAAAACTCAACCTTCACCGCATCAGCCACGGGTTGTAGAAAAAATATCGGAAAAGAACTTACAAAAGTCTTCCTCGGCGTCCAGATTTTTCGGGAGATCCGCCGGAACTGCGGGTTTTATCGGGGTTTTGTTATGGTCCACTTTTATCTCCTTCTTCTCGTCCCAAGGTCAGCGTCGGAGTCTCTGGATCAACGGTTATTTTTGATAGTAATGCAGGAAAAATCTTTGGTGAAATGGACATCACAGATGAAGTCATCACTGATGGAGGATGAGTCAGCAGAAAAAACAAAGTTATCATCATCAATATGCAATATTCATCGCAGCTGAAAAGAGAACCAGGCTAACAATTATCCGGGTACATGAATATCTGCCTTAAAGCTTCTCGCTTCATGGCCAATGCTGAATCACAAAGCATCTCTCAGACAAAGTTTTAGGCAAATGTTACACAAGTACCTCAAGGTGTGTTGAGTGCGTGTAACTTTATGCCTGCTTGCCTGTGTGCAGATTTGCAGCTGGAAGTCTCCCAACTCTGGCAGTACAGTAGTAGCCACTGCTCGGCACCTTGACGAGTGACCTAAAAAAAAAATCTTGGCGTCTTGACGCTGATTCCCCTCTTTGTTTTTGCTTTGCAGGTGCGTAAACCGAGGCAGGCAAGTACACTTTTTGGCTTTTACTTACTATTTTCTACTGTGATGTCGTCGTTACCCATAAAAAATACTCATTGAAATCCGACGCTTTTTGACCCCGTCGATAACCCTACATAAATTAACTTTTGCTCCAAACAAAACGACTCCTCCGTGAGCGCGGTGGAGGCGGTGGAGGAGCCAAGCAGCAGCGACAGCAACAGCAGCCGAGGCTGTTTAGGACAATCCATCATATTTCAATCATATTTTTCGTGGCGGGATCGAGTTACTTTTTTCCCCCAGTTCTCTCTCTCTCTCTCTCGCACGCACTTTGTGTAACTGGACCAGCCCAGTGCACGCCGCTGCCGCCGCCGGCACCGTGTGAGCCGCGAAGAACGCGACCGCCGCGTGCGTAGGCGGCGGCGGCGGGCAAACGTTTAGGCACGCACGACGTTATCTAGATTTCTCTTAGATAATCTTTCAAAGGAGCTGTGGCGGACAAATGTGAAGCCTGATCCTCAATCTAACGACTCAATGCTTTAACGTGCGCTTTTTTTTTTCTTTTTTTTTCATTTTGTCCCTAATGTTATGTTGATGATTTCCCTTAAAAGAAAAGCTGTACAACATCGAGCATTGGAGAGAGAGAAAAAAAACCGTATGAAACTGCAGCACGTACACGAAATCGTTTGTTGTCTCGACCGTTGTGGGGCAGGTGTCCCACCTGTCAATATGCTGACACACCAATGTCGAGAGGAAAAGAAATAAGGGAATTATTGCACGTAAAGATACTGAAACTAGTCAATGGGATGACTTTTGCTCGACAAAAACACTTGTATTTCTAACTGTAAAGTCATAATGGTTTTTTTTTGTTAATAAGGCTCGACTTCAGAGACCATACATATGCACATGGGGCGAAACTGTCCCGAGTTTTCATGCTAAGCTGACTCTGACTGACTCCCTTTGATCCTTTCCTGCTTCCTTCCCTTAAAAAAGTTTTAGAGTGCGTCCATTTTATGCATGATATCAGTTTTGATGCTGCAAAGGAAAAAAACAAAAAAACCCTTCATATTTATATGCAAGAATAAAAAGAAAGTACTGAAACTTGACATAAATCGAAGAGGAAACTTAAAATTTTGCTCTTTTCTCTTGTTTCCTCCATCAGAACTTAGACGCGCATGTTTCATCTGCTCTCATAAGATGAGTCCTTATTGATTTTTCCCGGTGTTTGTACAAATGTGCCACGTTAGCTTTATTGGTTACACAAATTAGTTGGGACAACAACGTCCACATGTGCGCAAATAAATACTTGCTTATTATTGGACAAACTCATGTTAGGGATGTTTCTTGGGATTCATCACTCCTCAGCTGGGCTGCACTAAACTCGGATGGGCTGGCTTAGCATATCCTGGCCTGTCGTGGCCTGGCCGGCCGGCCTGGGCACAAGGCTGGCCAGCGCTGGACTTGATTGGGCCGGACCTGGGCTGTGCTGTGCTGAGGGCGGAAGGGGCGCCAACTTGTCTAGAGAGCCAGAGAAATTAAAACAAATATTACAGGACCGCAAAGTTTACACTAGCCAAGTTTGATGACTGATATCAGGGAGACCGTAAGTAGGAGAAGAAATAATTGTAACTGTTTACTCTCTGTGTGGTCTAATGCTGACACCCAGGATTTCAAGAAGAGAGTAAGAGAGGGAAAGCATTAAGGAAGTTGCGATCAGCAAATCGAGGCGAAAGAGTATTGATTTAACAATAATTTTGCTACTTTCAAACTTTTTGCTGAAAAATTAGTCTGGACTAAACAATTCCTACGCTAGAGGCCTCTATTTGAGGGAAAAGATTCGGCGATCGATCGTGCTTGAAAGCAGAATGGTGGATCAAGCTGACAGTGAAGAAAGTGAAGCTGAGGAGTTGCCAATGCAAGCGCTGAAGAGTTATTATTGACTTCTTATATCAAGGCTTGAGTGAAGGAAGTTTCAATTTAACGGAAAATTTAGTTAAAAACGAGACCTTACTGCTTAGAGCTGTTTTTTTCTCCCAGAGCCATCAAGGTTGCAAAATTGGGTCGTGGTTTTTCTCACCAGCTGAGATCAGACAAGGGTCAACAAGTGAATTTGTTGGTGTGTGCATATGTTCCAGGGGAGGAGGGAGTGAAGGGGGAGGGAAAAGAGGGGGAAGAGGAGGGAGGGGTGGTTAGAAAGTGCTCTTATGTATGAGAGGGGGGAGGGTTGAAAAAAGCCTGGAGAGGGGAGGAGAAACAAGTCAATTGTGTGTGTGTGTATGAACAGAAGGGGGGGATAGTGCAGATTTTAAAGGGGTGAGTGTGAGACTGAATGGGGGGAAGAAGGGGGACGAGGGGGAGCACACGAGGTGGGAGGGGGTGGAAGTGGGGGAAAAGGAGAAGGTGAGGGGGAGTGCGTGTGAATATCGGGAGGGTTCATTTTGTGAGTTGCAAAGTGGCCCCTTTTTTCATCCTTCCGACTAATTTGTGTCTTCATCATCGCCCGTTTAAGAGCAGCAGCAGCAGCAGCAACAACAACAACAACAACAGCTGCAGCTTTCGGAGTAACCGTTGAATCCTGAAATGGAGTGTGGATTCATTTCTGCCTGAATGGCCCCTGGTCAAAGGCAGAGTGACACACTTCAGGGAGTGTTGTCACCTGTGCACTATGAGTTGAAGCTTGGCTGGCTGCTTCTATTACGCGCTACAGACAGATGATTCGGACCATGATGCTCACAGCTGTTGATGCGAGCACTAAATGAAGTTGAGTGCGACAGCTGCCAAAAAGGTCAGGCACAACTTGCCACAATCAATCAGGAGGCCTTTTATTTGCTGGGCGTCCGCCCAGTCTGAGACCGTCCAGGTCTCAAACACCAAGTGGTCCCCTGTGATGTAGCAGCCGTGTTTAAGTGAAGTAACGTCGTGTTTAAAGCCAGAAGTCATCTTAAAACTGCCATTGATGTCGGACGTACACAAGAACACCCACAATGCAGAGAGAGAGAGAGAGAGAGATCAGTTGCTGTTCTCCTCTGGAGAAGGTGCCAGCTTCTCTTTACCCCTCCTTGCACAACACACGAGAATGAGTCAGAGGGGGAGAAGAAAGCTTGGACGGGGAGGGAGAGAGAGGGAGGGGTTGGCATGGGACAGACAGGGCACAACACCCCACATAATCATTTGGAAGAGTCCATTATTTCCCCCTACAGCGGAGGAGGGAAGGCAGGAGAACGAGAGCAAAATGGCACAGTCCAAAAATGATCTCCTTCCATCCAGTGAGTTTGGAAGTCTCTCTCTCTCTCTCTCTCGTAGCCACAGCAGCAGAGGGAGGTAGTTGTGCTGACCCCAGCATGGTCTGGAAATTGGACGTTCAGCAGCTTTGTTTGGAGCCAACCATGAAGAACATTGAACACCTGACAGGCTGAGGATAGAACAAAAATGGTGGACTCTGAGCTTGACACAGCATGATTTTTTGGCTGCTTCAAGTTGTTCGCGCAAGCACGGCTTCAAACACCTCTTTCCATGCTCGTTTCTACGTCGAAAATTTTTAAAATCTCGCCTCCTTCATTTGGAGGTCAGACTGACCTGACTCACCCTGTAGAAATCCACAAGAGAACTGAATGACATTTTTTACAGTTGACTGGGCAATAACAAATTTCATAGGTAGAGCTACTACAGAAAAAAAGCCAATTTCGATGACCTATTTCTTACCAATATTTTCTCTCTCATAACGCTCTTTTTCATGTCACTCTTCCTGTCCTCCCTCGTGTCCCTGACCATCTCCCCCTAGGCTACAGCTGACCTCTTTTACCCTTTCACCCCCGTTGACATATTTTTCCACCTCACTTCTTATTCTGATGTCTTGGTTTGCCTTTTGGTCAAGTCCTCCAGTACTGCCTTACTGACTGATTATCTCTTATCTCTTCCCATACGTACGCACTCTCCCCCCCCCCCTTGACACACCCCGTCCGTCAGCAGACGACCTTGCCTTTGCTGCTCAAGGGTGCTGCTACATAATGCATCCCCCCCCCCCCCTACACACACATTTTCACCCCTCTCTGAATGGAGATCAGTGGTGGTTTAGCCATAAGGGGGCCATCTGACAGACGGAAAATGGAGGGAGGGGAGGGAGGCAGTGAGGGAGGGGTATTTAAATCTGTCGAGTGGGAAAAAGTGTGTGTGAATGTGGGAGAGAGGGGTGAACAGGGTTACTGCAGCGAGAGGGAAACTCAAGCTGACACTTGTAAGGATCTTTTTTTTCTTTTGGGAGGGAGGGGGTGCTGCCAATGTTGTCTCGTCGAGTGCAGTCGAGGAAAGGGGGGGGGGGGAAGGCCTATGAGTGGCTCATTTCTCTCCCCCCCTCAAGCTTGATGGTGAAGACGCACAATTTTGGGGTCACTGCTAAGAAGTTGGGGGACGAAAAAGGGAGGGAGGGAGAGAGAGAGGGAGGGAGCATTTGTTTTGGAAGAGGGGGGGTTTCCCTGTGCGTTTGTATGGGGGGGTGGAGGGAGGGGTGAGTGAAAATAGGGGGAGGGATGAGGTGATTTCTCTTTCTGCAAATGGGGGGAGGAAACGAAGTCATGATAGAGGTCAATGTCAAGAAAACCAATGTCAGAACTTCACTTCGCCTTGTCCCCCTCTCAAAAGTGAGTTAGGACAAAGAAAAGGGGTTTCCCAGACTCTTCTTTGTTGCTTTGTGTGGGACAAAAAGAATCCTTTCTCACGAAGGAGTCGTGTGACAAACACAAGAAGCGAACTTGCGCACTTTATCCGGCTCACACACGAAGGGTCTCCTTTTTTTTATTCTGGCAACGAAGTGGGCTTCAAAAAAGTAAAATAGCTTGTAAAAACCCAGCCTTTATCTGCTATATATTTTTAAAGCCTGAATCCAGCTCAGCATGGATGTCTCAGCTGCTTCTAAGGCTCGACGAAGCTCAAGTGTTTGGAAAAGAAACCTTTTTTTTCACGTTGCTCCTTCCCGTATGTAAAAACGCGTCCATGCGTGCCAAACGCATTCTCTTCCTCTCTCTCTTCCCAAAATTGACCCATGCAGAGCCCGCTGACACCAGACAAATGGGCGAAGGCTGACTAATTATCCGGGCAGATCCAGGGACCAAAAAAAACATAGTTACACAATATACTTTTTTTCTGCTATAAAAGCTGTCCAAGTGCATCTGCTGCCGCTGCCCGTCTTTGTGCCCCGCCGGCGGCTCCGCCTTTGGCGGGCCCATCTGCCTCATGACGTTTGTTGCTGGCTCGCGGAAAAAAAAGTCGGGAATTCGCGTCCACTTTGAGGTGTGAGAAATGAGCTCGAGACAGAAGGGGATTTTTCTCAATCATTCTAGACATCATTTGTCTCTTTCTTCCTGACTCCGCGTGCATTCTTGTCCAGGCTTTAAGAAGGGGGGGGGCGAGAAAAAAAACAATGGAAGAACTCAACGTTTTATTTGCCCAAAAAGACTCAGAAAAATTTCGGCAGCTTCTTTTTCAAACGAGTTTAGTGCGATTTCTTTAGTAATTTTGTGGCTTCCAGAGCAGGAAATCCCTGGAAAACAGCGGCCACGGATCAATAGATCACTGGACCGGGAGATTAAGAGATTCGAAAGGACGAGAAGCACAGCAAAGTCTCGATTTAACCATACGGGTCTTATTTTTTTCGTCAGCGGAAACCCTGGGGTCAAATCCAGACTTTTCGTTCAATTACTAAAGTAGAGTAAGAAGTTCCCATCTGTGATCTCAGCTTCATCTGGGTCCAGTGTATTCTCGACACTTTTGAGCTCTTCACTCCATCGAGTTGTTCCATTTGTACTCGTTATAACGATAATTCTCGATCCTCTTTCCGGTGTATTTTTGGAGGCATTTTTATGCCGTTCAAAGTCTTTTTTTTATTTTTATTTTCCTTAGGATGCTGCCTTGTCAGACCAGAAAAAAAGGGGCCTGAAGTGGATCTCAACTTCTTATATGAAGAAAGTTATTCGCAACTTCTTATTCAACCTCACGTAGACGTTCATTTCCTGGGGTTGTTTATTGGGGGGAAAAATCTGGCAAAGTGATGCGTGATCATGACTTTTTTTTCTTCCTTTTTCGGTAGAAAAGGTGATTTTTAACGTGCCTGAATTCCATTCTTCCCTGAAATGAAAAAATTCTCCTGCCAATGACGTCATGCAGGACCTGACATATCTCTCTTCATCTTAATTGCAGCCTCGAAAGAATGGGAACTACAACGCGGAATTCGGCGGAAAGGTGAGTGCGACACTTGTGACTTTCGGGGAAACTTTTGCACCCCTGACGTTCCCGATTCCCCCATCGGGGAGAGCTCCATGGACGGCTTTCCCTTTCCCCACCCCTACCTTGCTCGGGGTGGGTGGCCTCAAACGCCATCTAGTGGGGGAAAACAGAGTGCGACTTGGAGACAACTGGAAAGTTCTCCTGACCACTACGGTACCCTTCAGAAAATGAAAAAGGCAAATTTTGAAATGAGTGAGAAAAAAGTCAGTCAGGAGGGGGGCAAAAAGGGGCTTGGGCGCTCAACATTAGACTCAAAGCCATATTTCACCCACCCAATCAACTTTCCTTGCCCCTGCTCCAAAATTGCAACTTTTGCCCATCCTGGAACATGGCACGTAATGAGGAGTGCACACACACGCACGCACGTACAGAGTGGCCATCTGTGACTCACTTCATTAATTCAGCAGCCGCCACCAGCTGCCAAAACGGCCATATTAACCCGCCTAAGCTGCTTAAAGGTGAACTTTTTGAGCAGCAGCATCAGCGGTCATAAAGCTCATGTATGTAGCTGCTGCTGTTGCCAAAAGTTACTGCTGCTGCTGTTTGCACAACTCTGCCCCTCTCTGCTGCACACACACGCACACGACTACGCACGGACACACTCGCAGGATCCCTGCTTTAAAACTTTTTAGCTCAGGGTTGACATCACTTTTCGGCTTTCTTCCTTGGAGGGGGATTTTCTTGAGTCGCCCGCACGAACAGTGGAACAGTCCTTTAACGCGCAAGGAGCAAGTTGCGCAAGCTACTTGCGCAACCTTTGCTAACCGGTTTCAGTTCCAGCGCGATAAATAAGAAAAAAAGTAGGCAGATGCGTGCCATTTTTCTCCATAGCCTGACAATGGAGTCAATTTGACATTTTTGCAGCTCCGCGTGAGACTTTGGTAGCCCTCCTGAGCCCAAAATCCCCTCCTTTCCTTCCACCCTGTAGCAGTCGCGGCAGCGGCCACAGCCGCAGCAGCCGCGGCAGCCGCGGCAGTCGCGGCAGCCGCGGTAGAAGCAGCAGCACAAGACGGAGAGAGAGAGAGGGAGAGAGAGAGAGAGTGAGAGAGAGAGAGAAGGAGCCAGTAACGCCGATACATTTGTAGTATTATTACTCTTCTGCTGTTTGCGTCCAGTGTTTGTGTGTGTATGTGCTGTTTCGTTTTGCGTATGTACGCAAAATTGGCGTCCGCACGCGGCCGCCGCCACCGAGGAGCAGGGCTTGGACAGGGAGCGGATTTCCCTGCAAATTTCGCACGTCTCTCGAGAACTTCCAGAAAAACTTCCTTCCATTTTATCAGTCTTCGTCAGCTAAGTCTGAATACAAGAACTGACGTTTGAGTATTTTATGTCTAAATTTCGGTCTGAGGAGGAAAAAAAACGTGTGACGTCGAGAGAAAATAGTGCACTAAAATAGAGGTAAGAAAAATTCATTGGTTGTGCACGCTCTACTAAGTTATATCAATGTACTTCTTAAGTACACACACACACACGTGCATACTTTCTTTGAACTGCTGAACCCCCTTTCGGTTGCCTGAGCTGGCACCTCCTTCCTGTTGACGTTCTTCGCGCCCCTGATCACCACGCCCTTGGTGTTCCCCTTCCTCTTGATGGCGACGTCTCTGTCAAGATTCACTGAGCCACAGCATAGTGAGTTCAGTGTGTTAAACAGGAAAACGACATAGTACATAAGTCACACGCACGCACAAGAGATAAACAGCGAAAGATGACAAGAAACATTCCTAACAGAGATTTGAAGCATAAATCCGTAGTCCAGTTTGACCTACAAATCTTTCCACAAATGGCTGCACTGTTCACCATGCAGTGCAGTTGGTCACACAGTCACTGTCATTGGCTGGCTTAAATCAGTTAATTTCATGGTTAACTGGTCTGGGTGGGATTAGACTATGCTTTCCTCTGACGGGTCAACCATCTGACCTGACACGTAGACGTTGTCCAGTGGGTGTGCATGCGTACGACAACGGGGTGGTGGGCTTCAGTGTCACTTTGTCACAGACTGCTTATGCGGTGGCACTGAGCCAAATCCGTGGGCTTCAGAGCGGACAGTGCAGTGGCATAAGCGGTCTGTGACAAAGTCACACTCAAATGCCATCCCTGGACTCACCCACACGACGTCACGTAGGTCGAGCCACGGAGGACGTCCATGGCCGAGCCATGTCCTCCTGACCTACTGTGCCGTGACTCAGCATCTGTATTGCATGCCGGGGACCCAGAGAAAGTCTTTCCATGTTTTGCCAGACCTCAAACCTCTTCTTTCTCCTTTTGCAGCGAGGCCGAGGTGCAACAGCCACGACGGAGTCGAAGGCCAACATGGTGAGTAACGTCCGCACAGTGTGGAACGTCGGACTTCCATAGCCTTTGAAATTATGACCGACAATTTTGGGCAGCTTTTCTGGCAGCATTTTTTTTGGGTGTGTGTGGAGACACCCAAAAAAAATGCTGCCAGAAAAGCTAGTGAGAAGGGGGGATTTTTTGGGACACGTTGCTCTTCGCCACTTGTTTCTTCCCGATGCGTGAGAGGATGAAAAAGGTCTTTTGAAGCAAGTCCCAAGACATTTTGCCCAGCAAGCAGAAGTGCGCCCAACAGACGCTCATGTCAAGCATCCAGTCAGCTCTGAGTTGGTCTCCTTGACCAACGAGTGGAAGCTGATGCAGCACTTCATGTGCGTCGGAAAGGTTGGCTTTTCCGGAAAGTTGGCACAGCAGAAGCGATAAAATCCGGCACTGCTGGAACAAAATTTGTGGCCAGACTTGGCTGGGTGCTCACCCGAGCCCGCAGTCCCCGGGCCGACTGCCTCAGGAGCTGGGCTGGCCTCGGGCAGAAAATCCTGCTCGAATATGCGAATGTCCCGGGCTTTCACGGGGCGTTTGAGAAGACAACCGTGTCAAATTAATCAAAAGTGCTGCTCCTCCGATTAGGTTTCATTCCTTTCTCCTCTTTTTTTTTTGCCTGACTTTTTTTCTGGCCTTCAACTCGCATCTGCCCGGTTTCGCTCAGTCCGGGTCAGACAGCAACAGGAGCAAAAGGTTATCATGGGCGAAAGAGAGGGGAAAAAAATGCAGCACCCACTTTTTTTTTTTGGGGGGGGGGGGGATTTATGGACCTGCTCCGTTTCCTCATTGACAAGAGAAAAACCGTTGGCAAAAAAAGGACATTAATTAGGACAGAGCCAGATATTTAAAGTGCTCCTGATTCATTCCTCCCCCCCCCCTTGTCCGGGTTGACTCCGGGTGTCGGCTTCTTAGCTAAGGTATGGGGGTCGCTCCGGACCGGGACGAGCACGATTAACCCAGTCACACAGCTGATTGAATTCTCTCCGGAATTTTATCTCGACTTCCTACATGTATAAAGCTGGGTTTTTAAGCCACCCATTCTCTATTGTTGAACTTTCCCGTGTGAAAAAAAAAATGGTTTTGGCGCCTAAATTTTTGGCCATGCCAGGCAAAACCCCTTGCTTTTGAGACCAGCTTTGTCCTCATTTTTTTTTTTTTTTTTTTGAGGCGGCGGATGAACTTTTTGGGGAATTGTGAGAGGAGCACAGATTAAAGCAGAGCAAAAAGACTCGATTTCCTCATCGGCGACGAAGTTCGATAACCATCTGTACAAGTTAAGGGGAAGAAAAAAAATCAACTTCTTTCTCCTACTTTTGAATGAAACTTTTTCTTAAGCCCGTGAAGAATTTTTCCTCTCTTATCTGGTCTGGAAATTCGATCCTTTTATTTGCACAAACGGTGACTCAAGCCGAACCCCGACTGCTCGGAGAACAAGAGGACGACGACGGGGATCGCAGGCTGAGGAGGGACGAGAAAAGTAACCAAATCCCCGAAAGTTTTAGGCCAAATGACACAGAAATGACGTCCGGAGCTGGTTTTTGCGCATGACTGAACGACTTCTGAGCGGAGGGGATTGAGGCAAACGACGCGGGCACGAGTTGTCCGGGTGCGTTTTCCGCGCCCGAATCCACCCGCCTGACCCGAGTCCGTCTCTGTCTGTGTCACCTCGGAGCAGCTCCGTGGTGCATGATTTAATGAGCTGCCCGCTTTTTTGGGCTTCTCTTTTCATGCCTAAAAATGATAAGGATCAAAAGAGAAAGGAACATTCAACGTGCGTGTATGAGAGCCATTTTTCGGCCGTACGGATTTTTCCCACCAAACGTCAGCGAAAACAAAGTCCTTCTTTTCTTTATCCTCGATTTTTAGCCGGCTAAATGGGCTTTTTTGGCTCCTGCAAAAGGCAGATTGATTGAATTTCCCCGAGCTTCATGTGGGAAAACGTCGGAGTCACGACGCAATTAGAGGACAATTCAGCAGATGAAGGAGGATCCATTGGTCAATTTCACCAACGTTCGTTAATACGGGGATAAAAGGGGGATACAAAATTGCTTCTACCTTAGTTTTTTTCTTCAAAAAGTTGGTCTAAAAATAGTCAAACCAACTCCGCCAGGCAACATTGGACTTTGAAGCCTTTGAACCTTAAATGTCTGATGATTCCCTGAGTCGCAACAACAGGTGATTTTTTCCGTTGGGAGCCCATGTTTAATCGCTGTTTTGTTGCATGCATCATTCACCGGAAGAGAGAGAATCTCGCTCGCCAGCTGACACAGTCACATATCGTATGGGCCAGAAATTGAGAGAGATCCACGCACGAAAACGTCAACAGCCATTTCGTCTCCCCCTTGACATGAAATATGGCCAAGTCCAGCCGAGGCCCCTGGAGGGAGGCTGAGGAGCCGTCCTTGAGAGGCTTCAGCCATCCGGGCTGGTGCAGACGAGTTCACGAATTCGTCGATGACTTTATGGGCCACAACTGTTTGAGTTCCAGTGTTGTTTCCACGACTTTTTCAATTTCTGGCGAGGGGAGCAAAAACAGGGGGTGACTGAGAAGCCTCACAAATTGGCCCTGTTTGTTCGTTCCCACTGACGTTTTGTCAGGAATGAAGTTTTTTGCCAGACAGACAGAGAAGCATCAATTTGGACAAAGTTGGGATTCATTTTCACGGATGAGACTTCCCTTAAAACAGTCAGCGAATGAATATTGTGTCTTCATTGCAGACCTCGAATACCACCAACAGCAACAACCACCCATCGTCCTCACCCTTTGGTGACGGATTCAACCCCGCCGCGGCTGCCGCGGCTGCCGCCGCCACGTCCACGGCGGCCGCAGTCGCCGCAGGCGGCGGCGGCGGCGGCGGAGGCGGCGGCTCGGCCAATCCGGCCGCCGCAGCGGCCGTCTGGTCCGATCCGCATCATCAGTGGGCAGCCGCGCATTACGGACTGCCGCAGCCACCGCCGCAGCAGAACAATAACTTCAACGGACAAGCAGCGGCGGCAGCGGCCGCCGCAGCCGCAGCAGCCTTTACTCCGTACAACGGAAGCTTCGAGTTCGGCCTCAGGGCCTCCGGGTCCAACAGGCAGAGCTCGAACGGGGCTCCTACCCCTGGCGGCAGCGCTGGCGCCGGCCGCCCAAGCGGTCAGCCGGCGCCTGCTGCAGGAGTCGTCGCCACGACGACACCGGCGACTTCTGCCGCCGCCGCCGCCGGCGGAGCCTACGGAGACGCCTTCCTCGGGCTAAACGGGAATCCCCCGGGTGCAACGGTACGAATGGAACTGAACTCTGATCATTGGTCATTGTCCATACTGTGTAATTCCCTTTCAGTCCTTGGGTTATAACCTTGCCATTGACACAAAGACACCGGCGGCGACTTCACCTTTCCTCTCGCCGCCGTTGCATCATCTCAGGCAGCAACAGCAACAGCTTCAGCAGCAGCAACAGCAGCAACAACTGCAACATCGTCAGCAACAGGTGAGACCACGAAAAGTCACTTGTACAGCATGTACGTGAACCACAACATGACCTGGCGTGTATTGTGCACCCGAACAGCAGTGCGAGCCGAAAGCACCCGGTGTTGCTTGGGATAGTTGAGGTCTTATCAGTGCTCGAGATAAGATAAGGAAATTTTTCAGCAATTACTTTCCAAACGTGAAACACGTCTTGCTAATAATAATGCCTCCCGAGGACTTTCACTCGGGCCCAAAGGCTGACAACAGTAGAAACCCCTGCAACCACCAACTCAGCATCAACGAGGCCTCTTCTTTAGCACTTAAAGGATGGGTGGTTGCACCCATTTGCTCGGCGTATCAAATGTATGATGCTTTCCTCTTCTGACAAGTGAAAAAAGGTTCTTTCCTCGTGAATTTCAGGGAAACTTCCCACCTGGATGCCCTCCATCCCGTCCTTCGGCACTTCCTCCCCCTCCTCAGTGCTTCCCGCCAAACTCACGCAGCTATGAGGCCGCGGCGGCGGCGGCGGCGGCCGCGACCACGGCGGCCGCCCAGAGAGGTAGCGCCGAGGGGCATCCAGGGTTGACTGAGCAGGACAAGGGGACGGGAAACAGTCAGCAGAATAGCAACAACAACCCAGGCTCCTCAAACAGTCCGGACTCCACCACGGGTGAGTGGAGCAAGAGCGGCGAGCAGCACTAGACTCAAAATACGCTCAAATTGGGGGGGGGGGGGGGGGGGGGGGGGGGGGGGGGGGGGGGGGGGGGGGGGGGGGGGGGGGGGGGG
>JAAUXU010054620.1_pt1:7500-13792 | contig 13792 bp, 10 predicted proteins | sample 7278151 | NCBI WGS metagenome assembly JAAUXU01 (sample SAMN14350113, study PRJNA611818) | marine sediment metagenome | isolation source: surface marine sediment (1.8m) | place: French Polynesia: Moorea | collected 2018-08 | reverse complement strand
GACGCATTAACAGATGTAAAACACTACTCAACATGCAGGAAGAAATCAGGACTTTTTTTCACCTCATAAGCAAATTTGTTAACGCGTTATCCGACTCTCACTGACTAGCGGCCGCCAGTCAGTGAGAGTCGGATAACGCGTTAACAAATTTGCTTATGAGGTGAAAAAAAGTCCTGATTTCTTCCTGCATGTTGAGTAGTGTTTTACATCTGTTAATGCGTCATTCACATTTGAAAAAAAAAAAAACTACGACTGCAGGTGATTTTCCTGACAAATTCTGCAAAAATCAGAATGCGAGAACAATGTCCAACAAGCAAAAACTATTTCCACGATAGAGTACTTCTATTTTTAGAGAGAAGCTATTATGGCTGTGCTACATAAAGGTCCTCGTGATTTTCATTTTTCTTTGTTAAAAAAGTTTCAGCAAGGGGAAAAAATGATTAGGGGTCACTCATGATGGTCTTAAACAGTTTACAATGGAGAATTCCTCTCCACTGAAATTGTGGCACCGCCTGGAAAAATGTGCAATGCTTAGTGGACGTTAGTCAATGGGTCCATCTTCCCTGATCCCGTCCGTGATGCACTTTTTATCCGGCCTTCACTGCATTAACATTTTAAACAATACTTTTTTATTCTTCAGTGACCTCTGACTCTACTCTTGCCTCATTTCTGCTTGGTCTGAGCGAAAGTTCATGCATGTCCTGAAGACCGGGTCCACAAGACTTGGCTTACAGTTACGTTGAGCCCCAACTTGCTGGTCTTATGGTTCTTTATGAAACTGAACCTGTTGCACGTGTGTGAGGCCCCCCCAAGCGGCATGGATCGAAATTCAAGCCAGCTAAATAATACGCACCCTGTAGTAGGCATTGCATAGTAATAGATCTTCCCCATCACGCTGCCCTGACGCTATCGATTGTAAGTGTAAGATTTCGTCAGAGATTTATAGTCCTAGCAAATCATATCGGTGTAGTCGAGGCAACCTTTTTCTTTCTCTTTTAAGGAAATCTGAGAAATGAAGGGCTTCTCCGACGTCCGAGGCCTCGATCGGCGGCTCTAAACTGACATATAAAGGATATCACAATAACAGCCGAGACTCATGCATGAACTGGAGCTCATGATGTGACTCGTTCGAGATCGATCGAGGCTTCAGTCAAAGCGAAGGGAAATCAGACACGTTTCCCCTTTCATATTTTTTGATCTAGGACTCCGGCGTCCCCTCATGCGCGAGTCTTGAAACTAGACACTGTTGTGGTGTTGACTTCTAGCAGAGTCACAAGGCTTTGTCTTTTCATGAGTCCTCTATTTGCACGTGGTTGCAACTGCAGGTCCAGGGCCGATTTCTGCTCACGGCCCCCTCGATGTGATCCTCGCACACTGACTCAGCCTAAGAGGACCACATGTACTGAGGTCACATGGACCGCACGGGGAGGGAGGTGGCCGACCTGCTGTACGCACGGACGGACGCAACAGTATACCAGGGTGAGGGGGGGGAGCGGGTGTGTGCTCGCTTCTCTGAGGCCGAAAACGCCCACTGCGTGTACAGACCAAGTGTTTCGCGGAGACAGAGCTGAGAATGAGGTGCAAAATGGCCATGCAGATTTGCGCTCAGGGAAACGTTTTCCTGGGGTCCTTGAAAAGATCTGGCAACTCTTGGAGCTCCCGCTTGGCATTCATTGGAACACGTGCGCTCCTCTGTTCATACCACTCAGCGACGGAAAACTGTATTGGCCGGGCAAGCACGATCACTAGAATCACGCTACGGCCGCGAAACTCCACCTGTCCATCCACGTGAAACACTTGGGGTAAAAGCAGACACTTTTTACCTCTTAGAAGGCCAGCATAAAAGCAAACCACACACGCGCTTTCCGCAGGTCACCCTGTGCACACGCTGTGCACGTGCGCGCAGATGTGCGTGCGTCCATGCGCGCATATGTGACAGAACCTATCCTAGACACTTAATGCGCGAATAGAGATTAACGTCGACGTGGAAGTCATCCTTATCAGTCGCTCACCTGGTTGAGGCATGGCTGTCATGTCGGCAGAGGTGGCCCCATTCATCGAGCTGGCGCCGGACACCGCCGGTTGCTGTTGCTGGTGCGCCGCGGCTGCTGCTGCCGCGGCTGCCACTTGGGCTTGTTGAAAAGCGGCCAGGCTGTATCCTGCGCCGGCCGCCGCTGAGCCGCCTCCGGCAGCGCCGCCACCGGCGGCCAGAGCGGCGTACTGGTTGGCGTAGGCGTCGAGTAGAGGGTTGCCGGTTGAGAGGGTTTGCTGCTGCTGTTGAGCGGCGGCCGCGGCCGCGGCGGCGGCGGCCGCCTGGCTCGATGTCAGCGAGAAGAGGCCATTGGGAGCGGCCGCGGCCGCCGTTTGTGGCTGGAGGGTGGCGGCGTAGGGCGAGGCCGCGGCGGCGGCCGCCGCGGCTGCGTACATGGATTGCAGGTATGGATTGGAGGCCGCGGTGGGGGAAGCTGACATCCTGTTCAACGTGTGGTGGAGCAAGAAAAGAGAAAAGATGTGAGTGCTGGCGGGCAGGCAAGGCACGCAGGCAGACAGGCAAACGGGCAGACAGACAGACAGACAGACAGACAGTAGACAGACACACAGACAAACAGACAGACAGAAAGGCATACAGGCAGGAAGAATTTTTCATCACTGATGACGTCAACGTCCCTGGTAAAACTGTAATCTCCCCCCAAATTGGAGTTCAAGTTGTCTGTGAAATCGGGGGAAATTTCCACATTTGACAGCTCTTCTTTCTACCCTTTGGAAAGTTTTTCTCCGGATGTCCTACTACTGTGCACGTGCGACTCTGTCACACAAGTATACGCTAACATATGTATCCAAGCATTCATCCGGAAAAAAAATGTATTCTTCCAGGCCTCACTCAGAATTACTCCATATGCTGACTCCCCCAAGCCCGCCTTTCCTTCCCTCATTGGACATCGGAGATCTTTTTTATCCCAGATTTTGCATCTGGAGTTGGCCCAATGCCCAATTTCTCTGCCCCCCCCCTCAATTTTACAGATGTTTTCTGTGAAATTTCTCAAAGGCCAGCAAAAGAGCATTTTTCCCCCCGCGGAGCCTGCACACTCTTGATAAGAGTCAGGATTCTCACACGAACTTGAAGTGTCCACACATGGATTTGGAGGGCGATTGCTATGAGGCAACAGCTCTTATATACATTACACACACCTATGTACTATGCACGAACATATTGGCCATTCCGTGTTAATGCTTGCAATTACACGTCCGATCGAAAATGTTCGACAGTCGTGAACAGCAAAAAAAAGCGCAAGTTCGCACGCAGAAGAGACAAACGCATTGGGGACATTTCTCATGGTGTAGGCAAAAATTAGTTCAGGTCGTTCCTTACACACGACACGACGAGAGCGCAATCGATTTTGTCGTGCACGAAGTCGTGGCACTGCACACCAAGATGATGATGGCGCACACGCACATGTTGTTGTTGCCCGTCTCCAGCAGCAGCCAGCACGACGTCAACACAGAGAAAGACATGGAGGTGGAACAGTTGGTTGGCTTTGGTCACATCAGTTAGTCGAAGCAGAGTTGGGATTTTGTGCTCAAGATTAGTAGACACAAGTCAAGGTCGGATCGGATTGGTCAGTTACTTCCAGGGCTTCAATGAATACACACGCACACTCACACCAAGAAGTCAAGACAACATTTACCTTTAGTGAGTTAACCATACTTTTTTCTCTGATAAAATCGTCTTCCTCCTTCATGAGGAAGACTTGGCTTCAGTGGCCAGGAACTGTTTGTAAGTTGTTAGAAGGGTTAAGCCAAGTATCTGTGGCATTTCTGAGCGAAAATCGTCCTGTCACTTCTAGGTTCTCTTTCTTGCTCTCTCTCTCTCTCTCTCTTTGGCAGCCACCTACCTTCCTGAGAGGAGTTGCAGGGCCATGCTACTCCTCGCCTTGCCCCCGGCGGCCGCGGCGGCGGCCGCCGCGGGGCTCATAATGCCGCCTCCTGCCGCGCCTCCCGCGGCGCTGACGGTGGTGACGGCCGTCGGCGCCGTCAGAGTCTGCTGAGACATGCTTACGCCGCTACCACCGGCTGCTGCTGCCGCCGCCGCCGCCGCCGCTCCGTTTGCGCCACCCGCTCCGGTGGCGGCCGCCATGGCCATGGCATGTTGCAGCGCGGCGGCCGTCGCTGGCGACGCGGCGGCGGCCTGCGCGGCGATGGCGGCTGTGGCGGCCGAAGGCAGAGACACGGCCACCCCGAGCTGTTGTGCGGCTTGCGCGGCTTGTGCGGCTTGAGCGGCGGCCGCGAGAGACGTCGTCAGATCGCTGCAAGAGGAACTCGTGTCTGTGGCTCGACTACTTGTTCTCCCCCCTCCCCCCAACCTGCGCTACCCCGGCGAGAGCGAGACAGAGATAGAGAGAGAACTTTTCTTGGGCGAACGAGACTTTTCCCCAAAGTTCCCACTTGTCTCACTCACTCACTCAACCACTCTAACTCGGCCTTTTCTCCATGGGAATTTGTTCCTACTTTGGCGGTCGCTCTTGGTTGTATTTTTCTCTCTCTTTTTGTCAGCTTTGTCGCTTCCGATCTTGACTTGTTTGCATCACTTTGGTGGAGAAAAAAGACGAAGACAGTTAAATAAAACTTTGTGCAGCAAAAAGAACAAACTGGAAAACTTAGTGCCTGAAGGAGTAAGAAAGTCTAGTGATAATAATGTACTGATGATGATGATGATGATGACGCACACGAAGGGTTTATGCTTGAACACACGGACGAACAGTGATAGTTCTTCAAGCAACTCAGAGCCTGCTTTCACTCGCATATTCACAGCTTTTAAGCTTGTTCTTCCGGAATCGTCCGTGAGTGGACAAGGAGATTGCCAAAGAAGCTCTCGGCGTTGCTGAAGCCAAAACTTGTCTCTTGCTCAGTAGGCGAAGTTATTGCTCAGAGTGATCAAACATTTCTATGACAAGCGGAACTTTTTAAGGTGTCTGTGTGTCTGTGTGTGTGTGTCTGTATGTGCGTGTGGACACGCGCGCTCCTCTCAAAGCTGACAAAAATATTGACACAAGAGAATCATCTCTGTTTCGAGCAAAAATCAGCATCGGCAGCAGCAGCAGCAGCAGCATCGTACACATGAAAACAGGTCACAAAGACCCCTTGAAAGAAATTTCTCTTGAGTTTTCGCAATTTTTCTTCTTCCTCGTTATGACCAGAGCAAAAGCAACAGGAAAGGACCAGAAAAGCTCTCCACTCAAGCAGACTTTGTGCATACGGTGCAAAAGGAACAAGACAAAAGACCCCGCAAAAATATGCAATTTCTCACTGTTCTCGTTCTCGCTCTCGCGTAGGAAAAAAAAAGAAAACCAACCAACAACTAACTCTAGGTACAGCATTGGTATTATCAACAGTCACATATCCCACCCGACCAATGGAAATTCACGGCAACAGAAAGGCTCACGCTGAAGAAAGGTACATCTGAAATGGCTGCTGTTAGTCAAGAGCTCTTGGAAAGTACCTACATTGAACTGAGAAGGAGCTGGCAGAGACATTTTCATGTACAGCGTTGCACTTGCACAATTTTTTCGTCCAGAAATCTGGCAAGACTGAAAGGAAGCAGCAGCAGCAGCATTTAGCCTACTTATCCAAATTTGATTGTGCAATTTTGCTTCTTGTCCAAAGATTCAGCGACAAAGTTCCTATTCTTTACTTTTGCCATCTTCTATGCACAAGCACGGATGTGTGCAGAAAAACTGTACACTTTTTTTTTCTTTGCACGGTACTAAAAACAAAAGAGATATAAAAAAGAGACACACGCAAAAAAACAGCACGCGGAAGACACACACAGCAAAGCCGAAAGGTCCAAGAGGTCTTACCCGTACTGGCCGGGGATGAGGGCGGCGGGAAACCTCTGCAACGTGGCCAGGGGCAGACCTGGAAAGGAGAGAACAGACGCGGATTAGGGACGGTCATGATTGGTTGATTATGTCCGCCTAATGTGCACAGGGTGTCGCCAAAGCTGTTGCGGCTCCGCCATGGCGCAATCCTGTGGGGCAAGTCGACATCAGAACTTTTTGCTCCCGGGTTTGGACCTCCACACTATGCACTCTCCGGTGAGTTTTGGACAGTTTCAATCAGACGTCACGCCAGAGATGGTGCAAAAACTTTCGGGACACCCTGTGCAGCCAACTGCGCCACTTCATACGCGTATAGAATGACAAATAGACCTCCTCTTTCTGGACACTCTCTATCTCTCCTTCGGTAATACCTGTGCGAGTTAAAGGAGCGATCACCCGCTCAAACACACGCGGTT
>JAAUXU010054620.1_pt1:0-2500 | contig 13792 bp, 10 predicted proteins | sample 7278151 | NCBI WGS metagenome assembly JAAUXU01 (sample SAMN14350113, study PRJNA611818) | marine sediment metagenome | isolation source: surface marine sediment (1.8m) | place: French Polynesia: Moorea | collected 2018-08 | reverse complement strand
AATAATTTGTTTCTCGCTCTCAGTGAAAGCCGAGCTTTTTTGGCAATTGGGGGTATCCGCGGAGGGAGGCAGAGAAAAAGGCTTTTTATTATGTCCTGGCCTGAGAAAGTCAGTTAAAAGTCCACAATACTTGGTCGGAAAAGTTCTCGGGCTCGATGGAAGATAATTCTTCTCGAATGAACAGCTCGACCCAGCCACCAGACATTCGAGTACTTCAGGTCCAAGCAATTTGCCACAAGATCCTCAAGAACATGTGGTGAACTCACCTCTGGGCTTGGCTCCAAGGATGGCGAGGTTGACGTTGGCTTTTCGGCCGTCGATGATGGGGTTGGGCTCCTTGCAGGCCTGATCCGCCGCCTCCTTGGCAGCCATAATCACCTGCAACAGAAGAAGATAGCAACAAGTTATAAGAAGTTTAGAAAGCTCACGTAACAAGTACCGGCGAGGCCAGACCAGAAGCCGAAAACTCTGCTATCTGGCCGAGTGGATCTTATTAAAACTCCGAGGTCGCTGCGATACGATATCAAGGCCAGAAGACGGTATCGGTATTTCAGAAGACCTCGGTGACAGTCGGTATCACAATAGTTATCGTCAATCGGTACTTGGCTAGAAGCTTATGGTATAGGGCGGTACTCGGTAAAAGTCGGTACTTACTTATCAAGCTACTCTATACAGAGCACAACTGTTTACCTATTCAGTAATGTCAGGTATTTGTTCAAGAAAATGATCGTGGCAACAAGCGAAAACAGATCGGTTGATTGCAGATCCACTACTGAGCATGACGACAATATACCGAGTTGACGATAATGCAGACAATACCGAATACCGACCTAGGTCAATACCCAGAACTCTCAAGTCGGTACTGGTACATCGCACATCTTTAGATCTTGGCTTTGCTACCTGATGCCAAATGTTGTTTGAAGATGCAGTCAAGAAGACGTTCTTGACCCCAAGGAATACACTAAAGTTTTACAACACAAGTTGCTCGGATTTGGAAGGCAAAGCTAGACGGACACACTTTGTTTTCAGTGCATTTGACTGCAGTTCAACATCTGGAAAGCAACTAAGCGTGTGTGTGTAATTAGTCATTAGAAAAGCAACCTCCTTATATCAAACCCAAAAAGTGATCATTTCTCCCCTCCATCCAATTGGAATGTCTTCAAATGGCAGCAAATGTAGCACACAGAAAACTTGGTCTAGCCTGACACTCTCATTGTGCGAGCAGGAGAAGTCTCTGTCCAGCTGACAAAAACGTCCACACTCCTGTGAGTGGTCCTGATCTACAGTTGAAACTCATTTAACATGAGGGATGACGAAAAAGGCTTCATTCTCTGCTCACCCACACAGCCCTGGCAGACGGAGACTATCGTAAAAGTGCTTACTGCACTAGACATACAAAAGCCATTAGAAGGAAAGAGATGATTTACTTAGGTATCCAATAGACTACACTTTTTTTGGAGGCCTGTTTGTTGCCTGCAACAGCTCTCGTACGAGAAGGTCGAAGAGCTCCAGCCTCGTCAAAAGTGACGAAAATATTCCTAGCTCTTCTCGGTCCATTGCTTTATTGATGGTCGTCGTAGGTACGACGTGTTCCGTACACACTACTTTGGCGGACTTGCTGTAGCTCCTGAAGTATACACTTCAGGCAGAAGGATTAGTCGCAGTCGAGATAAATGGGGCTTTCCGTCACTGTCTCTCCGCGTATGTACGTGAGTTCGAGCGCCGCATGCATGAAAGTAGAGGGAGAAACGCCAACGTCGATGCACGGTCTGATCACAAGGGGCAAATTCCGGAACATGGCCGTAATGGCGGCCTTGAGGAAGAAGAAGGAGACCTGCGGACTTGGCACCCATGAGGAATGACTGTGCCAGAGACAAGACCAAAAAGGCAGTGTTACTTACCTCATGTTTTGCACACACCGTGGAATGAGACCGAAAAAACATTCTCCTCCCAACTCGGGTAAGTGTGAGATCGTACAGTACACATCTGTGGACGCACAAGTGCAGCGCTGCTGATGCTGGGAAGGCTGAAGTCATCTCTGAGCCGAGCCATGATGATGACGGCCATTAAGGCGGGCTCAGATGGAACGTCAGTCGCATAAGACGTAATATCCGCAAACACACGCTTTGCCTGGCATCATCAGTGCTGCAGAGCCACCCAAGAAAGAGCCTTCCACCGCCATGCCTGGCAGGCCGGCTTGTCAAGTCGTCCGAGACTTCCAGCTGGGGTCGCCACAGGATCTGCATCCAGCAAGGAGAATCCGGTTCACCGGAAAGCCCGAGCTGACTGACGTGCTCAAGGAGTGCAAGGCTGTGAGGTGAAGAAGAAGAAATCTCAGGTTCAACCTTCCACTCTTCCACTTCAGCTGCTCCTGACAGATGGTGCGGAGGAGAAGGCCAGCATGGCAACGGTGACTCTGTTCCTCCTCGAGGACGATGTGGTAAAGGTCGTCCGGTTGCGGGGGGGGGGGGCGGGGGGGGGGGGGGGGGGGGGGGGGGGG
>JAAUXU010127355.1_pt1 | contig 13794 bp, 11 predicted proteins | sample 7278151 | NCBI WGS metagenome assembly JAAUXU01 (sample SAMN14350113, study PRJNA611818) | marine sediment metagenome | isolation source: surface marine sediment (1.8m) | place: French Polynesia: Moorea | collected 2018-08 | reverse complement strand
TTCATCTGTTGGCTGCGTGAACAGACAAACGTGCCTGTAAAAAGCTGGACGTCTCCTCCACCACTGGAGCAGAGTTGCCATCAAAGACAACAGAGAAAAAAAACCACTTTAGTGCTGCGCCCTTGTGCATTCGACGTACGAACGTTCCTTTGCCTCTAATGGCGTCAATGACTTGCCCAGAGGCACTCGAGGTAAGAAATCCTAGAGATTGTGATCGGTAGGACTGTTAATCAAATTCAGGAAGGCTGGCAAGTTTAAAAAAAAAAAAAGAGATTCTCTGGAACAAAAGTGCATTTAAATTATGGTCGCTAAAAAGGACGAGGACTTTCAGTGGGTGGCTGCACTTTTGCAGGAATGATACTCGACCAGAAGTTCACCTGCTCACCTTTTTTTGAGGAGATGAGAGGCGATGCTAGCGGACATTGCAGTGTGCAATTTGTTATACTATGCAAAACACCCAGCACGAGGTCAGTGTGCTCAGAAATGCAAAGTGGTGATTGGTTCCTCCTCTTCTTGCGTCTGCTCCTAACTAGCTTGAATAGATAGGCTTATTTAAATATTGAAAGTCATATTGAAGTGTTCAAATAAAAAAAAAGAAGTGTGGATGTCAACAGCTCGACAGCACACGTACGATTCCACACGGAGAAGAAGAAGCTTGGAGGCGCTGGAGGTGCATTCAGATATGGGTCTGTCTGTACTACTGAAAATGCTGCAACTGCGCGACCTGACCTTAACTTACGGTGCACAGTAAATAAATTACATCCAGGAAAAAAAAAGACTATTATACTGGAGCAGCTGTCAGATTGCTCCACATGGTACCCTCATTTCTGGTCGAGTATCTGTGATTTGCAGCGGGCTCCTTTCTTCAAGGAGCCTTGAGTGGGCGTCACGTTTGATCGGATTTCCGGATGCACAAAGTTCTTCCTCATGGTGCATTAGACTAAGCCTTCGCTATCCTGAAAGTGGCATGACTTGGGGGGGGGGCGAGAGACTAAGCAGCGACGACTTCCTATACAGTGAGAAAAATCGGGTGATTTTTCGCCGTGACATACGCTAAGAACATGAAGGAGGATGAGTAGGAAGATAAATCTTATCCAAGGGCCTAAAAAACCATGTTGCTCTCACACTTTTTTTTTCTGGAACACGCAATTTTACAGAAAAAATGGGCCAATGTGCAACTTCGTCATAACAAAAAAAGAAAAAAAGCGTGTCGGGCACAGTTTCTCTTAAACAAAGAGACTTTCACAGTATGTGTCGGTAGTGTTCTTAGCCCCTGAGACGCAGAAAGAACTTTTCGTTGAAGGGTTCTGGGTCTGCACAAATTTGACAGAAATAACCGAGATATAGCGAACTAAAATGAGGACGGAAATTTACGTGCACTCACCTTGAGTAAATGCACATCTACTGGACTCGCAACCTTGACCGACAACTCCACTTCTTCGTGAGAATGGGTTGTGAATGCCAGAAGGCGTAGGTAGGAGGAGGCAGTCAGGATGGGTGTTGCGAAGACTGTTTCTCCTCGTCCCCATCGCATGTCACAAAACGATTATTATCACCTACTTGTCAGAGCATGCGAGTTCACGGACACACAAGTGTTCTATGAGGCCGCCATTGGGACACGTCTCGACGATGTGATAGACTCAACTACTGCACACTGAGCTGAGATGTCAGGACGTGGCCGTGGGCACTGAGAAAGTGGGACCACTAAAGAAAAAAGGATGCGAAGGCCGCATTTGTCAACGGCCTTGACAGCACTATGACAACGAAAGTGCTCCTATGCATAAACGCCATTCATATCCGGATCTCAATTGCCTGTTCACTCCAAGGATCATTTCAACGAAAATACCAGCAGGGCTCACGTAAGAGCTACCAGTTACTAGTAAAATTGATTGTGGGTCACCGCGTGGAGAGCAAGAAGGAAGCAAAAATGATTATTCATTGATTTGCATGGAAGCATCAGCATTGAGTAACACACATACACCAGCATAATATAAGCATTAATGCAATATATATATATATATAGCTACATCAGGGCTCATTTTCTTCTTATGTACTACATGCTGGGACATTGGAAACAGTGAATAATGAAAGGTGTGTTGCAAAAAAGATGAGGCCGTCCGCTTTTTTACATTTTCTCTCTGCACTGGACGTACTGCCGAGCAGGGAGACTCCCCTGGGTGGTCCGAGTTGGATTATCATACTTTTTAAAAGAAAACTGATCTTCTTTTTACAATGATCCTGGAAATTCTTCAACTTCAGTGTCACGTAGTGACAGGGAATTGATGAGCAGAATGATCCAGGTGACACCATTGCTGATGCTGAGACGGCAGATGTCATTGCAAGGATTACTACGTGATTGCATAGGAAGGAGAAAAGTATCTTGCAGAACTTGAATGCGGCGAGATTGTTTGTCTGACCTAGAAAGAAGTTTCGTCTTGATCCAACGTTGACAAAATTGGACAAAAGAAAAACGGTCATTAGGAGTTTTTCCAAAACAAGAAGCATTGTGGAGCAAGAAAATCCCCAGGCACCACCAAAACCTTTCTCCGCATGACTAGAATGCCTTGAAGCAAGCAGTGAGGAAGAACTCTGAAATCTCTGTTCAACAGGTGCTGGCTGAAACTGGGATTGGTGTGGATAAAATGATTGCCAATTTCTCCTTATGAAAAAAGTATCCTTCGCAAGGAAGGTTATTTTGAGTTCTTCCTTTCATCACGCCGGATGAATGGAGCTTGGTCATGGACATCCAGTACTATTTTGGTTGGCCTTCTCTTTTTGCAACATACCCATTGCCATGTCAATCTTTTGCTGAAGATTATTCTTGGTTTTGTTCATCTGTGTCAGTTTGTGATCATTTGCCCACCCTGTTAAGGAAGTCAAAAGACGATCTTTCTGAGCGTCCATGGGAGCCAAACGGAGCCTCTTGCTTCCATTCGCTGTTGCCATCATTACTCCTCTTCCCCGCACGACCCAGAAAGTCCAATGGGTCCTCCTGCGCCTGCTGCAGAGCCTCTGCAGAGCGCTTCTTGCCTGCTCGACCCAAGAAATCGAATGCTGTGTCTTCACCACGCTTCTTCTTACCATTTCTGTTCAGGAAGTTAAAGGAAGACATCCCCAGGGAATGTCCATTTCTGCTGAAGAAGTCAGATGGGTCACTGTAGCTGGGCAAACGGCCATTGTGACCAAGAAGATTGAAGTCTTCATCATCCAAAGCCTCCAATGCGGAGCGGCCAGTGCGAATCAAGAAGTCCTTGGTCTGGAACATTTAGCTTTTAGTATCAAATAGCTCGTAGCCGGCCGTTTTGTCCCCAGTCAATTCGTACCCAAATGCCAATCCCCCATGCTGCACCTTTGGCTGTCTGTTTTGTTAAACAGAAGAAGTTCTAGACGAATCTTCTCATTTTGTGGTGATATTCGTCACCTTATCCCCACTAAGCAGAGTAAGAGCAATCGTGTGGATAACGTAAACTATGTGTACAACTTGCTACAAAGAAGTGCAGATGGCACCAAGACCTACAGGAAGTGCAAAAATAGACCGACATGCAAAGCCCGTGGACACGTTCTGATGCATCACCCAGGTCACAAGATCCTATGCTGGTCTGGGAGCCACAACCATGCAGCCACTGCAGCCAAAGTGACTACAATGAAGACACTGATGGTCAACAAAGCAGCAGTCCTGTCAAGTCAATAGCCTTCCCGTTCTTTGATTGCCATGGCTGTATTCAATCCCAATGACTGTGAAGAGGCTGATCTGCCAGCACCGACAACCCTGAGCCACTGGCGCTAAGCTTAAGAAAACACTCCCCCTGTTCCTCGAAGTTGTGATGGCTGAGATTCCACACAGCTACATGACTCTGCCAACAGAAGACAGAACAGAGTTCTTGCAACAGAAGTCTGAGGCTAATGATGGTCTAAAAGTCGATGAATTTAAGCTTAAAGTGAGATATCATCAGGACAATGACTTCAGCGTAAAGATTCGGTGCTTCAAAGCACTGGCTCTGCCACCACTCGTATTCATATTCATTCAGATATCACTCACGCCACTGTCTCACCTTCACAAGTGGAATGTGCATGAGCTTTCATAACGCTTTGCAGAGCAGTACGACTAATGCCGATCCACACATCTAGAACCCCATCTCAGTTTTGGAGAAGGAAGAGGCGCTCACGCGGACACAAAATTTCAGCATGATTGCGGGGACGTTCCTGTTCTTAAGAATAAGTGCAAGGATCTAAACAGACAAACTCACACACTTATTGAAAGGTATGACAGTCATGACAAGGTTAAGTTTCTTTGCAGTGTTGTGTATAGCGTGCACCAGATATAAATCGGTATTCGCTGTCTCAGCTGAAGTAAATTGAGTTGGGTACAAATTCACCGGGTACGAATTGACTGGGGACGAATTGCCGTGGAACCCTAATAAGAATGACACTCAGTTGACACAGTCACAGAAGCATAAGAACCAGGTTAGGTCAAAAAGAGAGCCAATTTTGGGATTTGACGGAGTGCACTTGGACTTCTTTACCTAAGGTCAAGTGATCAAGATGCAGTACCTTTTCAAAAAGATCAATTTTAACTCTACCCCGCAAGGCTTAAGGCAAGTACATAAACAACTTCTAAACCTTTTCAGGCTTCAGGGTTAGCAATAGATTTCAACTTTCTAGTTTCAATGGTTGGCAGTGCTTTGATGTGGCATTTAGATATTAAATGAGCATGCCCACTTCAGATTTAAGGTTGCATCCTTGTAGACTACGGTTGAAAATCTTCAAATGCAGTGGGGCAAAGTGGGACGCTCATTTTCATTTGACTACGCAGCTTTTAAAAACGTATGGTAACAAGATTATATACGTCACTGTGGAATCCCAAGTGGAACACTTGAAGAATGGTGGAAAATATTCGCGCCGAGAGAGGCATTTTGGGCATTAATCGAGCTCTCTTGGACAAGCAGATATAGTGAAATTATTACTCGATGCCAGATTGAGCATGACAGCTCTGAGATCGCTGGCAGCAACGACTGTTATGCAGTAGAGGGAAGAGCAAAGTGCAGCAAGTGTTAGGAGCAAAGAACTGTCTTCACAAGTATCACTGAGATCCCAAATAATGCAGATGGATCATCTGCCCACGTCAATGTTGATGACATAAGGGTCGTTCCGACTTTATCAGATCGAATTTTCATAGTACGCTCTATAAACACAGTGCAAAAACAAAAGATACTCACTTCTCTACCTGATTTTGCTGCCACATGACTTGAAAACGCGAGGAATATCACCAGGCCGGTTGCCGTGAAAGCCTGTTGGAAGGTAGAATTATGTTCCTTCACCATCATTTATTGTTCTACAACTGTTTCAGTGCCAAGTGGGTAACGGCTTTTATACCAGGACCAGTAGTTCGTTAGTCCCTTCATGATACAAAAAAATTAGATAGAAGAGTCGGTGCTGTTAGATGCAATGAAGGTACTTAAGCTTCTTTAAGTGGAAGTACTCTTTGTTGTGCTACACAAGGGCAGGAGAGCAGCAATGCTTCAATGAATGAACTTCCTTGCTGAACAAACAGGGCTCATACGTGGAGGCCAAGTGATCCAATCAGCCATGTGGATATGGTATATAGAACACTATATAGGGTTATTTCTATTTGTCCGGACTGGAGAGTGAAATTCTCAAAAAAGAACGAAAAAGTAACTTTATGCCGAAGCCGACTCGTCAAACACTCCGACGGGACACACACCACACATACGTCTCGATGTCAGTATTGCTGTTGAGAATTAGAAGATGGGAAGCAGAAATTGTGGTCTTAGCAGACGGAGCCAATCTGAGGAGTTCATCCCCCCGATAATGTTTTTAGTAGCACCCACGAAAAGAGTCATCACGCCTCATTTGCGTAGCATGCAGTCCAGTTTCATGAGTTTCGGTGTTCCGTTGTTGTGGACTCGCTTGTGGGAGGTCAAGAATGCCAGAAGTACGAAAGAAAATGAAACAGCTGATGCTTGTAGTTTTTTAATTTGGTACACTCAAAATTTTATCTAAGTCGACGGAGAAAAGTATGCACTAAAGTGCATTCCGTACAACTGCGCAAGGTGGAATTTTTCAGTCGAAATCAAGGGTGCATTTCTCCAGTGTTCTTATTTTTTTTATACTCGGGAATGGCCGAATGAAGCTTTGGGCATTTGAAATGCAATTGAGCGTCCACGATGCACCCAAAGTTCCGCTGCACCACACTTGGGCTATTTTTCTACCTCCAAAATTCCATGTATCTGAAGTCGAACGTAAAACGTTCCTGCCATCGCTTTGATTACAAGCAGAATTTCATACTCAGGTGCAGACAGCTCTTGGCTCTGAGTCGTAAACTTCTTCGAAAAAGGAGGTACGTTTTCGCAGAGAAATCTGACAGGTCAAGAAGGCATTAGCGGCATAAAAGCGAGCAAGGTCATTACATGGAAGTTGAGCACTCACTTTTTTTTAAGTACATAAGTAATAGGTCATAAATTCTGGGCAACCCGTGACACGCACACATGCAGCAGTCGCTGACGCTTCACGGGCAGGAGTTGCTACTCCCACTGTTTGTGTTTAAGACTCAGAAGCCCTCATCATCATTCCTCGGAGGGGCAGAAAAAAAAAGAACCTGTTTATTGCTCGCTGGTTATTAGTCGTTATTCCATCTGTGTCCGTCCGAGTACACATGCAATCATTAGCTGCCCTCCGCCCCTTTCTCCCCGGCCGTCTTAAATGTCAGTTGTGGTAGCCTCTGCCGGACAAATTACTTATAAGAATGAGTCGGGCAATAAACAGTCGCTAGCTAGGAATACAGTTGTTGTAAGCCCGGCCTTCACTGAATATTGTAGTCATAGTAACTGGAAGGGAGTAGTAATTCCGCTCCCCGGGCGCTTGCACGCTTTCACTCGGCGAATTTACGCACTCTTAAATTATAACGATTACCTCCCAGCGCACTGCTTTTCCTAACCCTGCTCCCAGTAATTGCCTTTTGTTTCGCCGAATTCGTGACACTGGAGCACTTTTTCGCTAGCTCTGACGAGAATTCCCTCTGATCATGATTCCCTGCTCCTCCTTGACTCTTTTTCTTCCGCCAGGCCTAATACCAACAGACTCGCCCTGAATATTAATGAGGCCCACTTTTTCTGCCTCTTCACCTTAGGGGAAGGAAGGAGTCAGGAGAGAAAAAAAAGGGGTTGAAACGACCCGAACGCATTTGTTGAGAACCCCTTCTTTTCCTTTTCCGTCCTCTTCTTCTGTTCCGTGATCATGATGATGATGATGAAGGTGATGATGATCATGATGAAAGTCTCCATCACCTTCTGGCTCGAGGCGGAAATACGAGAATCCGGCTGAAGAAGAGAGCACTCGTAGATGCACCAAGTTTCTCCTTTTTGCTCTTGTATACAATGCCTGCAATCACTTGCACGCGTGCATGCACACGTGCGCAATGTGCATCTTGTGTGCATACCACGTGCACTTTCAATGGACACCAACAGCAGAAAACCCTGCGAAACACCCCGCTCATTTTCTACAACTCTGGAGTGAGCTGAAATAAGAGGCTCCTTCCTCGGAGGCCATCCTTGGCGGCGCCGGCGCAAATGTCTGACGGGACGGGCCTCTCTGAGGCTTCTTGGCCGACACTGTCGTCCTGCTCGAAGACGGTCTGCGTGAGGTTTGGGAATTGCCTCTCCGCGGCGGCAACAATGGCCGGCGTGACGGCCATGGTTGTCTGACCGAGTCGAGAAGACGAGAACCAAGGGTGATCAAGCTCGGCCCGACATCGCAGGAAGAGTTCGCGGACGTCGCGGAACCACAATGCTCCGCGTCCCAGAACAACCAGGTGTGGCCCGAGCTGCTCCTCATTGCCGCGCAGGCTTTGGACGCCCATCGCTTCCCCCCTCCCCCCCTCGCACCCACTGCCGCTCACCATGGCATAAAGCACAACAAAAGCTCACGTCCATCGCCAAAGAATTCTCGGTCGCTGCCGGAGAATCTCTTTCTTGACGTGCATCATTTTCACGTGGGTTACGATGCGTGAGAATGAAACACGCCTTTGGAGCTTCTTCTCCCCATGCTCGCCTCAGACACAACTTCTTTTTCACATTCCCCACGTTCAAAAGAAGTAAGAAGGGAGAGAGGAAAAAGTGAGAGTAAATCCTCGGCCTGAGGCCTGTTGTCGATGGTGGGCAGGATGGGCGCAGACGGCGACGGCGACGACGACGAAGATGTCTTTTTTTGTGCGTACACGCGTACGTAGCTTCTAAATATCCTGTTTCTATGCATGCAATGCTTCTTTCGTCCCCATTACACGCACGAAGCGGGCAATATATCTCGTTTATTCTCCCTTTTCTCAGGCGTGACGTATGGGTTAAGAGCAGTGCGTGTACGCACACTTGTTATAACTGGGTGCAGGCAGAGTACGCATACTTCAATGCACCGGGGCGTGTGCCCCCGGGCGAAAATGGTCTAGGAGCCTGACCCGTGCCGGGGCTCTGAACACCTCCGATGGGTTGGTGTCATCCGTCTAAAAGTAGATTTTTTCCTCAGCTTCAACAACGCTGCGCTGCTGTCCTCTCGATCTCCTACGTGAACATACCTGAGTGCGCAGGTACAAATTAAGAAGATTTATGTACAGCGTCCACGGCCCAGCGGCGCGGGAGCAGATGTGTCGTGCTGTTCCTTTCTTCGGGCGGGCCCGGACGAACCCTGAGGGTTGATCGCATTGCCCCTAACGCGCATGCTCGTAGTGCATCGTACTCACGTACGTGTCGTTCCTCGCCGTTTTCTCCCTCTTCTGCATAGCGGTATTTTGGTGACGGCGTGCGAACAGTAACATCAACATGCGAAGGCAACGCTATCGTCGGAGCAGAGGGATCTGCCGGGGTTCGAGCCCACTGCCAAGTACCCACTCAGCGGGAGTTTTTCTGCATTTTGAGTGTGCGAATGATTGAGCACCCCTCCAGACCCATTGTGGATACTACCCAAGTTGTAGATATTTTCTGTCCATATGTCTTGTCTACTGTGCTGTTTTCGGCTTCTGCGCCACTCACGCCAGCCAAGAGGACCGTGCAATGGGGGTGACGGCTGAAAAGCAAAAATCAATAGATCCCCCAGTTGATGATGCTTCTGGCCTGATCCTTGAAATCATGCGTGGCGTGAGCAAAAAAGAATGCGTGACTGAACAAAAAACCAGGGGAGAAAGAAAGATGATTAAGTTCCCGACAATAAATTAAAATGGGGATCTTCTCTTCTTTCAATTAATATGGGTGATTGGAGAAAGAGGCTTTGTGGGGGAACTTCTTTCCATCCGACGGACGAGGTCTTGCGACGGCGTCAAGGCGAAAAACGCCGCGCACATGTGCGCAGTCTCTGTACAGCAACAACAATAACAGCGCGTACACAGAGGCTAAAAAAACTTTCCCTTTCTCTGGCAATGATTTACGAGATGAAATCAATTCGAGTCACTCAGGCCTCTTTTGTCCCATCCATTTGTCAAACTTTGCATCATCGTCGTTCAGAACAGATTGATGCAATATATGATTGTTTTAGACGCACTTTTGGCTCTTCACGTCTCCCTTTTTTCCCTCCCACCGCAGAAACAAGAGCAGAAAGAAGCATTACACGAATTTCTTTGTTCGCCGATTTTCTCCTCTCCTTTCTTCTTTTTTTTTACCGTTGCCTTCAAAACAAATCTAACACACAGGAAGAAGTCGTGCATTGAGGTCGTCGCCGAGAGAGATTTTTGCGATTTTATCTCCACCATTTCTTTCTTTTGCATCTGCCATTGGCATTTTTACCCTCGAGAGGAATAATTGCTTCTAATTACGGACAGAAATTCGTTCTGTTCTGACGATGATGAAGAACAACCGGCGTCTGCGTGGCGCTCGTGACAGGAAGCGCTCAAGAACAACGATAAGGAAAGTTGAACTCGTTCACTACTGTTGCGGTGCATGTTGAGAGCACGTCCGGTGCAGCATGCATACGTCGTACAGAAGAAGCTGGCTGCAGTCTGCATGTGCATCGTGTACGGTAGAGCTTGACTAGGCCTGGCCTCTGCACGTTATGATTCGGGCGCAGATTCCGCGCATTCTACAGTCATGGGCGACTTGAAACGCCAACAAGAGTTGAGGCGAGGAAGAAAGAGATGTACTTACGTCCTCCAGGAATGTGTCACTCACAGTCCCCCCCCCCATGACGTGCGCACGACTCGTAACGAGAGCAACTTGGTGTCCGGCGAGAGCCTGTTGTGCGACGCGCGCATGCGTAAAGGCCACGCAGTACAGTACGCATCCGTAGAAGAGAGGCACAGAAAGGATTGAGCGCGCGAGAAGGGATCAAGAGTTCACTCACGCTCAGCCGAAGTTACAAAAAAAACCACCCTTATACAAGGTGGAGATTTATCGTCGTAGCGGCGTCTTCACGATAAAGCCATTCTGCAGGGAGGCTCGGCACTACATAAGTAAAGAGGCGGTTACGACGCACTTTTTCTTATCTGCAACGCGTTTTTGGTGGCTTTGGTGAGACAAGCGAAGTAGCGGCTGCTGCTTTTTACTTTCTCCTGCCCCGACTCATTTAGCCCGTGCATTACCGACACTTCTCCCCCATATTTCCAGGGCCTCTCATTGGATATTCAGCCATAGACTGCAAATCTCCACTACTTTGTCAGATGAAGATGTGACAGCCAAAACCCAATCATTCAGGTCGTTGACAACGACGGCTTTAGCGGACCTAAGACAGTATGGGCGATCACCCAAACCTCTTGTCGTCGTCTCACAGTGCAGAAAGACCTAAAAAAAGGGGGGGGGGTTCTTCCAATCTTTAACAATTAAATATCTCAGTCTACTTTCTCCGACCGTCACGTAAATGCTGAAAGCCTTTCTTTTTCTGAATTTGAGGCCAATTGGGTCGGGAAGATCCCGAAAACCTGTCTGCGGATTATATTTTTTTCGTGCAGCAGGAGAAATCGTGCTTGTAGCAGCAGCTCCAGCAGAGGCAGCAGCCTCAGGCTGTCCCAACAAAGCAGATGAGCCAGAGCTGGCAGAAAAGAGGGTTGACAAGAAAATTCACGTAATCATATCCAAATCGTTGAGAGGTTGGGATTCCCTCTCAGATTGCGCTTGGAATTTCCCCAGGCTGCTGATGAGAGCGGAGCAGTTACCGTTTAAAGATTGACGCTCAGTCATCCTCAACAACCGTTGTACTTAAGAAACGTGCATGACTTCTCTGGGAGGGAGGAGGAATTCAATCCCACTGCATTTCAACCTTCTTCAGCCTGGGTTGAGTCTGCTTTTGTGTGTGTTTCTGCCTGCCTCTTTTTGGCCCAAACTAATTGCAGGGTGGATTATTTAAAGTGTCGGGATGAGCGCTTGTGGTCAACAACTGTTTTTTTCTTCCCCAGAAAATGACCGAATGAACTTTTGGTGCGCCGCATGAAGGCTTGTTAGCTGTCACGGAGAGGGACGCGAAGATTGCGCCGAGGTCGAAAAATGGAGGTCACTAATTGGTGTCACTCTGAGCGGTGCACAGCACCGAGCTTGAGGTGTGCACCCAGCTGTGCAATGAGGTTCATTCGCGTCGTACGCAGTCTGGTGCGTGTGCGTCAGGAGTGTGCATGCTGCGAGACATCGACATGAGCGTCGAGAACGTTGGTATATCTGCCTTGCATAGGATACACGCCTGATTGTCTGATTATGTGGCGCATTTGTCTCTTGTCACTTCCTAAATACCACGTGTCTGGTACAGGGGGGAGGTGTCATGTGTACATGTACTGTGCGGCTTTATTGATTACCTCCTTTGGCGGTCTCCAGTTTGTTTGTACTGTGTTGTACGACGATGAGGAGAAATCTGGAACGCTCTTCTGCAAAAAAAAAGTTGCTACATACATAGGTCCGGTGCATGCACGCGAGCTGAGATTGCTCAACGTTGACATCGAACAATACTGAAAAGAGTATGTGTTGGGATGCGCAGACAGCGCATGAAGTGGCACGAAAATTGGTCATCATCATCTTCTCTTGCTTCAATCCTCTGTGAACCACGTTTTTATGCTTGCCCTTCAATCAGATCTTGAGATCTGCCGTCAGCACCAGAGTAAATGGCAGGTGTGTCCTTTCAGATGACATGACTTTTGACGACTGCAGCTCTTTTTTTGCCGAAGCCAAAGATGTCAGGTCATGCTCATCATCATCTACTACGTTCAACCTCAGCCCTCAGCGCTGTCTGCGTACACACAAGCTCCAGTACGTCCACAGGTTTACCCATGCAAGCTGCATTCGATCTCAGAAATCACGGAGCAAAAAATGACGACGTTGAGGGACTTTCAACATTTTTCCTCCAGGATAAATGCAATGCCAGAAATGCCTGACGGAAAAAGACAAGTCAGCTTGTAATTACGCGGGAAAGGGGTAGAGAGAGCCTTCTTCGGGTTTGATGGGGAGGTAAAGAACTGTTCTTGACAGCGCTGCTTGACCCGGTCAAAAAAAGTTAAATGCGATGCCGAGGAGTCCTAAATCATGAGTGTCCGCCTGTGAGAGAAACATAAATTTCGGTACTAAGGGCGGTTAGGGTCCATGTGAGCACGCATGGCGAAGATTGCCAAACAATTAAAACAATTGAGGGTACAACAGGAAAAAAAAATGTTGAGAGCGCACGCGCGCGCACGTTGGCACTGTGTACGTAAGTAGGGCATCCCAGGGTTGAGACCGGCGCAAGCGCACCTGACATGTTTTCGTGCAAATGTGCGGCCTTTTTTTGCGTATTACCGCATGACAACATGCCATCTTTTCATCCTTTTGTATTGGTGAGGAGCCATCTCGGCAGTTTTATAGCGAGGCTCACGAAGTCGTTGTCGTCGTGACATCAGAAAAGGAGAATCTTCTTGACCCGACTGTCTGGGTCGAGGCGAAATGGGTTTATTGCGTCCAACTGACAGAGCAGCGCCGGAGAAATCTCCGATGCATGATATGGTCGTTTTTACGGCCCCCCGGAATGGGGCCTCTGCACATGTACGGTACGTGATTATGCTGGTGGGGGGATAGAATACGAGGGATCCGTTTCAAGGGACCAATAGGTCAATTGTGAGGTTAAATTTTTACGTGCTCAAAATCAGGGGTGAAGTGCCAAGTGCGGTGCAACAAAATGTCCTCATATGATAGGTAATAAAAATTAGGGTTTGTGTTCCCAGAATTACATGCCAGTTATGAATCTTAACCTTTTTGCCTCTGGGGCTGGATGCGGATGATCCATAAGCTGAGCTGAGAGGCATCGTTGTCAGTCAGGAGCGATAAACATGGCTGCACAAGATGACCGATGCATCTCACATCATTCTTCACTCAAGCTACTGATTCTCCGCATGACCGACCTAAGTTGTCAAGCACATCTGTCCACTATCACTGAGTAAGCATTTGTGTCCGGGCATGTCTATATGATCCCCTTAACGTCTTATCTATCTTTAGAAGTCTCCAATGGTCTGAAAACTGGCAAGGTCATTCCGTTAAGATGTCGTAGACCCTTTTTCAGGAAAGAAATCTCGACAGTCCAAATAGAGTCTACGGCATCTTTGCACCTGCAATCTCTTCTCTACCCATTACCTCCAGTGCCGTACTAAAAAAAGATCCACTGTGTGAGCTAATGCTCGGACCAGAGAACCGATTATTCGATTAACTGATTGGCAGAGGTCTGCAAATGGTCGACTGCCTCAGAACTTATTAAGCGACTAATATTGCTTTCTGATAAAAAATCTGATAAAAAATTTTCCACAAAGAAATCTAAGCTTAGTGTTCAGCACACTTTACTTTTGGCGCGAGTGAG
>JAAUXU010058960.1_pt1 | contig 13795 bp, 13 predicted proteins | sample 7278151 | NCBI WGS metagenome assembly JAAUXU01 (sample SAMN14350113, study PRJNA611818) | marine sediment metagenome | isolation source: surface marine sediment (1.8m) | place: French Polynesia: Moorea | collected 2018-08 | reverse complement strand
AGTACATAAAAGACGTGTTGTCTCTGAGTTATCCCTCTGAGGGAAGGGGGCGCTGTAACTCGCTGAAGGGAAGGAGGGGAAGGGCCACTCTAGGTATAGTTACTCTGTGGTTCAGCTCGGCGCACCAAGCTGAACGCTCCAGGATGCTGATTGCCCTTGCGCTTGCACTCCGGCCTGATCAGTTGGGAGGACGCAGCATTGCAGCAGCATCACGGGACTCCAAGGAGGAGGACGTTTTTTGAGTCGTTTCTTCAGCTGGTAGTGTTGTTTCCGTATTTCAGTGTGCAACGAACGAACAGGCAGGAGAAAGATGAAGTGTGAGCCCCAAAGTTTTATTTCTCAAGATGTGCGAGATGAAATCGAGATCCTATCATAAAAAGTTTTTTATTAACGTCTTGTCTATTCTAGCAGCATCGGCCTCTGTTCTATGCAACACGTTGGCAACAATGTACCTTTAAAACACTTGTGCTCTGGAGCTGGTTTCAGAAGAAAGCATCAACATTGCCTAGTTATGTTACACAGTGCTGAAGATCTTGCTACTCAATTTGTGGGCTACTCGTGGTGATTGGAGGATGAATTAATGAACATGTGTTAGCACATTCTCAGAAGCATATCAACTACGCATCTGACGTACAAGTGGTCCAGAGCTCGTCCTAAGAGCCATTAGTACTGCAATTTCATCTTCCTACCATCCCTACTAACAGCTGCAAGGATACGCCACCTTGGCTCCTGCCCAGGCAGGACAGGCTTCGGCCATTTCCGCTGTATGACTCCTTTCAGGATTGCCAGATGCCAGCAAGGGGATCGCGATTATCAAGAAATGAGCACATATCCCTGACCTAAAACGCAGACTGTCGGCGCTTTCGTCCATGCATTGTTTAGCGGTGACTTTTACCTTTTTACATTGTTGCCAATGTTACGACTCAGCGCACCTGTCTCGGTCAAGCGTCGTACGGTTGGTTTAGTCAGCTCTCCCATAACGTACAGACAAAGAGACAGACAGACGTGCTGAGTCGGAACGCGCGTGCTGAACCCTCAAATAAAGGTTTACCTCTTACCGACACGTTCTTGTTATTCTTAACGGAAATCTAAACCGATCTTAATGAACAAGAGCGTATGACGCAACTTCTGCCTCGCCAAGGTCGCAAAACCTCGAACCAGCGCTATGAGCGTCTTCGCGGTCTTCTCTCAAAAACCCTGCCCTTTTTCGCCAGCTGGGAAGGATGAGGTAAGAGCATAGAGCTGTTGGAATTACTCTTATGCACAGTATATAGTAGTTACACTATTCTGTGGTTAAGAGAGAGAGAAAAACAGTGGAAAGAAAGATATGCTAAAAGAGAGACCAAATGCCCTCAATAAATAATAAGTTTCAAGGCAGAGCAGAAGTTTTATTTTTGTTTGTTTGTGTAAAGGAAGACAGGCAGAGTTGGGTTCTTGTAGAGGCCGAAAAGCTCACACCTACCTCTCTGTTGCTGCCAGCCACCAGTTTATCGCTTACTTTTAACGTTAGACTGGTGTGCGATGGGCTCATACCAAGATATATGCATCATGGGAATGGGCTTCAACGCAGAAAGGCCCTAAACTCTCTCTCCTTGCTTTGCTGTGCTTGCAACGGTCAAATGGCACCTCCAGAGTGGCCAAAGGCAGCAGTTCGCCCAATTGGATTTTGCAACTTTTGCTGCTGAGACCCAAAGCTTTGGCCAAGCCCAAATCGGCTTCATTGTCTAGTGAAGAGTCTGGTCCCAAGCTCGACTTGGCTCAAAGTGGAGTGCAGGCAGCACCAGTGCAGTCCGGATTTTGACTGCCTTTGGGAGCTTGGTCGTTTCAGGAGGCACTTGCAAGATGCATCAGTCGGTACTTTGTCGGCCTCATCGCTGCGGCGACCGTCGGAAAAGCACTTCTCCAAAAGCAAAACCCGATAAAACTCAAGTTTTGACCCCGCACGAGCTCTCCTCCGCCCTCTGCCCGACTGGCGCGCTGCCAATTCGCTGCCGATCAAAAGTCTCGCTCGCAGTCGTTGCAGCCGTCCGGTTTTTCGCTCCTTGATCCGGCTGCTCCCGGCCTGTCCGACCAGGAGCAGACGAAACACAAAAGGTTTCAGGATCGGAACGAGTACGAGCATGGCCTGACTGAACAGTGAACACCACATGAGCAGTGACAGCGGCCAGAGGAAGTCACAGGGTCAGAGTCAGAGAGTCTGGGAAGAGAGCGGGACGAGCGAGATCTTCCACATCAGATCGGGCGGGTGAGTTGGACAAGACCGTGTTAGTCTTGGGGGTTATGTCGGTTCGGCGCGAGGGAGGGAGGGAGGGAGAGAGGGAGGGAGGCGGGGAGGGAAGGAATGGGCGAGAGAAATTCCTCGTCGCTCACTCCGCAGTCCTAACAATGCGAACAGATCAGGAGAATGAAAGAGAAGAGAGAGAAAAAGGAGGATCGCGAGCGCTGCCGCTCGCTCGATGGCGACTGCGACTGCCAGAGACAGTGTGAGAGGCGCGATCGCACTCGAGGATCGCGCAGTCGTCGCCACCCTTAGTTGGCATTGGAGAGCGCGCTGAAGAAGGGGGCTTCGTAACACATTGTGCCCCCCCTCTGCCCCCGCTTACGAGGTTGCCACCCATCCAGACGATTGGAGGCAGGTCTGTAGGTAAGAGAGAGGTATGTCAACTTGGGGTGCATCCGCCGGGTCCGCACACGTTGTTGACCAAGGCCATGTCGGGGGGGGGGGGGGGGGTTCATTCTCTCCATCACGGGGAGCACTGTTTCAAAACTTCTACTAGTCTCAGTCAATACTTGTCAGTGTGGATGCATCCTCAGTGACTTCAGAATGGCTGCATCACCCAACTTTGTGCACTTTAACTGGCCAACGAGCCGAGCCAGTGTCAAGTCATACCATGCACGTCATCGGACGAGCCCATTTAGACCAAGTCATGCTTCCTCACGTGGAGAGAGGCCACGTCTCTCTCTTATAGTTCCCCAGTTCCTTCATGACCGCCCGCCTTTGGGTACCATATTAGTGCCATTATGCATGGGAATGAGGAAGAAGGAAGGCAGACGTCCGCGGAGCCCAACAAGGGGGGGGGCTGCAATAAAAGGAGTCATTAATATGCGGAGGATAGGAAAATAGGCCGCAGGGAAGGGGTCGAGAGCATTTCGGGTATCGCTCGTCGCCGGGACTACTTTGCACATACAGCCAGCAACTAATGCGCCACGCATAAACTCTATTTGGAAGAGCATAAAGTCATTTCAACTTTTCTGGCGCTGTCTTCCCACCACGGCACGATAAAGAAAGCGACGGAGAAGAAAGTTCTGAGCTGTTACTTTCACAGCGCATAGTCAGATAGCTGTGTCAAGCAAGCAACAACAACAAAAAACCCACCTCGTACGTTGGATCCGTACCTTGCTCAGAGTAGTGGGCGCGAAATATGCTAGAAAGTGGTGCGGCCAACGACACCACAGATATTCGCGATCCATTCAGCCGCTCCAGTGCTTGCTTGTTGACTGTATGTTCGAGTAAGAATGCACTCGTGTGTGAGAGTGGCTGTGTGTGTGGTAGGAATTCTTTGGTGTCTCTCGCCCAATCTTTGATCGCTCAGCAACGGAATAGAAAGGGGCAATCGGATCCGAGGGCTTCTCGTGCTACTTCCAACACCTGATCCTTCACCCATAAACGAAAATAGCTAAAAGGTCCCGATCTGAAGAGACTCATCTTTTCTTCTTCCACCTCCACCTCCTCCGCTGCCGCCGCTTCTTCCTTTGGTACCTTTCTGAGGAGGGCAAGAAATATTTGCATCTGTCCCAATCGAATTGAAGGAATCCGCAACTATCAGTGTCAAAAGATATTTACCATTGATCTTCGCCGCCCTCCTCCGCCTCCTTTTCACACTTGTGCTCGTCACTGCAACAACTCTTACTCTGCGTATTCTGAATCTGCGCTCTTTGGCGGGACCAACTCGGTCATAAATTAGGACTAATTCACCTACGGTTAGATTTATCGACAATGATGGAGAAAAGGTACGTGGTGCTGACGACGAGTTTTGGCTTTGCAGTCGTAGTTTGGAGCTTAACAGTGTGCACAGGTAGATGTGTACGTACAATACACATTGTATATGAGTAAATCTCCGTGACCGGACTTCGAGAGTCAAACGTCTACTTCAGTTTGAACGCTGGCATGTAGGCACTGATGTACCGAGGACAACAATACATATACATATTCTATTATATGAACATAACTTTCCATGAATTGCATGCGATAATGGCCCACTTTGACTAAAAAGTCACTTTTTCTTTACCGCCCTTGAATGGGGTGGTTCAGGTGCAAAAAGGATCAATGCAAACACCCTGAGAAGCCTCAATCAAACTAAAATGGCTGATCAAAGACAACTCATTGAACATTTTGCCCATCGCTATTGTAAATGGTGCCCTAAAATGGCAGGAGTTTTCACCAGGATAATGTGCATCCTGCATATGTCCAAATTCACTGCTGACTTCATGAACAAGAAGAAGATTGTCAGATCTTTGTTCATGCCCCCTACGGCCCCAAGTTTGGACCATGCAATTTGGGGCTCTTCAATCAGCTGAAAAAAAACTCTCGAGAACTGAAACAGCCCGATACCTTTCCAGAAAGCGTATGGTACAATTGTTATGCCAGCAGTCTTATGTTATTCCCACTCACAGATTTCTCCTATTCATGAGCTCCATCAAGCAACTTCATTGAAACTCCATTGGTCACTCTTGAATATGTGAGGCTCCTTTGTGTACTGCGAGGACGGAGGTGCAAGACCGTGCCTTAATCCATGCTTCCCCGTATGAGTGCACACGAATCGTACCAACAACTTTCTAAGGAGCTTCTGCCTCATTAAGGAGAGAGGAAAGTTGGTTGTTGGTACTTAAGATGTACCCCGGCAAGCAAGAAGTAATGGTTTCCTAGGTAGCGAACTAGGTAGCAGTGAAACGTACAGGGAGGGAGGACTTGGCAATTTTTTTCCCTCTCCACTGCTTGGAGATGGAAGATGCATGTGTACAGGTAGAACAGTGCCGAGAAGACGACATTGGCGCAAATTCCATGCTGGCTGCTACGGTTATCATCGTCAGTCACTCGATTTGGCTAACGAGGAAAGTCTTTGTTTCTGCGCGATGTCGCACATGCCAGGCAAAGAGGTACGCTGGTGCAATTAACCTGGGCTTAATCTCAGGATTAGAGTTAATCTAAAGTTAATCCCCCTTGCATTCGCCAGCAACCTCTTGTCTGCAGGTCTTCCTTGTTTAATGAAGGGGAATGTAGAGATCTTTCGGCACTTTTCAATCTTGGGAAAGTATCAACATCGAGAAGCCAAACGTGAGGTGAATCCAATATCTCTCAGACCTCGCCAGTGGTAGCTCGCACGCTGTCTTCTCTCTGTGACTTCCTCTTGAACTTCTCTTTTGTGTTGCTTTCTGCTTCCACGATTCCATTCTCTCAGCAACATTGTACCAGTAAAACACGGCCCTGAGTTCGTTGGCGTGGGCGAGTGCAGCATCCCTCTGGTGCTACACTCATGTGGAGACCTCTGACAGCTTGAGCTATGTTTCATCAATCGGGTGATCGCGTGTCGAATACGAACAAGTTGGAAAAACATTTTGCCATTTGCTTTTTTTGTCGTCGAAAGAAGTACGAAATCAGATCACTGGAATTGTTCTGCGCGGTGCTCGACTCCTTTTTCTCTCTTGCGTGACAGCGAGCAGATCAAATGCAACGACGACCTAAAAGTTCTAAAGCAACACGAGAGGGGAGGCTTCATTTTTCTAAGAGATCTTCCGCAAATTTCTCCTTCTCACGCAACTACTGCAGTACTTTGCCCTTGTTGCGCACATTCCTCCTTTCCATGCCTCTACGATTCGTGCCAAACCATGAACACGAGGAAGAAATTCGCCCTGATAGAGAGAGGATACCTGGGAAAGGTGATCGGCTTATTGACTTGCTCTCTGCGCCTCAGGAAATGGCGAGCATCCCTATGGAGCCCCGGGCGTTCCGGTACGCTCTGGTAGGGGAATGGTGATCTCGGGGAGCTACCCATTTCTGTTGCCCAGCTCGGAACGCAGGACTACAGTTCTACATGCGGGCACTGATGGTCCGGAACTAAAGACTGAACCTGCCTTACTAACTTTGGCAAATCTAAACAGAAACCTGCCTGTACATCCAAGGCAATTAGGGCAGCAGCGACAAATTTGCACTTGTACACGACGCGTAGGACAATAGGCGGATCAAAGCAGAAAAAAATAGATTCATCATAATTGTTTCATTTTTCTTGCAGTTAGATTAACATTTTTGGTACTTATGGCAGGTAGCCTAGAAAAGAAATCATTGGCAGTGAATATGCATACCATGAACAGGGATATGATGCCTGAGTGGCACTCAGTATACATGCCCTAATTGGATGACGAGAGGTTGGTGCCCAAGTTCTCCATGATCAAGAACCAAATGAAGGTGAAGCTTTCATCGAAGTTGAAGATGACACTGTTTTGAAAGGCGTGTACACTTTTAACCAGATCTTACTCAGATTAATGTTCAATCCACTACCCTAAAGTTTTGATGATAGCAATAGGTGTCCAGTCCATTGACTACTTGAGCATCAAGCATTTTGCATTAAGTAGAGCTAATGACACCTTGAATATTTTTTCTTCCTGTGCCACCTTTGGGCCTATTCTCAAATTTACAGTGGGGAAACAAGAGCTAAAGCCCTGAGCTGTCAAATGGTGTTGGTTAAAGTGCAATGTCATGGCAAATGGTCGGTCTCTAAGAGTTCTTAGTGACCCGTCAGATTCTCTGTACACACCCGTAACATGCCCCGTAACTTTATGATAGAATTTAAATGATTGCTAGGACCTCAAGCCCCACTTCTGGAGCCTGTTCCATGTGGCCACCCAGAGCCCAAACTGGACCTTGGACCATTTGTCCTCAATGTGCATGTCTAGGTTGGTGCTGTCTCTTGGCAACATATGTCACCCATGGTAAAATGCTCCAGAAGGATAGGAAGGTCAACGGAATTGCAATTTGGGAAAGATGGGGCCCAAGTGTCCTTGTAATGGCCTTTATGGTCTTGTTGACCTTGATCATGCCCATGATGTACGCCAAGCTTTACTCTTCGGCGGAACCCTCGGCCATGGCATTGGTGTGTGTGTGTCAATGTGCCTTAGAAAGTCTTCGGGAAGGCAGGATAAGGAAATAGTGAGGCTCGTTCAGCTTCTCTTGATTAATTCAGGCCACCAAAGCCAAACCTTTTGCTGACCTTTGCGAAGGAAGAGGCAGAAGCATGACAGCTCAGTGTACTTTTGTCTGTGGGCACCTTTTGCCCTCTCAGCTTCAGGATGAAAGGGACTCTGACAAAACAGAGAAAGTAAAAAATGATTCTCTTTTACCCCTTATGGCCACTTTTGCATATTAAAGCTACTTCTGACTCACACTGTATCCTGTACGTCTCTCACAACTAAGTCTTAAACACCCGAAAGGCCTAAATTTCTGGGGCTCAAACGTCTGAGTGGCTCGGTGCCCAGAAAGCCATCGCGATATACTTCCTTAGCTCGCTTGCTTTTGGTCGTCCTAAAAAAACGTGCTAATGGAGACGAAAGAAGCTGTTACAGATTCTCAAAGCTGACTCCTAAATTGTTCATTGGTCACCTCGCATCAAATTTTGTCTATGGTCGAACGACCGCAATACTACAGTCAATATAAATAACTGTTATGATCTGCAGTCCATGGAGGCATTTTTAACAAGAAGTGCTGGTGGGTGGTAGATGCTTACATCGCAGTACCTCTAGGCATTTGCATATTCCCCCAACTCTCCAAGTCGTGGGGGAAATATTGAAGCCGTCGGGCTTACACTTTTTATATAGAAACTTTTTATGAGATCTGCTTCGAAGTGTCGTCCTTGAAGTTCTTTCCCCAGTAGGGGGAAATCTCTGGAAGACAACTCACTGCACATCATACCCGCATGCCGTTACCTAGGACATGTATGTGTACCTACGTCACAACCGTGTGCAACTTCCGTACCCTTCAAAACCGCGGCGATTCTCCTGGGTTCGTTGCAGTCGCTCACATATACCCGGGCACGCCCACGGACGCACTTCAAATATTGGTGCAGTATCCAGAGTACCTGGCATATGCCATGCTGCAGAACCGCTATCGAGTTACCAAGTGTACCAGACCGAGCGAGGAGCGTCATGCAATACTTGGGCGTTACATTTTTACTTCCTAAATTTCACCTTTGCCATCCTTCAGATCCTCGAACCCTGTGATGAAGTCTACACGAAGGTAACACAAGGACTCCTCAAGATGAAGACGAGCACGCTATCCCTGATGCTCACACTCATCTTCTTCTCGCTGATCTCATCCACGAACTCCTCAGAGAGAATGAAGAAGATCTCGCAATCTAGCACCGCCCGTCACAGCCTGCGTGCTTTGCGCCGTGCAAGGCGCCGTTTTACCACAGGACTTTTGCTCAACAACTTAGCTCGAAAGAGCTTGAGGAAGGAGCCGCACAAATACGAAAAGACTCAGGCTGCTCAGACTCTTCGTCTACTTCCCGATGACTTTGATACATCACGTCGAAAAAGGCCTAACGTGATTCTCCTGCTATCCGATGACCAGGATGTGGAGCTAGGTAATACTGCACTGCAGTATTCGTCATGCACTTGAACACAAGAATGTCAACTGCAGTAGCCAGTGTGAAGTGGAAAGTCATTGTACACACGTCTATGATACCTTGTTTTAGGTTCTCTGCAGTTCATGCCTAAGCTGAACCGATACCTTCGCGAGGGAGGCGCCCACTTCGAGCACGGCTACGTCACCACTCCCATGTGCTGCCCCAGCCGCAGCTCGATGTTGACTGGCCTCTACGTTCACAACCACGACGTCCTCACAAACAACGGAAATTGCTCCTCAAACGAGTGGATAAGGAAACACGAGCCTAAAACATTCGCGGCATACATGAAAGAAGCAGGATATAGAACAGGTAAGTGTCGACAGTTACGTCGCACTCCACATTCTGCCCATAAGTTACCCATTTGTCTGTAGAAATTTATTGTATTCTTACTCATACAGTCCATACGTGGGTGCTATATTGCTATTACGGTGACTTGCTTAGCTCGTGGATTTTGCAAAATAACTAAACAGAAGCCAAAAGCAACTAAGATTCACCATCTCGTACTTTTTTTAAGAGGAGCAGTCGCTGCACCACTGGCAATTTGAAGGGCAGAGGGGGTGGCAGACACACGTAATGCTACAGTACATTTGGAGTGGCAAATTTCCCAACGGAACAATAATACTGTCTAGGTGCAGCCATGGGAATTAGCTAGAAATCAGTGCTAGGGTTAAAGTGTGAACCACGATTGTACATTTGCCCACTGCACTGTAAGAGAAAGTCCTGTTGTCCATCCTAAAAGTAAGTGATCAAGAGCTTCTTTGACACCATCTGCATGCGAGTGCACCCCCAGGATGAGAACCCTTCAGGTCTCGATTGCACGTGCGCTAGGGTACGCTGACTTGAGGCAATTTTCTAAGAATGCATGGATGTGTGGGTGGTGCTTAAAATACAGTGCAACCCCACCCAACAACTGCATTTTTGACTGCATCTGTCCAATGAAGGTACATGAGTGATCCAGGGAAGAAAGCTTCCAGAGCTGTAAGTCCTGGTGGTCCAAGGAGCCTCAATTTAAAATTTTATCGAGCGCTATTCTTTCTTCATTAGTTTCCATCTTCAAAAAAGTCAATGATTTGTTGCTCCAAAAGTTCGCTCGGGCTTCCAACACGCATATCCAAAATATCATTTGTCCTGCCCTAATTGTTTTTCTATTCCCAAAGTGCACAAAGTCCAAATTTTGACAAAAGATCAAGGAAAGTTAATACACACAATTTTAAATAGGTGCTCCTCGGACCAGCATCCACAGCTGCAAAAGCGCTCTTTTCTGGGTCATCTTCGCGAGGCCGTAACCCTAATTTGCGAGGTCATGACTCGGAATTCATTTTGCATGAAGCATTTTACATAGCCATTAAAGTTGCAGATGCGCTCTCCAAAAAATCCCGAAAAAGTCACATTCCCCCGCTACTATACTTTATGTCCCAGAACGTAAGTGGATCAAGAGAAACATTGAGGAGATCCGGATTCTCGGGCATCCTCCGTCATTTGTCACGCAGGAATTAAAGTTCTTCTGCTGCATTGGCCCTCTTATCCATGTGGGGCTTAAGCCTCTTCATTGTGCTCTCGTGAGTACTGCATGCCTATACATTCCTCAAGCTATACTTTGGTCTTAGGAAAAGTTTGTATGGTGCCATAAGTCGAGGAAAAAGCCCGTCCGACCTTATCTCATAAAAAACCTTTTCCCATTTCCTGTTATTGTCGACAGAAAGGACGTTGCTCGGTCTCTCCTGTTGTTTACACAACCCTTTCTTAGAGAGAAAAGAGAGGTGAAAGTAGCGCTGATACCTTTGTTTATCATCAGCTCTTGCTCTGAACGTAGGGCATGCACACAGCTGATGGCGTCATTGATGGTTGCAATGCCGGTTTCTTTTTGCCAGTGATGGGAGAAAAATAGAAATAGGCATATTCGTTCTCCTTGAAAGTTGCTTCCGTTCTCAATCATTGTCGAACACGCACAAAGAAAAAACTCGGGTCTTTTGCCCGAGAGGCTTAAGAAAGGCTAACTACTTTCTCCTGAGTGAAAGTATAGTAGAACAGTTTCTGAAAGAAAAGGTTCCTCGTTTTAATGGAGCTGCTTCCACTGCAGGCTCCTTCTATTGCCTAGTTTTTTCAACTGTAAATTAGCTTCTTATGGAAGAAAAAACCATCGTGCCGCAGAGTTATTCTCCAGCAATGCAAGTGTCTGCACTACTCGCCGGGCCCATTGCTCATCGTAGCATGGGGGAAGGCTGCGCTCCTCAGTCCACCATAAGTGCTGGCTTTATGGAGGAGCAGAACCCTCGTCCTTGTTAATGAACAGTCATGCCAGTGGGCTTTAGGAATTCTGTTCTCCTAATGCATTTGGCCGTGTGAACCATCCATCTTTCCACGTTCAGAGAGAAGCATTTCTCTTCACCTTCCTTGGAGACCCAGCTAAGGCTCTGCTCTGCTCTGCTCTGCTCTGAAACCCAATTATCACTTTTACGCTGCAGCTTCATCCAGGAACACCCAAAACTAATTGGGAGTTGACGAAGCTCCTCCGTCGTTCAGTGAGACAATAATCCGCCAACATGGGCGACAAAAACCTGTCCTTTTCAGCCAATGTGTTTGTTGGTGGAGAGGCAATAATTCTATCTCTAGCATCGTCTGTCAGGTGCATAAGGCATACGCGACCCCGTAAATCGTCTTTTAGACGAGGGGGAAAAAATACGTGTGCGTTAGACTTTTCCCCCTAGAGGAGACGTGATGTGAGGGCACATCAAGAAGTATCTGCTCATAACGTGCAGCTAGCTATATGTGCTATATTGCAGTGACCTTGAGTCAGGTCATCTTGGATAGGCCGAAGTGTTGTTCAACGTTTGCTGACGTTATAAGTACTCGTTTTGCAGGTTACTTCGGCAAGTACCTGAACAAGTACAACGGCAACCATGTCCCTGTGGGGTGGGACCAGTGGGCGGGTCTCGTCAGGAACTCCAGGTTCTACAACTACACAGTCAACGTTAATGGCAATAAGGTGAAAGGATCGCAATCCTTTCAAGAGCTCGCCAAATATCTATTCGTGGTCATTTCAGGTTCGCCACGGGTTCCATTACTCTCGCGATTACTTTCCTGATGTGATCACGAACGCCTCGCTGGAGTTCATTCGGTCGTCGTCGCCGGACAAGCCGTTTCTCTTGGTGGCCAGCTACCCTGGGCCGCACGGACCTGAAGACGCAGCGCCGCAATACGCTGACCTCTTCTTCAACGTGACCACTCACCAGTAAGTCCGACGCGCAAACGAATGCTCTGTAATGTGCACAGTGTCAGCGTTTTTTGGCTTGAATCGGCGCTACGTCCTTCAAGTGAATCTGCAAGCAACACAACGGATAGTTTTGCCTCACAAGACATGAACAGGAAGTGCAGACCTTAGTCTGAACTCGTCTTAAGCCTCACTATCAAACCGTCTGCGTCAATTTAGAGCACTTTTAATAGCAATACCTGAAGCTGAATTGACACCTGGGCAACTATTCTTTTTACAGCCAGCAGTTCATAAAAACATGAACTGAAGGTAGAGCTTCAAAACTTCTCTCGTACAAAGGTTCTAATGTCAGTCACTGAAAAAGGTGACATTTGATAGAACTGTTAAACTAGCGCAACTGCTTAATTTTGGGGGCGGCAACATCTCATTTAATGCTCTGCACTCGAAAAATGATGCCGAGGCGACTGTTGGAAGGTCCTCTTGAAGCCTTGGTCCCGCGCAATAATTTTCCGCACATGGCCGGACTGACAGTCGGAGAAACGAGTTACATGACGTAAGGGAAAAGGATGTAAGGGTCGTCTTGCTACACGCCGTTCTTTTACCGAGTTCGCCTGGAGTTGAAGCAGTCAAGAGGGGTGATCATTCTCACTCCACCTATGTCACTGCAGTAAAAATGGCTCGAGTTAGGTATGCTGGCTTCCAACAAGCAGGAAGCAGCTATATGGTCCTCCAAGCAGAATCCTACAAGGCCGAGTAGGAGGCATCTCCGAGGAGGCAGCAGCGAGGATTGGGGCTGGCACCAATCTAAAGAAGGCAGCATCCCAAAAAGCAGCAAAGGGGGGAGGGTCATCATCCCCTAGCGCCGGGGAATGCCAATGAGATGGACGGGGTGGTACTTCTTCGTCCATGACTAACATTTGGGTCACAGGAAGGGCTAATGGGGCTTAGGGACCACTTGTTCGGCGACAGGACCTTCAAAGTGGTGCCAGACATACATCTTCATGCAGGTTTACTGGATGCATATCAATCTGCAGAGCACTGTCGTTCCATGCGTATATGGTTTCCTGCGAATAAAAGATGAAGGCAAAGATGTGGGAGAACTTCAGTCTGCTACTGGGGTGCATTGTCTGAATCCTGAGCTCATACCGGGTGCGTCATACCTCCGTGTGCATATTTTTTGCTTCCTAGAAAATGTCAGCGGCGGCGTTCTGACCGAAGTTATATTCAGATTTCTAAATATCAACAGATCCTTTATTAATTTGGTCACTAAATATCACATTTGAGCTCTCTGCAATGATCAAGGCCTTTTCTGGGCCTCATACAGGTGTGCCATGCTCCTGTTCGTGTTGCCAATCTTCAGGATGCTGTTGTTCATCAGGCACCTGTCAATATATGCTGGTAGCTGTTGTAGGGGTGCACAGGCAGGAGATGTTAATGTTGCTCATGTTTTTGAGGTAAAAAGTGAGCTGTTTGGTAATGATTTTAATGAACTTTAATGACAAAAATTGCGCCAGAGCCTAATCACACTACATAACCTGCCGAAATGCGCATGGCAACTTTTTACTAGAGGATCGACATCTTGACATTACACTACTAAGTCGGGGTGTACCGCTTGGTGTTGAAGCTTGCACTTGACTAAATTTCAAGAATTTGTCACCCTGCCCTTACGGCATGCAGAAGTATGCTAAAAATGACCCCCAAAATATGCACAAGGACATATGTCGAACCCGGTACTTTAAGACTTTGAAGAAGTAGTGTGAAGCTCGTAAAGTGCCACTTTCTGAACATTCAAGTTGCACAGGGCTTCTTCCACCTCGAACAGTAGTTAGTTTGGTGTGGAGTCCACCATAAGAAGCAATGGACTTTGTTCTTGAAGAATGAGACCATCTTGGATGCTCGTGAAGTT